>Ga0116229_10011459_pt1 | contig 13068 bp, 12 predicted proteins | sample S1TSphgellanicum_3_FD_87313 | JGI IMG/M metagenome (GOLD analysis project Ga0116229, IMG submission 87313) | Host-associated microbial communities from peat moss isolated from Minnesota, USA - S1T2_Fc - Sphagnum magellanicum MG | ecosystem: Host-associated > Plants > Peat moss > Unclassified...
GGCGGTTATATAGAGGAGCGTGTTTTCGAAAATTTCCAAAACTTTCGGGAACCAAGGTTCAAAATGTCAGAACCGGGGTTTTGGGTTTTCTCACGTCATGTAAGGGAGTAAATACCCGGACTGATAACCTAAGGGTACACACGGCTAGTTCTGATACCCGCACAATGTCGGTCGAGACCACTGCACGTTCGGGGTGGTTGGAGTGGCGTAGCCACAGGTGTCCGAAGGTCCCAGGTACCACTAGTATGTATTAATGTAATAAACTATGGATATCAATGTATACAATTTTATGCATTACATGATACACATCAATTTATATGTAACTATGCATCAAATTATATGTATCAATATAGGAACCATCAACTAAAAAGGAAATAGACTTGGATGTCAAAAGGTAAAGTTTACAAATAAAAAGACATGCAAAAGCCCACATATTTTACATTGGTGCAAAATGTTCATTGCATAGTCATTATATTGTTTCAATTGTATAAAACTATGTGTATGAATATATCAAATTAATGTAAGGTTCAATGTATCATATTGTGTGCTTATGTATGAACTATGTATTAATGTATCATGAAATCAATTGGATTATATGAATCAATGTATTAGTGTTGAATAATATGTATTGTGAATACATTTTTCTATTGATAAACAATGATTCAACCTTTTTTGGATGTGTAGGGTACCAAACCTAATGAACATACTAATGCCTCAATTGAAAAACCCAAGGGTATGAAGCACATTCACATGTCCCCAAAGGAAGAGTTATTTGGACTATCCCAACATCTTCATTTCCTCTTCCTCTTCCATCTTCACTTCCTCCTTCACCACCTCCTCCCCCATTTGCACCTCTTCTTCCACCACTACTTTTTATTCCACCTCTTCTTCCACCTTTAACTAATCATATTCTACCTCCTCCATCTTAAACTGATCCTATTTTTATTTCCTCCATCTTTAGTTGATCCTATTCCACCTCCCCCATCCTTAATTGATTCTATCCCACCCCCTCCATCTTTAGGCCCTATTCCACCTCCCCCACTTCTGGTTGTGATTGAAGTGTAAAATTAATTTGTCGCATTTGTAAAAGATGTAATTCCCCCTCCTTTGCTATTAACACCTACACCTCTCATGGTTTCTCTTTAGCTAATATGTGGGATAAATTGTGGCCCTTTTCATTGGCCCCAACTTGCACAACCTTTGCCAAAAAAAAAAGAAATAAGTTTGCCCAAGGGAATTCCATCAAATGTAGAAAAGGTTTTGGACAAGGGCGAAAGAAAATTAAAGTTGGATGAAGAATGATAGGATGTGGTCCACAAAGCCATAATCAATGTTGTTGAACTTGGGAAAAATATGTTAAGACTAATCAAACCACAAGCACATCCTACACTTGGCTTATGGTATGTCTTAAAAGGTAGGATGGGGCTTGTCAATTGAAAATGGAAAAGCTAAAATTTCCATTCAAAATTGTTGACACATTTCGGCATTTTATAACCATCAATACATTCATAGTAGCCTTTCAAGCTACAATTGGCCATTGGTATTGCATTAGGGTGGTATGAATAACTTCACTATAATGTTTTATTAGTTGTAACTTCAATTGCATCATACACTAGTATATTATATCAATGTATTATGTTAAATGTTGATATTAATGTATCAAGTTACATGTATGTATCAATGTATCAAGTTAATTGTATGTATTAGTGAATTAAGTTACATTGTATGTATTATTGTATGAGCTTCACAATGTGTATCATGGATTGTGAAGTTTTTTTCATTTTATTTGTGTGTTTTTCCTTGTAATGTGGATGTTGTGGGATAATTCCAAGTTTTCTATGAATATGTGCGCATCCTCATCAACAATGTTTTACACAATTTAGCTTGAGATCACAAGATACGATCCAATTTGACAAAGTGAACATGTTAATATCTTATGTTTCATATTGACATGCATTAAAGACTTTTGAGGTTGAGTTGTCTAAATGGGAGATGGAAGTGGGTTTAATGCGTATTGAAGTTTTCATAGTGCAATGCTTTGATGGGAAAAGAAAATGGTCGACAAATTGAGGAAGCTCTTGGGATTGGAACCCAATTTAGTAAATGTTTTCATCTAACCAATACATCTTGAAGAAGATGCCAAAGTTACTTTAGTGCCATGATTGTAAATCAAACCATGTATGTTTGCATTACTTTGGTTAGATATTAATCCCATCCCCTAATACTAATTGTGTTTACTTGCTTGTGTAGATGCAAAGGCACAAATTGTACAAAAATTGATGGTTGGGCTTTAGACTCCAAAAATCTCACCGCCAATGGTTATGCTATTGTTGAAATTTTATTTTATTTTTCATTATGGGAGGGGGAAAAGTCTCTTAATATGCCTCTTTAGTGGTTTCAAGGAGGAAAAAATATAAAAATGGATGTAATCTTTGCCCCACGCAAGTAACTAAATCTTTCACCTTTTATTGTCAATGTGTCATTATGGCAATGTTTCAGTGTATCAATGTGATAATGTTTTAGTGTATTAGGTAGTTAATTTTTAGCATGTCAATGTTTCAATGTATCAAATAAATTAATGTTAATGTTTTAGTTTATCAAGTAGTAAATTTTTCAATTATATCATGTAATTAATGTTTCAATGTAGCAATATTTTATTGTGTCAATGTTTTAATGTTGTAATGTCAATGTTTTAGTGTTACATTATGTGAATGTTGTAGTGTTACAATGTATTAATGTTGTAATGTGTTAGTGTGGCAATGTATTGATATATTAAAATTATTTGTTCCCCCATCTAGGATGGTTAAAAATTACCTTGGATGCTTTCCAAAAGGAAAGTCGATACGTTTTTGGGCAATCATTACCAATCAAAATATCCATCACCTACACTAGAAATGTTGTCCAATCTAACCCTACATGTGTAACTACTATGTGATTGTTGTCCAAACCGACTAGGTTTTTGACTAGAAACTCTATAGTCCTCTATATTTTAGTAGTTACAAGTACACATAGTCACATATGCGACTATAAAATTGGTTTTTCAGCTTGTAGTTATAAATGCGAATTTCATTTACAACTATATTGGTTATGGATGTAAAGTTAGATGAAAAGTCCACAAATGTCATTCAAAAGTGAAAACATTCATGGATGGATGATAATGTAGTTGTTTTTACAACTACCTTTGCAACTACTGCCAATTAATACATAAATGATTGGGCTTATTTTTGCCATTTGTATAAATGGATGCACCTCCACATATATGCATTGCATCAAAGATGGTATTAAAGTTGAAAATTTGGGATATATGTCTTGTAATCCTAAATTAATTGTTTCCAATGTTGGAATTATCAATTGATTGCATCTTAGAACTTAAATTTAATGTTTTCCCATTATTTATTCTACTAACATATGATGGACTTATTTATGAATGGTACCAAATAATATATAACTTACATTATGAATGGTTGCATCCGGTAATATATTCATGAACTTCAAATGGGAATGTGTTAAAGCCAAAATCAACAAAGAATGAAAAAATTGAAAAATTCTTAATGAACTAATTAACACATGAATTTTTGTAATTGCAATTATGAAATCATCACAATGCATGGAACATCACAATGTGTCATCCAATCTTAAACTACTCCACAAGGCTTGGGAACCCAAAAATGTTTCTTCCTTGTTCAATTATATTGCACCCACTAATGTCCTATTGTTTTTTAAGTTTGCAAACTCCAATGGAACTTCAAGCCTAGAGACAACCCCATGTGTGTCAACCAAGTCATCATATGTGGATGCCACTACATGCATCAATTCCAAAGCTCCTTATGGAGAACCACCTTCCACCATGCACATGCTCGCTTTAGAAAAACACATTGAACTTGTGAAGGAAACACAAAAGGTTCATCTAATTCATGTAACAAATGTTGAAAATTAACAAGTAAAAACCTAACATCATCCCATCTGTAGGTAGGGTTTCCCTTGTTGTATGTCCCATTTTTCACCCACTGGCAACGAAACAACATGATGGGTGAAGACATGGGACCATAATCCAACTACCATATTTGCTTCAACATCCCAACATACTGAATCACCCCCAACAAATCATCCTCAATCCCTTGTGATTGTTGGAAAATCGATGCAACACATGAGTCATATGTCATTAACAAACTAGCAAAATCATCATCTACATGGAAATGATTCCCATAGGCTTTCATTTTTTTATATGCCAGAGTTGTTAAGCTTGGTGGAATTAAGAGATGAACAATGTTTTCATCAAATGGTTCAGGCGTAATAATTTGATGGTTACGAATGGCCTCCCTCACCCACTTCACCGTATCATCAATCACTTGCAAGTGTAGTGGAAATGTGATATGTTGGCGGCATGTGGTAGGGTCTACTAGCCAAGCACATTCAAACTTAGTTGTGCTATATTCAATCCGAGCCTTTTCATCAATATATTTCCTATGACAACAATAAATAAATAATGTACACAATCATGGTTATAATGTAATTAAAATGCACCTAGGGCAAAAATTCAAACTAAGGTTGATAATACAACCCTTGACCAAAATATTGCATGTAGAATTGAAATGAAGATTAAGGTAAACAATTACAAAGTGTAGTTAATATGGCATGAAGGTTAAGCCCTAGAAAACACACTAACCTAAAGGCTTGCTATTAGATACATTTAAAATTAGGTTTTACTGTTTTAGGAACATATAAACAAGAAATCCAAAATCAATTCTACTAGATATGGAATTAGGGTTCCAACAATTGTTGATGTGAAGGCTAAAACTTATATTAAAACCTTTGACTTGTGCCCATATATCGACTTTGAAATAATTAAAACTACATAAACCTAAAGGCAAATATGTTATTAAGGATTAATAAACTTTTAAAAAACTAACAGAAATAACTATAATATAATCCATGTAATATATAACTTACTATATCCAAGGACTCATAATCTTTGTATTTATGAACACATGCTTATGTGCAAGATCCGGTAGAATGGGACTAAGCACCATTTTTGTGCGAGTGCCTTCAAATACTTCCCAATACACCCCTTCTTCCTCCTTTGCATCCCAAACCCTTATAGATACATGTTGAAATTCATGCATGTATTCAATCACAAACCCTAAAGTTTCTTCCAAGACATACCTTCAGCCATTGACCTTTTAGGCTTGGCCATGGATTGAATGTAACCCTTTAGAACCTTCATCATGTGCTCCATTGGATACATCCATCTATTGTGAATCGAGTCACAGACATCTAGTTCATCTACCACATGTAATAACAAATGTGTCATTATATCAAAAAATGCAAGGGGGAACTTTTTTTTTAAGAGCATAAGGGTAACAACCACATCATCCCACAAACTTGCAATGTCAAAAGGGTTCCAAATTTTGACACAAACTCGTCTAAAAACATGATTGAGCCTCATGATGGTCATTCTTACTTCTACCACCATTAGCCCAAGCAAGCATAGAGGCAACAATTGTTGTAATAGCATGTAATAGTCATGTGACTTGATGGAACCGAATTTCTTGGCTGCCACATGTTTAACCAATGTTGCCCCATAATTTGTGGGAAATTTGAGTGATTTCAACCTTGATAAGAAAATGTTTAACCCATCTAATGTGAGAACAAATGGGGTATGCAATTTCAATATTTTCTGGGCATTATTTGGGTGTTCTCTTAGCCACAATGATTGTTGAATACCTTCTGCTTGCATATCTTTATGTATTTTAATTATATCCTTATGATCGAATATTGATTACATAACACTTTCACAAACATTTTTCTTAATGTGCATCACATTAAAAATGTGTCAAACCATCAAATGCTACCAACATTAATGACAAACCAATTAGGCACAATTCAAACCCTAAATTGTGATGCTAACCTAAATTTGGAACTTGCCAAACCTTAAATTACAGTTCTATTGGAAATTGTAAACTATAATTTTGCTAAACCCTAAACTTCAATTCTACCAAACCCTAAATTATAATTATGCTAGAAACTCTAAACAATAATTTTGCCAAACCCTACACTTCAATTCTACCAAACCTTAATTTTCAATTTTGCTAATACCTAAACTACAATTTTGCCAAACCTTAAACTTCAATTTTGTTGGAAACCCTAAACAACAATTTTGCTAAACCTTAAACTTCAATTATGCCAACCCTAAACTACAATTTTGCCAAACCTTAAACTACAATTCTACCAAGCCCTAAACTTCAATTTTGCCAAACCCTAAATTATAATTTTGCTAGAAATCCTAAATTACAATTATGTCGAACCTTAAATTTCAATTATGTTGGAGACTTTAAATTACAAGTCTACCAAACCCTAAATATTGCAAACTTTCCAATATGCCTTAATTTATAAAGGTTTTAACATTTTAACTTCAAAGTACGGCAATCATACAATGTAGTTCGACATCTTATGCTAATGACTTTCGACAGATCACCTCTTGAACTTGGTATGTTTCTAGCTTGCAACTAGTCTCCATATTCTATTGCACTCCTCAAGATGTCATTAATAGTTACTAGTTGTGGCCCATTTCTAAGTTCTTCTTTGCCACTAAATTGATTGGGATTTTAGTTTTTTTGATATGGGTGATATATATGACAGCCTTCATATACAACCTTACCCAATTCCAAAAAATGGTGAAAGGTAAGATTTGGCCTACAAATAAGGCAAGCCTTGTGACCTTGGTGTACACATCTAGCCACAAGCCCATATGCTAGATAATCATGGATAATCCACTTTAGCATTGCTTGTAAGATGCAATGTTTTTTCCCTTCAACCTTAGTCACATCATATGTTACAACCCTCCTCCACAACACTTGGAGCTCCTCAATTAAAGGTGTCATGTAAACATCTATGTTGTGCATTTTTATAGACTCCTTACTAGGGATAATCAATGCCAACATGACAAATAATTTATTGGTTACAAGCCATGGTGAGAGATTATAATTGAAAAGTAGAATTGGCCAAGTGGACCAATTAGAACTTTTTTCACCAAATGGATTAACCCCATCTATAGCCAAACTAAACCTTCTATTGTAGGGATTTTCGGCAAAATCTGGCTACATCGCATCAATGTGTGCCCAAGCTTTGCTATCAACCACATGTTGAACCAAGCCATTAGTGCTCCTATTACCACAATGCCACACCAATAGGTTAGACATCAAAGGGGCCCTAAACATTCATTTCAACCAAAGAATGAGAGGAAAACGTTGAAGAACCTTCTTTGGTACCTTGGTCCACCCACATTTTTATATTGTGTTAATCCACATTTTGGGCAAAAATCCAATTTTGCATACCCCCCATGGGTTAGTTGTGGCCCGTCCATTGTACGGGCAAGTTGCACCAAATGCTACAACATTGTTTCCAAGTGCACACTCTCATCCACAACCACCCCCCCCAAAGTTATTTCATAGAGCCGTACAACTTGGTGTCTCTTTGTGCACATGTTGCCCATTCTTCATTAGATGCATATATGGGACCTAGACCCAACCAAACTCAATATAGGGGATGACGCCCAAATTTTATCAACTGATCTTTTATAATTGAAATCAACCTAGGTCTAAATGTACTTCAACAAAAGTTGCAAGGGCACTTCATTTTCTATTGGCCAATCCTTGTAGCCCAAAACACCTCTTGGTCCTACAATTTATCATCCTTGTGTTTCTACCACTCAATGTCATTTATTGTGCCTTGCATTTCTCGTACCTAATTTGTAATACATTAAACCATTCAATGCCTATTAATAAAAATAACTAACAGTGAAGGAACAAAATAAAAGCCCATGAAAACAAATAACAAGTCAAATCTACAAATGAATCGTATTAACAAACTTTACATCGTAAACCCTAATAGCAAGTTATGTCAAATGCAAACCTTAGAAAAACCCTAAGTCCCTTCCTAAACAATAAGTTATCCAACCACAACCTTCCTAGTACATGACCAAAATCCATTTGGTGTCAGATCTAAACCCTAAAAAAACCTTGGGCTTACCAAATAACAAGCTATCCAAAACAATAAACTAGAAGAACAAGCATACCTTGATAATAAGCCCACAACTATAAGTTGTCATTAGAAAGACCCCACCAGAGCATAGAGTTAGCAAAGAGAAGAAATAGAAATCTAATAGTTATTAATAAACATTTTTTTTGGATTATTAAAAACCTAAATTAAAACATTTATTATTAGGGTGCACTATTTGATTTTCAAGTGGGGGAATTACATAGTTAATTAATTATACCTATGTGTCTATAGTTATTTGAATGTGAGTGGCAAGGGTTGTAGTGAAATAGTGGGCAACATGTTCAAAGGAGTTTCCCTGTGCGGATAACTAACTTCCTAACGAAACACAAATGCGACCATGAACTAGTTCCCAATCATTGGATGAAATTACCCATGCACATTCAAATAACAAATCCTTTAATTACATGAATCCACTAGGGTGAAAAAGATCCACACCACCAACTCCTTGGAGGGGCCCATGTTCTTCAAGCTTTGTAAGAGCTTACCCATGTGAATCAGAAGGGCTAAACATCTCATGTAGGGTAGCAAGCAACAAGAATCTGAAATACTATTACAAAAGACAAAAGTTAATGCAATTTAGAATGTGTGTGAAATGTGACAATGGAAGAAACCTCACTCCAAATTGACAAAAGTCATGTCTTTCATAATCTTTTAGTTCCATGTTAAATTGTCTTCAATGCTTCAAGGAAATCCTTATTATAGTTGTTGAGTAGACTAAAGCACTAGTCACATCTTGCACTTTCTTGCGAAGCCAATCCATCATGTTGATCTTTTGCACCTATTCTTCTTCCTCCACCACTTTCATAGCCTTCAACATGCGGCACTTATAGTGGGAGACTTTAAAGGACGTTGATCAAAACTCCCATCCTTTGTTCCCATCAAACCCAAGTTCCAAGTTCAAAATCCAAAGCCCTATTTGAATTATTATTCTTTAATCAACTACTAGGTTGTGCAACAAAGGTCTTGGCTATAGACAAATGGTTGGCAATGATCTAAGGAGTTGTGCCAAATGATCAGACACACATGATTTGGGGCTCGTGATCAGTACAACAAAACTAGATTTCCCCCAACAAGTATTTGCACAAAATCCAAATCAGTTGAACTCAAGAAAATCTTTGTAATGTGTAACACTACTTGTCATATTCATGGACGGATGGCAACTACAAGGAACATTCTTGGTGGCATGCATTGATCCAGTAGTACAACTTAGTGTTCAATGGTCACCTGATCAAGATTCGTTCCACATGAAATAGTTGCCAACGAGAATGTGATATAAAAACATATTTAAATCTTCCACAACAGGAGACTTGAAAAAACAATGAACATCCCATGTGACTAACCTATTATACAACCATTGAGTCCCATAAATTTTGTGACAACAACCCTCCCACATTCCAAGTGAAAACAAGATCAAGGCATAGAAACAAACTCATGATCATGATGTAGATCGAATATAAAGGAGCTAGATGAAGATCACCCAAAGTACTGTAATAATTGTACTAAAGTTGTTAGAGAAGAAACTTTCGATTTGAAAATAAAAGAAATTCTAAGGCAATCATGGATGCATAATAATAGTTGAAGAAAAGACTATAAGGAATCACAAACTTGTTCTCTACATGAGGAGGAGGAGGAGGAGGAAGGTGGTGAGGAGTTGGAGTTGAAAAAAACCTTGGCACCCATTCCACCACCACTAGCATGGGTTGTAGCAAAGATGGGACTAACTACCACCGACCATTAAGGCCCTCTTCAACTACAATAGGCAAAAAATGATATAAGGTTTGGAATTGGTTTAGGAGACAAGTTCCAAATGAGATTAATTATAAAAAAACAGTTGAATACATGACAACTCCAACAAAGACTCATGATGAATGAGAAAAAAAAAAAAAAAAAAAGGAAAAAAAGAAAAAAAATAATATAAGGTTTGAAATTGGTTTAGGAGAAAAGTTCCAAATAAGAATAAATAAAAAAAAACAATAGAAAACATAAAAACTCCAACAAAGACTCATAATGAATGAAAAAAAAAAAAAAAAAAGATGGATCATATGGATGTTTCTCCATTCTTGAAAGCAATCCAGAACAATGTTTTAACACATGAGGAAGAAACACAAAACCAAGAAGAACCCAATTATCAAACATCCAACATCTCCCAACAAAAGTAATCAATTGTATCGCATTCACAACAACCTCTTTCCTTCAACTTAACTAAAACAAGAAAAGGACAAATGACAAGGAAGGTCAACAAAAATTATATTTATAAGATTGCATAACAAACTTTCACAAACATCTTGAAGCTAAACAATATTATCTCAATTTCAAGAATACCAAAAATCCACAATAAACATCAGAACATCACACTAGCTTTTATTGGATAGTAGTGGCTAACTACCATTATTTCCCATATCTCATTAGCATTTGACACTAACTATATATATATATATATATAACAGTTTGCTCACAACTTTTGGCAAAGAATGTGTCTTGAGTTCTTATCACATTATCTAGAAGCAACAAAAAGTTTTGGCCATGATGTTGGCTAACACTCGAGAAACATAGGTAACTGAACACTCCAACACAACTTTCATTCAAGCACAAGAATTGAGTCATTGGGTTTTTCTCGATTGAATCCATTACCTTTCTTTGATTCCCAAACTTGATCTTTTTCACTCCATGTCGTTTGTTTGCACTTTCCTTTGTGTGTATTCACGCATTGCATGAAAAAAACAAAGAAGTTGTTATCCTCCTCAAGGCTCATGCATCCCTGCACAAACCCTAAACCACAAACCCTTTCACAATGGGTTATCTCTAGTGCAAACTCTCACTCTCTACAATCCCAAAAAATTCAACAAGCTCCTTATCTCAAAGTGACAAAATGCATGAAACCTTAATTTCGAGCTTAGCTTCTTTGATAAAGTTTGGCCAAATTTACATTTTCTTGGTTGCCAATTTTTTTTTGTTTGTAGAACAAAAGACAAATAATAGGTACAACAAATGTAAAAGAAAGTTGGGGAATAGTTAGTTTTATGATAACCATTAAATCTTGGAAAAAAAAAAGGAAAAAAAACTTACCCCACACTTGTTCAACAAACCTAGGTTTGGATAACCATTTTTAACCTTAATGATTTGTCACTTTTAGCTAATTCCGTTAACCCTATTTTAATTTTTAAACATAACAATGTTGCACATGGGAAAGTTAACAATTCATCTTTTTCACCCTTAGTTCAAAACAATAGTGCACTTATAGAAGGCATAAGCTTGGCGCATTTCTTCTTTTTGGGATGTTGTTCAAAACCATGGTTTAAGCAATGTGTAATAGAGCTTGGTGCATCTGGTGTGTTTTCTTCACCTGTTGATTAGCATGTGCCAAGGAAGGTTGCCCCCATTTCTTTCAAACGCTTAGATAACTTGCTTGCTTTGTTCTTTTCCTTGTAGGATGTAATAAGATCCTTTTGTCGTTGGTTCCACTTTTTTCTTCAAATGTTTTCATGCCTTTCAGATATTGTTTGAGTTTTGTCCAGTAGGGCAAACATTGGAGTCATAAAAGTGTGTCAGCCACTTGAACACATTTGGTGGGTTAGGAAAGTTAGGGATGGACAATAGTTTTATAATTTTGTAGCATATTATGGTTTAATAAAATGCAATAAAAAAAATTGACACATAATGTATTCAACAACTTGTTTCTTCCAACCCCCATTGTAAATGTAGCTTTGAAAGAGAGATTAAAGGAAATTTTAAAAATTTTAATGCCAAGAATAAGAGCCTTGAGGATCCATGGAGTGTGACACTTGATGCATATGCTTGAAGGATGTGTTATGCTTGCCCTTCCTCTAGTGTATGTGTGAAGGTGTTAATAACCCTATATTTGATAGCTTATAGCTAGATGCAACCTTGGTTGTTGAAGGCTTGGAAATATGTTTATTTAATCTACATGATTTCTAGAACACTTATCCTTTTGAGTCTGCATCAATTATTGATGATCTTGCCCATTTTTTATCATCTGCTTGCTAGATAGCATTTCACCAATATGATGTCCCCTGAATTTAATATGTGCAATATTATGTTTCAATAATATGTGATTAGTATGTGGAACTTGCAGATTGACTACTAGGTGGTGGACTCTAGGAAGCTCCAGTGAGTACACTACATGAAGGTAAATGGTGTATGAGTGCAAGGGAAAGTTTTAAGCTCTAACTTGGTAAGTCCATTGTATTACATGCCCAAGTGCAGATGCGAGGTTTATTGTATTGTTTTTCAAACAAGGGAAACAATGTGGTTATTGTAGTTTCAATATCAATCCCTTTTTGTTATACATGTTTCTTTTATGGCTATTGATGATTAACCTAAAAGATTTGTCTTGTTTTGAATTGAGTTTTTGTAGCTCCACTTTCATCCATGCAAGGTGAAGTTAAGGTGCCACCTTTCATTGAGTATGAGAAACTTTGTTTGCGCAACATAGCAAAACTACAAGCCAAAGCGGATGAGTTGGGGTTGGACCCAACTATAAAAGAATTGTTAGTTACCAACCTTATTTTCTACTAAAATTCATTTCATCCTAGACTCATGTGCATCCAACCCACAATGAATATTCATAGGCCAATTGCCAAAAACTCTAATCACTGTGGTGAAGACATAGACACATTGTCCAAGGGGGACACTTAGTGTAAAGTTTGGGATCTATGTGCATCAAACGACCATTTTTAAAAGGGGTATTAGATAATTGTCCAACCCATTTTTTATCACCTTATTATATTTAATTTTCTAATATATACATATTAAAGCCACCCTATATTAATTATAATCCATTATTTCATATTATTACATACCTTTTTTAAAAAAACTAATTAACTTATAATATTTACCCAACAACCAATATATTTCACCCTATATTTTTACTCACATATTTTTTACTTTTTTTTTACTAGTGTCCCCCCCCCCCTTCCCCCCGCCCCCCCCCTTCACCCCCCCCCCCCCACACCCTCCACCGCCTCACCCCCCACCCCACACCATTACACA
>Ga0116229_10011461_pt1 | contig 13068 bp, 18 predicted proteins | sample S1TSphgellanicum_3_FD_87313 | JGI IMG/M metagenome (GOLD analysis project Ga0116229, IMG submission 87313) | Host-associated microbial communities from peat moss isolated from Minnesota, USA - S1T2_Fc - Sphagnum magellanicum MG | ecosystem: Host-associated > Plants > Peat moss > Unclassified...
AAAAAATTGAAAAAATGGTTCAATCTAAAATTTGGCAAATTTTTCCAAATATTGGCAAAACTTATTCGAATTAATACTAGAAAAACCAAAATTTCCCAATCCTTTGTCAGCAAAAATCTATGTACAAAATTTGTCCAAAACAAAACATTGATTGGGGTGAATGTTTTCTTTTTCAAATTTCTAATGTTGTTGTGTCATATGCAAGCATCCCAAGAGGGGTTTTAACATTAAATGACAATAAGTTGAACAAGCTAGCCAAAAAGTTTAAAAGCAAGAAGCACCAACCCCACCCCCCAACCCCCCAAAAAAAACTTTTCCAATTTCTTTTTCGAAATTTGGCGATTGTTTTTCCAAAAACAAAAGTGGAAAATCAAGAAATATGTCACAGAATTTTCCTTTCTAGAAATATTTCGCACGCATTTGTGCGAAATTTCACACAAAGGGGGTTTCCATTCGACGTCAAACCCTAACCCTAAAATCTGTCGACGGCGAAACTGTCTGCTCTTGGAAACCCTAAATTATAAGACGCAAGTTTCTTCGACATGGGCGTCTCTTTTGGTGCTTCGCCGGAGTTGTCGACGACAGCAGCACCGATTTACACCAGAGCTCTCCACACAGCGAGAGCTTGGTTTGCATCCACATCTGGTTGTTGCTCGCTCGCGACAGGCAGGATGCTGATCCCCAAGAAGAATAGGGTGGAGGTTTACAAGTATCTGTTCCAGGAGGGCGTTTTGTATGCCAAGAAGGATTTCAATGCCCCCAAGCACCCGGAGATCGATGTGCCCAACCTTCAGGTCATCAAGCTTATGCAGAGCTTCAAGTCCAAGGAGTACGTGAAGGAGAGCTTCGCATGGCGCCACTACTATTGGTCAGTTTTTCTTCTTCTTTCTCTTGTGGTGCTCTCTGTCTCTGTCTCTCTCTGTCTGCTGATTTCTGAAGCCATTTTCCTGATTTCTTTCCTTCACCTCACTTACAGCTCAAAATCTTCGGGAAGAAAATCATTACCACCTTTTGTTCATTATCAGTTTCCGCGGATATGTCTCTTCAGTCCGGATTTTAGCTCAGGTTACATTGGATTTAATTTAATCTTTTTTTTCCCCCAAGCTAATTCCCTTGCTTATCTTATGGAATCCTGGGAAAGTTTCAGAAACTTTCTGTGGCATTCCTGAATGAGAGAGACCTGTCATTTTCTGAGTGACTCTCATGAGGAGGGTTATGACTTGCACTGATTGTTATGTTAACTTGGAATTGCTATTGTGGAGATTTTGTCCCCAATTTCATAGGTATGTGAACTAGAGGTCTCTCTACCTGTTTCAAATTAAAGGTTTTTGGTAATTGTGTGGCCAGCCTGCTGAACTTGAGAAGCTTTATGGCTTGTGAAGGAGAAACACATGTTTTACTAGGGTTTCAGTAACTCGCACTTGGAATTGGTGGCTGGAAGTTTTGGAGTACAAGACTGTTTGTGGGACTGGGTATTTTTGTTTTCTTTGTTTCTTTGGTTTCTGATATTGCAAATGCCATTGACTGGATGCTGGAGGAAGAGCTGTAATTCCAAGGTAGGTTTTTCTCTTCAGGTACTTGACAAATGATGGAATTGAGCATTTGCGGACATACCTGAACCTGCCATCTGAGATTGTTCCAGCAACCCTAAAGAAGTCAGCTCGGCCACCAAGTCGGCCTGTGGGAGCACCAGGATCTGACCGACCTCCCCGTGGCCCTCCAAGAGAAGGAGAAAGGCCTCGATTCGGGGATAGAGAGGGCTACCGTAGCAGTGGTGGTGGTTTTGGTGGAGAGAAAGGTGGAGTTCCTGGAGATTATCGCCCTGATTTTCGATCTGGAGGAGGAGGACGAGGCTTTGGCAGAGGAGGTGGTGGATTCAACAATGGTGGAGCGCCTAGTGCAATCACAGAATAGGGTTTATGTGTAAGCTTTACATGTGTCACTAGTTCCTTGCAGTTCTTTAGTGGGCTATTGAGCTACGTGGTGCTCAAACATGCTGTTTTGGACCTGGATTGGGTTTGGAGTTTGACAAAACACTCAGGGGTGTAAACACTTTTGGGGTGTCTTTGTGTTGAAGATTCTTTTGTTGAGAGTTTACAAATTTAATAAGGAACTTTCAAGAATCTTCTCATCCGTGTAAAGTGCATGTAAGTGGTAAGGTGCTATTCTATTTTCATGCAGCAGCTTGATTCTCCCCCCTCCAGGGGTTTGTAGAACCAACTTGATTGGAGGTAGTTTTAATTGCTTTGGTGACTGATTAGCATTGATTGAGAGAAATTTCTGGTCTTGAAAGTATGTTGCTATATTGTGCAAGTCAGGTGCATTCTGGAAGTGAGGCAGTCCACAATAAAAAAGTTTGAGGCAATGGAGTTCTGTTTGATTTATGAGTTAGATTCATCATCTGCAGGAAAGCATCGTGAAGGTATTCAGGAATTGTCTGGATTTAAGAACAATTTTTATCTGCATGCAAGATCTTTTTCTCATTGCAATGTGCTTCTGGAAGTATCTTGCAGATTTGTTCAGTAATGACACCAGTTGCTTAGTCCCACTTTTTGGAGCTGACAAGTATTTGTAATGTCAAAGTTAGGTATCACAGTGCTACTATTTCTTCAGTTATATTCCTTGTATGCATGCAGCGGACCTCCTTTTCATCACAAGCCCTTGCTGTGAATATTAGCTAACATGATAGCTAGCCTGCGGGGCTTGAGAATTCTTATAACAAATCTTAGACATTTTGCAAGAGACAAAATCTTCAGGCATGCTGTTGTGTAGAATAAAGTTCACTCCAAAGGTGATGTGGGAGGGATTGGGCTTTGAGAAGTAGGATGATGTGTTGCATCAAACCCACCAGCAACTTTAGGGTTGGGTAAAAGTTGGGTAACATGAACAGACTTCTGAGAGGCGAGAGAAGGTTCCTTAGGCTGTGCAGCTAACTCCTGCCGTTTTGTATTTAAGTACTTCTTCTTCACAGTTGCAAGTTCCTGGGAGTACCAGTCAATCTCTTTCTTATGTTCAGCTACTTCTTCCTGCATTGAAAGGGAACCAAAAACAAACATCAGTCAGGCAAATCTATAGCATCCATCAATTGAAAACTAGCAATGTCCAGAGTTTGGCTCTCTCCCAAAACTCTCTACTTTGCTAGTTTTCAATATCCATGCAGATCCATATCCATACAGCAATAGACTAGTTTGGAAAAGCAAAACAAAGATTGAGATGGACAGACACAGACACACAGAGAGAGAGAGAGAGAGAGAGAGAGAATGATGACCTGATACACGGCAAGATTGGAAGTCATGATTTTCAGCTGCTTAATTTTTTCAGCCAAGGTCTTCCCATGAGCAGCCATCTGCTCAGCAACATCAGGACCTGGTTGTCGTGCCAGTATTCTGCGCAGTTCAATGTAAAGCTTCTCCTTCTCTTGTATCAATAAGTCTTTCTCAATCACCTGCCATGTTCATCTCCAGACTTTAGTAGACCAGGCAGAGGATCCCTTGCTAAGCCTAACTACTATTGATACATATGCAAAATGTGGCCCTATCCCAACATATTTGCTGATCTCTCCTTGATCCTCGGCCTGATTAGAATGAAGGTACAGATGTAGTGTTATGTGTGTGTGCTTGTTTGTTACCTCTTCCGTTTTCTGAGTAAGTTTCTTTTGAAGGGTCTGAATCTTGATGATCATCTCATAAGCTTGTGGATCAGTACCCTCAAGTCTGCGCCACCGATGCACATTGAGTGGGTTCTCCAGCTCCTCTGTGAGCGCTTTCACCTGCACTTGGGTGGTATGAGTACTAGTGATAGGAAACAACAAAGCCTGACTCCTAGACAAATGGATTTATTTTGTTTTATTTATTTTATTTTTTCCCAGCATTTGTTGGAAAAGGTCTGCAGATTAAAGTAAAGCATTTAACTTGATCATATTGCAGCAACAACATTTACCTTAGTTCGTTCTTGAATAAGTTCTCGACTCAGATTGTGGACTTCTCGTTTCAAAATTGCCATGTTTTTGCAGCTGCCTGTAAGAAGGGTGTGTTCACGCTTGAGATCATTCAACTTGAGCTTCAGTAGGCGCAGCTCATTTAGACGTTTGCGATACTCAACATGCCCCTTGGCAAGTGTCGATTCTTGTAACCGTATCTTGTCATAGATCACCACCAACTCATCATTCTTCTTTGTCAACTGCACATGTCCCAATCAACAGATGCCATGGATAAAACTCATCAGCCCAGCATGCTGTGAAAAACTGCGAACTCCAGAATACATCAGCCCATATCCATAAAAGATTTGAAACCAGAATGACCACTGTAGAGGGCATCTTATCCACAAACAACAGAAAAAGGAGGGAGACAATAAGCACCTGTGCACCAAGAACCGTGCGCTCACTTTTGATGATTTCCAGCTCTTTTTGTTGGCGAAGGTGCTCAGCATCTGCTTCTTCAATAATGTGCTGCAGATGCTCAATATGGGCAGTGTGGTCTGCAATTGAAGTCTCTGCATGCTTGATCTTTGCCTGTGCTTTTGCCAGCTCTCCTTTTAAAACCTCTTTCTCCCTCTCCACCTAAAGCAACCCTTTCATCCCCAACGGCCAAAATAATTTTCCTGGAGACAAATATTCATCTAGTGCATAACATTGGTGTTGTTATCAATTCAATACTGGGAAGAGATAGCAATTCTAGCCCAGTTACAAGCCTCACTACTTAGTGCTGAAATGCAACTGACTTTGAATGCTCATCAGGTTATATATTGGGTAGAATGCGGAACCAAGTTTCAGAGGAAGGCAACAAGACAATGTTATGAGATGACAGTAAACAAAAAACTCCATGGTGGACTACAAGCAAGACCTTGGATGTATATACCTTTTGGTGGTCATAATGCTCTCTAATAAGAGCAATGTCTTTGGAGTTTATCTCCTCCTTCAGTTGCTCAACAAGTTGATTCATAAGTTTGAACTTACGCTTCATTTCATCAATCTCATTTTGGGACTCCAAAACCTTCCTACTGTTGACTGTGCGCTCAGTACGAGCAGTCTCATATAGGTTCTGCTGTTGCTTGATCTTGGCCTCCCATTCCATAATCTGCTTCTGTAGATGCATGATTTCTATCTCCTGGTTCCTCAATTCTTCGCATGCCTGGTTGGAAAAAAAGCTCATGTTTGGTCAGTAATCAAAGGTGTGAAGCCAACATTTCAAGAATAGCAGATGAAGGTTTATTGATCAACATTAATTCCAAAACATTTTCATTCTTGCAGTATATACTTCAAATCAACCCAACCCATACTGGGATGAGTCACATAAGTAGTGACAATATACCTTAAGATACTTTGCTGCATTTGCTGCAACCAGTGCAGCTTTTTCCTCACTTTGTTCTTGCAAATTTGTGATCACTTTGGCTTGTTTTGTGGCATGATATGCATATTTTTGGAGCTCTGCCTCCAGATTGTGGATTGCCACATAGTTGATCTTCACCAGATCTTGCTGCTTCACTGTTGCATCTTCAGCCTATGCTCCACCACCCATCATCAGCAAATCACCCAAGGGCAAAGAAAAGAAAACTTCAGAGGTCCACTGAGTTGGTTGTATTAAATTGGACTGACTTGCCATAGCACCATAGCCATTGCACCCAGTTTAGACAAGGTGCCTTGCCTTGTAGTGATAGAGTTACCACATGAAAAGTGCACTAATATAACCAGAGATCACCTGAGTTTTCATCTTATTCAACAAATCACGTTCTCGGACTGACTCCTCCATGCGCTTCCGTGCCTGTTCTGCCTGCTTCTTCTGTACTTCAATTTCACCCTCAATCTTTATCCTGTCATCTATCAGGGCATTTTTCTCCTTCTCCAGATCCTCTCGCACAAACTCCAATGATCTGAGTTTGTTGAGTGTCGCCTCTCGGGTCTAAACAGCCATTATAACATTTCCACCCATTCAAATATAATAGTCTGCACTTTGTTGTATTTGAGATGTCTAAAAGTGGGTTTTCCACAAACCAAGACCCTCCAAAACTCTTGAGAATATATATCATGGTGATCATTGATGCTTGATTTTTTCCTTACTCTCTTTCACAAGTGTATCCAACTCCATCACAAGAAAACCAAATGAGTGCTGACCTTGTTGACTTTGATGATTTCTTGCTTTTGGGCTTCAATCTCCTCATCCTTAAGTCTCAACTCCATGTGCTTCTGGCTGTTTTCAGCCATCAAAGTGGTGTTGTTCTTGATTTGCTCATCCAAATCCGCAGTCACTTTATCAACCTGTTGTTGTGGCATTGCAATGATCATGAGTGGTTGAACCCATGGCACACGCAAAAGGGAGGATAATAACAACATCATGGAATGCATGAAGTATTGGATTGACAAAAATCATAGCTAGGTATTCTCAAGATAAAATCTTTGGACAGACATTGCACCTTCTGGAGCACAAGATCAAGCTCCTTTTGAGCTCGATCGGTTAACTGCCGCTGATCTTTCAGCATCTGGTCAAGCTTGTCAACTTTGGCTTGGCCTTCTGCCACCTGTATCTGTTTTGCTTTCACCTCACTTTGTCGTGCTTCCATCTGAAACCTCAAATCCTTCATTTCCTTCTCCAAGGCATCCTTCTTCTTGTTCTCTCTGCAAGATATTTTAGCAGTTCCCCTTTCTGCATTCCACTAAGGGGTGTTTTTGTGCTGAACACCATTGGGTTCGCTTCCGCTGTGCAAGAAGTGCCACATATAACATGAGAGATGAGACTAGAAAAACAAAAAGAAAAAGGTTTTGCAAGCATTACCGATCACACTCCATTTTCCTGGAGTTATACTGGTCTCTCAGGAGCCCAAGGTCATGCTCCAAGTTGATCTTGTCTTGCTCGGCTGCATGTAGTTTATCACTCCACTCAGCCCGATCCCTCCTCAGCTCCTGCAGTTGATTTAGTTGAATATCCTTCTCTTTCAAAACCTTCGCTTTTTCTTTTTCCAAGTCAGCCACCTGCCAGGTACATGCAAACAATACCAGCATTTTTCTGCCTCTGTCAGCTCCAACGACAATGGTCCTCTAGAATGTGGCAAAAGGAGACACATCTCTTAAACTTTCAGAAGACACTCTGAGGTAAAGAAGTACATTAGCAAAGAAAATAACCTGTGTGTCTTGAGCCATGGTTTCGGTGACACCAGAATCGATGATGCTATTCAAGCCTGCAATCTCCACCTTCAGCAACCTGCAAAACAATGTAAGAATCAATGAGAAACCTGAGTACTACCCAAGTGGAAAATCCATTGTGTTGAAGAGGGGTAATAATGGCAGCAGTTGCCTCGCAAGGGATGTACTTTATTTTCTCCTTGACTTCCGCTTCCTTTTCTTGTGAGTCATCGACTATGATCCAGCAATTGTCAATCTCCGCTCTGAGTGTCAGGATGGTGTTCTGATCCTCCTCATTCATTTTAATTGCTGTTGTCATCTTCTTCTCATTCTTCTTGATATCATTTGTAAGCTCTTTGCACCTTTTGAACAGCCTTTTCTCACTATCTGCAAAAATGGAGGACTGATGGTCTTCAGAATGAATGGAAAATGTTCAGCAACCCAGTGAGAAGCACAAGGGGACCACAACATGAACCCAACAGAAAGGTCAAAAACAAGGCTTTTGACACAGGTTTGGTGAGTACAAAATAACAGAGACTTCCATGAGCATGCAAATTGGTGCTGCATACCTACCATGTGCTTTTTTCACTGCACGGTGGAGCTTTTCATACTCTGCACGAAACCGGTCAAGATGCTTATCTTCTTGCAACTCGGTCAAAAACTGTAACAATCCAAAGAGCCTTGATAATCAGGGAATCTGATAAGAATCATTTAATGACATGCTAAAAACTGGAAAAATTAAGGAGGTAGATAATGTGCTAAAATGGGTTTTCAGATGTTGCTTTCTCATAGGTACCTGTTGTATGTCTGTCTCAAGTGCATCAAAAGCCCGCTGCTCCAACACTCCTCTTGCAGGAACAGATATCATAGCTTCTGAATCACGATGATCCTCCTCATCATCAGCCATCATGCACCAGATTCAACTTCCCTTTCCTTGCTCTGCTGCTTATATACAGAACCGAAGAGCAGATCCTCTTGAGCTAAAAATGCTTTGTTTGCTTCTGATCTTCTTCAAGGTCTTAGGGTCTCAATAACAATACTTGTCTTCATAATCAATCTGAAGACTCAAACGGCCCTGCAGCTTGTAGGACTGTTTCTCTTGTGCAATGAGCAAGGGGTTGATCTGCACAGACCTGTGATCTCCCATTTCCATAGAACCTATAAAAAGATGCATTCACCTCTTCCAGAAAGGAATAAAAACAGAAGCAAGAAACAAAACCACCTCATATTAGGTTACACAACTACGTAACCTAATACCCAAACATGGCAATCAAACAAAAAAGCACTGGCTGAGAGTATGATCTTCATGACCCACAAAACAAAAGTTGCACAATCCAAAGCATGGCCACAAGTTTTGTGCATGAAGAAGCAATGCTTACATCAATAAACACATGCACAATTCAATCTGTGCTTTCTTGATCACATTCACTGACCACAAGCAAAGCTGACTTTTGTGAATGAAATACCTGGCACTTACAGAAAGCTTGCTTTCAGATATGAAGTCTGTGTGCTTGTCTGAACCTACTGGCAGTGCTTTGTTGTTGTTGCAATGTGGTGTTATCCAAAGCATGAGTAAAGAATCAGTTTGAAAGCACACAGGCAAGGTCTTCAATGTCATTCACCTTTTGTGTCTTTCTGTGAGAGAGTTTTGTTGGCTGGCACCCTGTAGTTTGCCTAGCGGGTCATTGGTAACCCACACCCAAATACTCCCTGAAACTGTAACTGAAGTTCTTACAAACTAACTCAATGATTTTCTCTTCTTTCCTTGCTTGCTTTCCTTCCTTGCAGCTACTGGACACAACAGATGAGCACAGATTGCAAGGCTACAATTTTGAACATCAGATCACAATCAGTTTGCACACAGAGTGATTTCACAGTTCGAACTGGTGGTTTCAGAACAACTCTTGCACAATTTCAACAACAAATTTTGCCTTCTCTTGAACTTCCCACATGCCCTGCACATCCCCTGAGCCATTAAACCTTTGCAATTTTTATGGCTTTTTGCTTCTGAAAGTGAATGATGGGTACTTCACTTTATGAGGCAAGAGAGAAGGAACAAAAGAAACTGGAAAATGGAAGCTTTTCAAAACATCCATCCCTTCTCTCTCATAGAAACCCCAAAAGAAAAAAAAGAGAGAGGAAAGAAGGTGATATTTACAAAAGGTATTGAATGAATGCTGTCAACAATAATCAAATCAAGAAGGGATTTGGATTTGGATTGCAAAAACCTACCACAAATAATAATGCCCACTTACTAATGTTCGAAACAGAAATGTGTTTTGAGCAAGATCAAATTGTAACAACAACACCCACAACCTGGTTAGTTGTTTTCTTAAGAATACCAAATCTAGAAGTCTATTGAAAGGTGAGGAGAAGGATGCAAGAACTTAAAATCTCCCTTCAATGCTAACAGTATTGCAATGCATGGAAATGACATTTGAGCATTCACAGTTTACATCATGAGTACAAAACAGCTAAAAATTGCACAAGATCAGCAATCCAAATATAAATCTCTGAGACTGCAAACAACAGGAATGATCACACCTTTGAAAATAAATCATACACTGTCAAATTCAAATGTCAATCTGCCAGAAAGTTTGCTGCAATGCAGGGTAAGCTTTGCATGAATACCAAGAGCTTAGGTTCTGTTGTTGTAACATCGTACACACAAGCTGCTATTGCTTGCTTTCAAACAATCAAAATGCGAATTCCCTAGAATGTGGACAACAATATGGCGTACTACTACACCAGAAGGAATGCACTACACATTGTCAAACTTGATGTCAACTTGCGGATATTGGCGCACAATCTTGACAAAGTTAGTGATGAACTCGCCTTTCAATGCAGAATAGCCATGGCTTTTAGCTTCATTCGTGCGGTCATGCACAACCAGGCGTCTCAGATTTGGGCATCTTCCAAGGATTGCACCCATCCAGGAAAGAAAAATGTCATCAAGTGTATCAGATCCAAGCTCCAAGTATGCAAGTTTCTCAAAGACACTAGTAGTCAACGACTCATCAGGATACACACGCAAATTCATGACTTCGTAACTCAGACCCAAGTCATTGATGCAGGGAAACAAACTGGCAACTATATCAGGGTACAGATGGTCCCAACAGCTGCTAGCAGATGGGATGCCCCACAGCCGCAACTTCCTCAATTTGGAGGAGGAATGCGCAAGGAGGCAATCGATCATACCCCAAACATTAGAGCACGACCTACTCACTTCTAACACTTCTAAATCTGCAGTGGCAATGCTGGTAATGAGCAACTGACGATTGATGGTCACATCGTTGATTCGGAGAGTCTGTAACCTGAAACCTTTGCTCACCAGCTGAAAAGTTGTGAAGGTAGAATATCGCAGATGCAGATTCTCCAGGATGTCAGTCTCCAAGATCATGTGGTCAAGGCTCGTGTCATCCAAGACGAATGATTTCAAACTGGAGCTTGTGAGGTTGAGTGTCAATTCCGGATCCGATGATGTAATGACTGCACTATGGAGAGAGAATGATTTGAGCTTCTGGCAGGCCAAGAGAAGCAAGTGGAGATCCAATGCTGACACATTCACCTCTGACAGAGTAAGAGATAAAAGACATGGGAAGCGTGGAGCAGTGGGATCTGCTGTCAGTCTCACATCTGTGTTTCCCAAATCCAAACTTTCCAGACATCTCATTCTTCCACATCTCTCCAACACGTTTACATAGGGCTTGGAAGTGGGCACCTTATAGGTGAGAAGACGAAGAGATTCGCGAGTATGCAACAGCCAAGCAATCACAGCTGCTGAAGAGAATTTGACCTTGTTAGAAATGTGCAAATCTTGGAGACCTGATGTCTGCAGAATGGTGTCTGTCAGCAGAACTTCCAGCTCTTCTGTTCTGGAGTTCCTGTAGGCAGGCCAACAATCCAAGGAGTTGTATCGCAGAGTGTGGAGATGATGACGTAATGCCACTCTCCACTTCCGGCATGTCGCTGAAGCTCTCACCACATCCTTGGCATTTACAACATGTGATAAGATGTTGCCTATCACTTCCACTGGAAATCCCTCCATTCCTCTTCTCTCTCTCTCTCCAGCGGCTGCCGCTGCTCCTGACTCCTCATTTGCTTCTTTCTTCTGTCTCTTCCCCTCCAGATATGTCATGATCGTCGCCTCCAATTCCCCCACCACCCACAACAGAAAATTCTCAACGAAAGAAGCCAGTGGAGGGTGACGACCACCCAAGATAGAAGAATCCCTGACACATTCCTATTCCTGAGAAAGAGACAAATTCTCTGTGAAGCACTCTTGAGACTTGCGGGTGGGCGAGATATCTGTTGGAAGCTGTAAAGCACCCACCAGGACGGTGCAATAGCAGCTGACGCTTGCTATTCTTGTGCTGCATACCGCACCGCTCGCGTTCTTTCCCGCCTCAAAGAATTGCGGAATTGGGTAGTGCGCATTCGCTCCATCTGCAACAACCGTCCCGAAATTCGCTCTCTCACGAGAACACAACAGCTTCAGAAACGCGAAGAATCAGCACTTACGAATTCTAGGGTTTAGAGCTTCACCTTAGGGTTTAGAGCTTCAGCCTCCTCTTGTTTTGGAATCAAGGGTTGTTAGTGGACTTTGTGTTCTGGGACGCTTGCTTGGGACCAACGTCATCGCTACGAGTGTCAGGAGAACACATGTTGCGGCCATGGCACCCAAGCAGAAGAAGCACAAGAATCAGAAGAAGCAGCAGCAGGAGGAGCAGGAATTACTTATTTTAGGGTTTAGAGCTTCACCCTCCTGTTGTTTTGGAATCCGGGGTTCCTAGGGGACTTGTGTTCTGGGATTCTTGCTTGGGACCAACGTCATCCCTAGTAGTGTCAGGAGAATACATGTTGCGGCCATGGCACCCATGCAGAAGAAGCAGAAGAAGAAGCAGGAGGAGCACCACAGTCGGTTGTTGCCTTGTCCTTTCTGCCATCGCTCCTTTCCTTCTTACTTTTTAAATGACCATGCCAACTTCTGCCTGGATACTCCCACACCACTTCCCATCTCCAACATTTCTCATATCTCAAAAGCCAGAGGTGATCACGATCTACAATCCCAAGAATTAGGGTTAACAAGCAGTGATGCTTGGAGGGAAGAAGACGAAGACGCAATGGCACGACGATCTGTAAGGCTACAAGAGGACGACCGAAGTGTGCAAGAAGTTCTTGTACAGAGGAAAAGGAATGTTGAGGAGAGGTGTGAAGCAATTGACAAGAGTTGGGATGAAGTTTCTAAATTGTCTGCAAATGGATTGCATGCCTCATTGGCAGAAGAATGGGATGGGGACCAGGAGAGGAAATTGGCTACAACAGTCTTACAAGATGGAGGACAAGATGGGATTCAGAGGGTAGCACCAGCATTGCAGTTTGTGCAAGTAAGCTTTGCAATCTCATCACTGTATGTATTACAAAAGAAACCACAAAAACTTTGCCTCATCATCACGCTTGCAGCATGAAAGCTTTGCAATCCCATCACTATACTCACAAGAAAAGCCACAAAGACTTGCCTCATCATCATGCTTGTCAGATTTTCTGTTTCTGAAGATTTGCCCTCCTTTTGGTAATCTACAATGGCTGTGAGTGGCTTGTCTTTCCATGCAGATGCAGAAGCAGAGTCAGGCGAAGCTGTATATGCTTGGCAAGTTCTCAATGTCAGCTGCACTAGAAAGGAAGCCTTCTGTCACCGTGCTGCAGTCAGGGTAAAATAGAACTTTCTCTTGTTCTCTTGGTTTCCTTCTTGTGGATGGTTGTAGAAACTGAATGTGCTGGAAAAAAAATTTCTTCAACTATTGAATTGAATGTGCTAGAACTCTGCAATGATGCCAATGATGATTCCATGCATTGAACACAGCAGAGTCATAGTCTTTTTCTCACCAATTTGAGGAAGAACCTTCAATTGTGAAAGAGCACACAGCATGTGAGACACATTCATGAAATTGGGG
>Ga0116229_10011462_pt1 | contig 13067 bp, 7 predicted proteins | sample S1TSphgellanicum_3_FD_87313 | JGI IMG/M metagenome (GOLD analysis project Ga0116229, IMG submission 87313) | Host-associated microbial communities from peat moss isolated from Minnesota, USA - S1T2_Fc - Sphagnum magellanicum MG | ecosystem: Host-associated > Plants > Peat moss > Unclassified...
GAACATTTATAAGTTCCTTGAAACAACAACATAACCTTGTATTGTAGTTTTTAATTACAAGCATTCCAAGAAGAAACTCTAATGAAAAGTTTAGGAAGTGCATTAGATCATCAAAACCATGTATAATTTTATTTATAAAACACATCGCATATTTGGAAAATGTACATAGGTATTAAAAACAAGGGATAATTTAAAGGGTGTCAAGTTAGTACAAACTAGATGTCAAAAACTCTCCATCTCAACAACCAACAACTTGTAATAGGTCAACCATGGTAATGGGAGGTGTGTCCTAAAGGGATGGATGTCAAGAAGTAGCTAGGCCTACCACTACTGCTTGACTTAAGATGAAGAATGCTTTGCATTTTTTGTAATGTAATTGAAATTTTTTAACAGAGAAAAGTAACCAAAATAGAAAGGGGAGGGCTTTCTAACCTATTTAGGCTCCAAATAGCATTAGCACATTCGTGTAAGAACACATTGGCATGTTTGTGTAAACATTTAAATATTTCAATTGCTAGAAGGAGGAATTGATCAATGGGGTGTTGGTTGTAATAACTCCTTTTTTTGGCTCGAATTGCATTGAAGGCAACAAATCCTTAAGTGGTGTAAGATCGGGGAATTAAATCTATATAGATGATGGGTCAACTATGGCAACGTCAACTAAGGTGCAAATTCCAACTTTGGTGAACAAAATGTTGATTCGTTGACAAAAGAAATTGAGAGTGGTTAAGGGAAGCACATGTAGTTGTTCTCATCCCACATGAAAACCAACATTTCATGCAATGGTAGCAAAGGTCCCTATGCGTTCATTGCCATGGGCACAATGTAAATGGTGGATACCCATAAGGTCAATGGGATGTGTGCACGCACATTGAGGAAGGCCTGCAATTAAAGGATGTGGTAATTAAAATCATGTCTAAAGCATTGTGAAGAAAATTGGGGAAGATAATTAAAAGGTTGGGAAGATTGGTCAAAATATACACCAAACATAGGGTCCCAATTACTTATAATGAGCTAATCTGTTTATTTTTCATTTCGGATTACTATTCTTTTTGGGGTTTTTTTTCTTAAAAAACATGTTTTCCTAAAGAGGAATTTTCAAATGAAATGTTTTAAAACTTTTTATATATTGTATTTATAGTTGCCCCAATATGTCAATTTTTTTTACAATCAAATTTGGAGAAACACAAATTTTTGAAAGTGCATAGATTTTGCCAATTTTGTGTTTCGTCTTGAAAATTTGTCATAATTTCAATTGTACCAAAACGTGTTAGCACTTTCAAGTTTAATTTTTTATGTTATAAACTACAAGTTTTCTTTAAATAACATATACATTGTATCACATTTACATGTCTAAAAGGATTCATGAACTTTTTTAAACCTTAATTTTTATAAACAAAAAATCAAAAAATATGAAACTTTGAATGTTTTTTAGATGTGTCTAATAGTACTCTATTACTATAAAAAATTCAAGATGAAATAAATTGTATTATGAAAATTAAGGGGCCTTTTATGAAAGTAGAGTCATCGAGTAAAGTTGTTAAACATCATTTATTCAAACCAAACCTTGATATTGAATTTTTTTTTTCATTTTAGATTTTTCAATATTTATATTATTCAATAAGCACAACTTTCCATGATTCACATGCCATTAAAGTGGCGTCACATAGATGAATGTAACAAGAATTGTAAAAAAATTGATGTTTTGACATTAATTTTTTTGGTTCGTTTGAATTCATTCACACTCAATATGAATGTCATCGATAATGGATGGAAATACACAAGAGGGTAAATGGTTAACTGTAGAACGTAATGCCCTAACATTATGAAAAATTGTGTCTGTTGAAATTACATTACCTTACAACTAAAACTCATAAAACAACTTGTATACAACTATTATGCAACTATCCCTTGGGTATTACAACTAATGTGCAACTATCCCCTTAGAAATACAATGTATTAATAAATAAATTATCATGTCAAAAAATCAATTTACAAGTTTAACTTTAAAATGGGTTTTCTATATGATAATTTATACACATCATACATATATATGTAGTAACCATGTTTGATTTTTTCAAGAATTGCATTGTAGTTACATGTGATAACTACTTTAAAACTATTGTAAATGTACCACTAAACAACAACTATATTTCAACTAGTGTATAATGTACATACATGCGATCATGCCACATGTCGACATTTCCACCACCCATTATGTGATACACTTGCAATTAATTTTCGATTATGATTCGCATTAATACAATTAGTATGGTCATTAATGTGTCACTACTAAAGTACTACTAGTATTCAACTATGTTATGATTATAATACAACTACTTATAATTTAATAAAAAAACATATTTATTAATTATTTATATCTTCATCATATGTGCTTCATTTTATATGATTTAAAATGTCATGGGAGCGCTACTTCAAGCTCTAGAAATCATCTTTGAATTGCAAAGGAAAAGGAATAATGAAAAAATAAAAAGAAGAAAAATAAATTTTCCAACTTACAAAACACGTTTTTTTCCTTTTTTTTTCCTTTTTTGACCCTTCCTACTTTTAAACCTCATAACTTTTTCTTTTTTTTATTCATTTTAGACAATTTAAAATGTTATAGGAACACCACCTGAAATGAATTTTAATAGCAATAGAGCAACATTCAAGTATTTTTTAATGTGTTTAGTAACTAACCTTTGTCATGTTTAGTGGTTTGTTTTTTTGAGTTTTTGACCCCTTCTATTTTGGGGGGCTATAACTTTTTCAATTCTATTCCATCTTTGAGAATTTTTAGTGCCCCACATGTGCCAATAAAAGGGGTTCAAATTTTTTTTGGACACCAAAAACAATGGAACCCTCCCCTTGGATTTGGCCTACCCTGAGTGTTTAAGTGTTATAGTTGTAATTCAATTGCAACTTAATTTGCAACTAAAAAACAACTAAAAGATTTAACCTCGTATGTTTTGTCTTTAAACCCCATGTTACAAAATATATAAAAAAGGTTTGTTCTTTACATTCTCACATTAAAACACAAATGCCATTTTGAAATGAGTTCAAAAAAGTTTAACTTGAAAGTAAAACATAAAATTAAAAATAATAATTTCATGGCTATTATTTTGTTCACTTAATCTTGTGTTTTCCTACCTACATATCTATTTAGATAAGTAAGTAGGTAAATATACCCTAAATAAATACATAAGCATGTAAGACCTACCTACCATGTATGACCTAGTTATATATATATATGCCATGTGGTAATTTTTTATTATGCCACATGTCACAATATTAGACCATCATTAACAATCGTAATGAACGATGGAGATTAACATTTTGAAAAAAATAAAATGTCCAAAAAATTTCATAGTGCCACGTGTTAGATTTTAATAGATGGATAACAATTAATGATGTCAACAGGACATCATGGGTGCAATTATAATGGAGTTGCATAATAATTGAAAATGAATTGTTTTAATTGAGTTGCAATTGAGTTGCAATGAGTTGCATCGTATATATGGTGAGTTGCAAGGCCAATTGTGAAACACCTTTTTTTTCATAGTGTAAGTGAACTAAAGCAAATAATGCCCTTCCTAAAGGATCACCTTGACAAGTTCCCATGGCAAATGGGATGACTGTGACATCACCACCACAATTATAATGACTATAAAATAAAGGATTTTCAAATGCATAAAATGCATGAACAAATGGGATAAATTGTATGATGTCCCTGCCTATTGCATGAAGTTCTTGAAATATGACCTTTCTTAACACCAAATTGAAGGCATTCAAAATGTCTAATTGGAAAACAACCCAGTTGTGATGAAGGTTCAAGGTCCATTTATGCCATGGATTACTATTTCACATCCACCCTTAGTTGCTACTCCAAATTAGTGTGAGAAAAAATGTGTTCTAAAATTGTCACAAAATTGAAGGCATAAAATGCAACTTGTGAGTTAAAGCAACATTTCCCCTACGATAATGGGACGAATTCCACCTAAGGGCTTAATCATGGCTAAAAGGCAAGTTGCCCCAAAGATATGCGTAATTCAACATGGAATGTGACCTTGTGTGATATGAGAACAAAGTTGAAACAATTGTGGGAATCCACTTGCGGAATTTTCTAGGTGAAAATAATTTCAAAGGTGTTCAAAAACCATCCAAGAAAGACCATTTGCAAATAAATTCAACATGTGTCAACTGGATTGATAGCTTGAAGGGATTAGATGAAAGTTCAAAGTTCTATTCTAATTTGTAATCTCCCAAAAAAAACCATTTGATTCAAGGTGCAAAATGGTGAAAGTTGAGGTGGTGTTGGAAGACGTTGGTGTAGGAGAAAATGGTGCCAAAGCGCATGTTGCTCAAAAGTATTCTCCTGCACGTCCAAAGATTACATTTCAAAAAAAACAATTATGAATTGGAAAATCATGTTGGGTAGAGGCATTGAGCTTGAATTTATTGCTAAAGCTTGGGTCCGTAAAAAGAATTCCTCCTGCATGTTTTCTTAATCGCATGTTAGATTGAGTTAGATCTTTGTTTCCTTATGTCTAGTGGCCCCCCCTTTGAGGGTGCAAAACAAAACACCGTTGAGGTAATAGAAGGAACAAATGCCAAGTTGCCACATCCTAGGGGTCTTGTGCGAACTTATCAAATGAAAAACGAAATGTCATTTGTACATAACGTCATAAAACATAGGGATGTAGTTGTACAACTGAAGACAACAAAAACCAAGAAGGAATGACCCAAGGACATATAATGCCAAAACCCAAGCCCAAGCTAATGTAGGCTTGTTGGGAGTCAAGGAGGGTATTGGGCGAGGATGGTCATATAAGTTTAAATTAGATGGATTGGATGCTTGGCAAAAACTTTGGTGATAAGTTAACCCTCAAAGGGTAAATTAACACCCACAAGTGGGGCAAGAGGTTTTAAATGGAAGTTGTAGGTGTGTTGGGAAGATGGGGGTAGGTTGGGGGGTCTAATCATGGGCAACTATAAGGGCTGATAAAGTGGAAGGGGGAAAAGGTCCTACATGTGCATTATTTAAGGGGACTGGGAAAATGTTGAATTAGGGCTCCACATTTACATGAAGGGCTATGGGTTGGTAGGGGGAGCTAATGGGTGGTGCATGATTTGCATATGAAAGGGGGTCGAAAATGGGGTTGTGGTGGTGTGTGAAAGGATAAATAGATGATGTGAACTACAAAATTCAATGCGACATGATGAACTCGGGGACATGGGACGTTTTGTGCCCATGAGGAAAGAGGTTTATTAAAAGTGCAATTGTGAATAGGCCCCACTTTATAAAAATTGCCTATTTCAACTTGGAAATTCTAAACTTATAGAGCCAACCACATAAAACTAAGCAGATCAAAAGGAAAAATATAAATAATAGTCACAATCCTATTTCAAAGGATAGCTAAACCCTAACTTTGCCATAACTTTGGACATCATCATCCCTATTTTATGTGTCTAACACAACTTATACACTTTTGAAAACTATTGTGCAAAGGTTAGGGCCCAAAAACTTCTAATCTTTGGACTACCCAACTAAAATAATAGAAAAACACCTTCAACTCAATCCTTTGCTCAAAAGAAAACCTTGGAAAACATATGTTTGGTCAATAACTAACCATTATGTATTCACACATTCACACTTGCAATGCACTATTTGATTTATATTTCTTCAATTTCCTTTGTTATTTCTTTAGGATTAAGACAAAAACTAAAAAAAACTAAGACCATGGCAAAATCTTTCTTTTTGTGGCAGAAACCATCTATTGTGCTTAATTTGTAGGTAATAACAAAAATTTTGTTGATAAATTTTTTTTGGGTTTGATAGAAACATAAAGGAAAAAAGGACCCACCACAAAACAAAACCCACCATCCCTTGGCCTTTTCACCTTCGTTGATTTGTTGTTTGTTGATGTTGGTGTTGTTTTCATCTTCCTCCTCTTCATTTGCTCCAAAAAGTGGTTGCTTTCATATACCTTGTCATGCCCCCAAAATTTAAAAACTAGATTTACAACCAATTTTACTAAAATTGAAATTAAACATGGGTCTTGGAACCACTCTTTCCTTTTTCTTAAGTGCCCCATTATAAATTTTTCCACTTTGTCCTTCTTTGTCTCTCTTTACCTAACTTACTCTCCTTCCTCTTTTTACGTGGTGTTAATTATTGAACATTAGGAAAGTTATTTACTATTGGCATTTGCTACTAAGGTTTATTATTGTCAAGGTTTTTGTGTAGCTTGAGTGCACTTTATGTTGGCAGGAGGCCTACATATTTTTATCGAAGGAAACAACAAAATTTTCTTCAAATAATGGGAAATAGACCTTTAACTCATCAAAAATAGCAAACACCAAACTAATAAATTGCATTTTGATGCATTAGGGGTCAACAAAGGTTTTGACCAAGTTTGATATGTGTATACTAGGGCTACCTAACATATGTCACATGATCGTAATGCATTTGTGACATATGACAAGTGGGAGCATGGACAAGTATTATATTTAGGTGATAATGAAACTCATGAAATGTATAGTCCATAAAATGTTTTTATAAAATTAAAATTTGGCCAAATAAAATATATTTATAATGTTTTACATGTGCTAGGCCTTTAAGGGGGAAAAAAAAAAACAAAGTAACTTAACCAAGCTAGAGGGAAAATGAGATTTAAAATAGGCCAATGCATTTCTTCAAATTGCTAAAAGCAATATTGTTGTAATGTGTAACTTGGAACTCAACATTTACAAATTAGGGATCACACATATTTCATTATGAACTCCATACATTACACCTATATCGATATAACATTAAACAATGCATATTATGGCACCTAAGGTAGGCCATATAAATCAAATTAGATTAAAACAAATCCAACAAGTGTAATTGAATTAAAAAGTTTTAGTGAACAAGATTTGACATTTTATGAATCTTTTGGAAAAGGAAAAAATTAAATTAAATAAAATATTTAAAATACGTTATCAACAAAACACATTATTTGTAAGAGTTGTTCCATAATAATGTTTTTGATCCACTTGAAATAACGTCACACATGAGTTGTAAACATTTTTTAATTTTTATAAATGACAAGTCTTGTTAATAATTATCTATTTGTTGAAGAATAAATATAGTGTGTTTGAAAATTTTCAACTTTATAAAAAAATGGTAGAAAACCAAACCAACACGAAAAACAAAACCTTACAAAGTGATAATGGAGGAAAATACAAACTAATTAATTAAATTTATGTTGCCAAGAAAATAAAATAATGAGATACTTTAGTATAGCCAACACCCCCCTCGACAAAATGGAGTGTCCAAACATAAAAAATATAACTTCTATTGGAACAATTTTAGCTATGTTAATACATTCAAAATGGAAAAAGTTTTATTGGGTTGAAATAATTTTGACATCCAATTATTTACAAAATTGGTCACCTACACAAAATCCATAGAAGAATTTTAAACACCTTATGAACTTTAAATTGGTCATTAGTTTTTGATGATATGTCACACATTAAGTCCATTTTTTTTTCAATCTAGTTCAAACCAAATTGTAGAAGAAATTGATTTTTCATTATTTTTAACATAATAACTAGAGTTCACCACCAAACAATCAAGTGTTTAATCTCACATATACTCCTCAACTCATTCTATCACCTTTACAACAAGTTGTAGGATTAAATTTACAATCAATTCCTTGCATGCCCAACATAAACATGCAAAGGAGTGTATGAAGCTTAAATCATATACAAACTCAAGCCATGGAACAAGAAAGTGAAAAACAAAATTCAAGTTCACCATGCAACAACTTTTGGATCCTATTTCAATAATTTCAAGACTTAGCAATGGTAATAAAGACTCGGGATCAATACACAAGAGGGTTCCCAATATGAAATAACACATGTGCTATCATATAAAAAACTGCAAGCACCTACTAGACTCATACAAAATATAGAAAGTAGAAAAGTGACCAAATCTACTAGAAAAAGGCACAACCTAAAACCTTTGTTGCACAAGCACACAATCCAGAATCCTACATCCATCTTAGAAGCTTAAAAAGCCTTGGAAAATAATGAATTTGAAAATTGGAAAAATGTTATAGATTTTGAACTTGAGTCTTTAAGAAAAAAAATAATTGGACACTCACTCGATTACCAAAAGATAGAAAACTTGTCACTTGTAAGTAGGCCTTCAAGATAGAATATAATGTAAATGGAAAGTGAATTAATATAAAGCCCATCTTGTTGCACGAAGCTCTGCCCAAGTTCCTAGCATTTTTTATGGGGAAACATTTTCCCATGTTGTAAAAATTATTTTAATATGGATTTTATTGCTAGTTTGATTTTGAAGTTCATTAATTTGATGTCAAAACCACATTTTTAAGTGGGGTTTTGAAAGAAGACATTTATGCAACTACTTAATGGGGTTCAAAACTCCAAAGACCAAAGTATTGTTTGCAAATTAAATAAATCAATTTATAGATTATGACAAATGTCACGGGAATGGTATCAAATATTATATAACTATTGAAAAAATCATAACTTTACAAGCACAAATGTTGATCTGAACATTTACACAAAGATTTTTTTAGAAAGGTCACTTTACTATTTTAGTTGTATATGTGTTTATGATTGCATTGTTGTTAGCAATTATTTGCACCATATATTTGATTTAAATCAATTGTTGGAGGAGTTTGAAGTGTTAATGAAAGAGGCATTGACTATGGCCTTAACATACAAATCATTTGAAATAAATAAGAAAATGTAAATTAGACAAAGAATAAAGAGACATGATACTCAACTTCCATTTTTTACTAACTAGTGCCATTATATCATGAGCAAGTTGAAAAAAAACATTAATTGTTCTTTCTAACATTAATTCTAAATGCATGGCTCTATTTAAAGCAAAAATTAAAAATATTTGGCTTAAAAAACTATTATATGAATTGGGTTTTCCTTAATCAAATCCAACTTAAATTTATGTTGATAACCAAAGTGTTATGACATTCATTCAAATTTCAAAATATCACATTAAAAAGGAAGTACATTGACATTCTATATCATTTTAATCATGAACAAATTCATTTAGTAAATGAAACTAGGGTACATAGCTACTTCAAAGATGGTAGTTGATGTATTAAAAACAAGCATTACAATTGCATGACACCATTTGATTTGTCTCTTTATTAGACCTCATGATTATTCATTTTACTTTTCAAGCTTTTGTCACTTGTGTGAGAGAAATTTCAATCTTTGTAACAATCCATAAAGATTTTATTGTCATTGTTCTTCACCTAAACATCAACATAATGTGTTGAACCATGCTAATAGGAGCCACCAACATTTCCTAAGTCATGTTGTAATAATGTGAAAACAATGTGGTTAGATAATGTTTATACAATGTTTAAAGATTTTTTAAATAATATTTCACTATGATTTCTAAGCATGAAAAACATTGGATACAAAATTTAAAATGTGATTGAAGGTATTTTATATTTATTAGATTTACTTTCAAACTTATTTTAATGTTATATTGATACATTAGAGAAATTAGCATACAAATACAACACACAATTTCAACATTATTTTAGTTTATGGTTCCTAGCTTGTAAACATGTTTTTAAAGAATGGTTACATTCAAGGTGGCTCCTATTGGCATGGTTTGACCTTGATAAGTTCCTAGTTAATATCAAACATATTACTAGGCAATTATGAATTATTACCACACACTTCAGTTTTTAAGACAAAAATCTCCAAAAGGGGAGCTCATCTATGTTATAGTAGTTTCCATTTTCACAAGCAAAGAAAAGAAAACAACAAATGAGAAAAAGGAAAAGAATTCCATGAAGAGAAGTAGCATATTATCTTGTTAAGCAAGTTTGGTCAATTATTTCTTGAAGTGGTCTTTGTTTGTTGGGCTCTTCCATTGCATGTGTTCCATAGTCTTAAGGTAGGCCATGTTCACCAAATTCTTCCATTGCACATGTTCCACAAAATGTTTCAAAGCAATAAACCATTTGCAAAGAAAAAAAACCACATTCATAATAGCAAACATGAGTCCACCTACTAAAGAAATAGGAGACACGACAAACAAGAAATGCCATTCAAAGTCAAAGGCAATGGCAATGAGATCTACAAAGGTAGTGGGAGATTAAAAAAAACCAACCCAGGTGAGGATACAAATTGGATTAGGGTTTATTCTTAGATAAACATTTATGAACATTTGGATACACTAATGTATTAATGGGAGTGTTAAAATATTACATAATTGATGTATAATACATTAATGAAAGACATTAACCATATATGTAAGAATATTTTATTTGATTTTTAATATACATATTCATTCTTCATATAAATTCAACATCAATGATGTTGAAAATTGTGATGACCTTTTACCTTTTATTCAATGATTTTTTTTAATATAACCAATCAAAAGGCTAGTTGAAATTGAACCAAAAAGAATTTTTTAAAATATTATTTTTATTTTTATTTTTATTTTGCATGAAGAAATAAATAAAAAGTGCAAAATTTTTACATTCAATTCAATGAAATAATTCAACAATTGTTCATACCATGCCAATATTAACAATTATCATCCAATCCTTGCTTTGCATAATAAGACTTGCATCATACATTTAAGAAATCCAACTTCAAGCAAGATTTGAAGTGGTTTTATCAGGAAAATCTTGAGAAGTAAGGTTAAAGCTTAAGGTTTAAAGTGTGATGTTCAACTACTAGGCATTAAAACCGGTGTAATAATTGAAGCAAACTACTTTGGCAATATCACGAGGCCTTCCACTCATGTTCATTGTATTGGCCCACCTTGTGTAAGGGCATTCAATAAATTGCAATGCCCATTGGCAAAATCAATACATATGCCATTTTGTTTGGAAAAATAGGTGTAGTCATGCTAATAGGAGTTAAAAGTAATCATAACTATTGCTTAATTTATTTATTTTTACACCAATTTTTAAAAATAATTTTAACTTGAAAATAAGTTAAAGTAATTGTATATTATCAAATATAATATTTTACTTTACAAATGTCCAAAATATGAAATTATTTCATTAACATTTGGACCTTCAAAAGTAGTGTAATATTCATGTAACCATTGCTTTTAAATAGTAAATGGACTTGGAAAACTTTGAAAATGACATATTTTTGGAAAGTTTTGAACAAAAAACTTAACAAAAATAATAAAATTTTTATTTTAAAATTTACAATTTTTTTTGAAGATTTTTCCCAAAAATATTTCAAGAATATTCTCCCAAAAAAGTCACCTAAGTGGCAAAAGTGACTCCTATTAGCATGACTACACCCAAACATGTTTCATGAATTGCAATAGTTGTTGGAATGACCATGATAATTGACCACTTTATGTGCCATTCATTGTTCCTATTACAAAATCTCCATGTAAAAGGACTTGTCTTACAATAAACATCAAATTGTCTAGCTTTAGTAACTTGCACATAAACATTTGATTGGAACAATCATTAAATTTGTGAAAGTTGTAACACCAATGCTTAGAAAGAAATAGAAAATGGGGTACAAAGCTCATAAAAAAGGGATAAGAAGCAAAAGGTAGTCCAAGCTCCCACAATTCACAACTTAGAATTATTAAAATGGGCTTTTTGGCTACAACATATGTGACTTTGGTTCACAAATGAAATAATGTTCACAAGTGGTTCAAATGTCATGTATTCCAATTATTTTGGAAGGGTGATTTTTAATTCCATCATTTTTCTTCCTTAATATCAATTATACACGTTGTTTCCCTAGATGTTATTGAATAAAGTCCAAGTCAATGTTTTATGAATTTTTTCAAGAGGAAAAAACAATTTCATCCAAGTAGGATAAAGAAGATGAATTTGGCTTAACCTTGGAACAAATTTGTGACTAACTATTACCAACCTAACTTTGTTTTTGAGACCTAACACAAGTTTATCATGTGAAGGGTAAAACCCATAACTAAGGGCTTTACTAAATGTAAAGACCTATCCTAATTTTTTCCCCATGATGCTTAGTAAAGGAAAAATATTTTGGGGTAACAATATGCCCTCCAATTATATATATATATGCCTTTACATGAAAACAAAGTACTAGGAGTGCAAGGCCTTTTGAGAGAATTATTTCAAAAGGGAACAAAATAACATAATTGGTAAAGACATGGGGCCATGCAAAGGACTATTAAATGAACTAATCCAAGTGAATTGGAATCATGCTTTCCTTGGGGAGCTTATGTAATTTCCATGAGGAATTTTTTTTCTTTGGATGAAAAGATGCATATAAATCATACAAGTAAGAACATAGTTGTTTGGATATTTTCTTTATGCAATTTGGCCCCAATTCCTAAGAATTGGTGTCATAATTTCCTGAAGGAGCCTATGTACAATTCCTCCAAAACAAATTCATCATTGTGCAACTTGGTCCCATCCTTAATCCCTAATTTTTCATCCATTTGATTTTTTTTCTTTGTTTTACATCCATTTGATATTTTTTCTTTATTTTACATCCATTTGACACCTTTGACTCCCTCCAAATGTCAAGTGGGACCTTTAGTCAAAAACTAGCACTAGCACTACTAGCTCACACAATCCCTTGAGAGGGGGAGAATGCCATGCAAGGAGAAGGATAACAAAACCCTTTTACTTAGTAAAATTCATGAAATAACCAAAAGGGAAGAAGTTTCACAAAATGGGCTTTCCTTTCTTCCTAAAAATGTCATGGTGTAGCCATGTTTTAACAAAAGCGTCTTTCAAATTAATTTGTGTTGTAAATGTTTTATTACCCATAACATCTAATGGATTGTTAAGTAGTCATGCCAACTTGGAGGTGGATTTCCAAATCAAGCTACTTGCACCTTTGCTCTAAAATAATACCCTTCGTATTTTTGTCACCAAAAGAAATCTTGTCCATTTTGACCTTATGTTTGCAACTAGTCACCAAATTAACTCATTTTGTGATAAATTTGTAGTAGTCCTATGTGTCACCATAGTTTCAAGTGTTCATAATTGTACATATTACATTATGACATATCCAAAATTTATTCATACATGTGATTA
>Ga0116229_10011464_pt1 | contig 13064 bp, 12 predicted proteins | sample S1TSphgellanicum_3_FD_87313 | JGI IMG/M metagenome (GOLD analysis project Ga0116229, IMG submission 87313) | Host-associated microbial communities from peat moss isolated from Minnesota, USA - S1T2_Fc - Sphagnum magellanicum MG | ecosystem: Host-associated > Plants > Peat moss > Unclassified...
AATCTCGTCGGTCGCCGCGTCGAGATCGCGATGCGCGATCTTGTGAGTGATACCCGCGTTGTTCACGAGGACGTCGAGACGCCCGTACGCGTCGATCACCTCGCGAATGATTCGCGTGCAGTCCCCGGGATCACCAACGTCACCTTGCACGTAACGCGAGTTGATCGTCGAAGCCGCGAGGTGCTCCCCCTCGTCGCGGCTGCGTCGCGAATTGAAGACGACGACGTCACCGTTCTGCGAAAATCGCCGGGCGGTGGCCTCACCAATGCCACTGGTCGAGCCCGTGACGAGGACCACGCGCGCCACTACGTCCTCCTTCGAAGACGCCACGAACCGGTCCAGTGCTGGCCCGGCTCGAGAACCACGATGTCCTTGCCACTTCGAAGTGCGTCGGGGGGACACGTCATGGGCTCAATCGCAATGGCCGTGCGTCGTCGACCCTTCTCCAACGTGTCACCAGTGAACACCTGCAAGTAGGGGAAATTTCGATCAACACTGAGTTCCACGCGTCGGCCGGTCGCGTCCACGACCGACGCCGTCGCCATGCCCGTGTCGTCTCGCAACACGTCGGTATAGGTGACGTCGAGCTCGTGTCCGTTGATCGACTTCAGTTTCGAAAAATCGAGCGGGTTCCCGGCGACGGGAAGGATCTCACCCGTCGGTAATTTTCTCGTGTTCACCGCGACGTAGTTCCTCGCGGGAACCTCCAACTGCGCTCCTTCGATCGTCGACGTCGTAACGGCGAGGTAGGGGTGAAAACCCAGACCAAAGGGTATCGGCACTCGGTCGCGATTCACTACCGTCGTCGTGACCGTGAGACCGAGTGACCCGAGGTGGTAGGCGACACGCAATTCGGAGAAGAACGGATAGTCGGGTGTCGGATGCAGGAGAAGTGAGAGTAGACACCGGTTCTGATTGACCGCGTCAATACTGAAGGGTCGCCAGCGGACGAGACCGTGAATGGCCGTCGCGTGCTCCACGTCGTCGATCGACGGGCGCGCGACGCGGCCGGAGAAGACCCATTCGCCATCGCCTATGCGGTTGGGCCATGGATAGAGTATCTGACCGCGCGCACCGCTGGGGACGTCGTCGCCCGCGAATCCCTCAACGACCGCGACGCCGTCCTTCTCGTAGCTGCGCAAGGTGGCGCCCACTTCGGTGACGATCGCACGTTCATCACCGTGCGCGATCGAAACTTGCTCTCCCGACGGCATCATTGGCTAATTTTCTCTCCGGTCACCGACCAGTAACTTAGGACAGTTAAGTTGGTGGTAATGCGAATCCTGATTACCAACGACGATGGCGTACTCGCACCAGGAATCGCGGTCCTCACTCGAGAAATCGCCCAGTGGATCGAACGCTGCCCCGACGGCGAAATCCGCGAGGCCCTCGTGGTCGCTCCCGATCGAAACTATTCGGGCATGTCCGCGGCGGTCGGAGACGTCTTCAATCACCCCAGCGTCCACTACAAGCGTCACGTCATCAACGGAGCTGAAGCAATCCCGGTGTACGCACTCGAGGCGCCGCCCGCGTTGTGCGTCATAGTCGGTGCCGTAGGGAGTTTCAACTTTCAACCGGACCTGGTGCTCTCGGGGATCAACGCGGGCGCCAACGTAGGTCGGAGCGTGCTGCATTCCGGTACCGTCGGCGCGATACTCACCGGCGCGCAACTCGGCCTCTCCGGCCTGGCGGTCTCGGTGCAGTGGGGCGACGACGTGCACTTCGACGCCGCGGGCGTTCTCGCGATCGAAGTGCTCGAGGAACTCTTGCGTGCGCCCTCGCGGACCCTCCTGAATCTCAACGTGCCCAACTTGAGCCTGCATCAGTTAAAGGGAGTGAAACGAGGACGCGTGTCAACGGCCGGCATCGTCAAGGCGGCCGGCCCGTTCGCGGGTGGTGAAGCACTCGCACACGAAGGTGAGCTTCCACTTCGGTTGGGCGCGGCGAGCCCCGAACTCGGTGACGTCACTGACGAGGACGCCGACGAGGATGGCGCCCTGCTCGCCGCTGGCTACGCCTCGTTGACGCCGCTACGCGGTCCTCACGAGGAGACTGACGCGGCCTTGGACGGCGTGTTGCACGCGGCGCTCACGGCGATCGATCGCCACATTTCCTCGCTCTAGTCGTCGGTGGTTCGACGACGTTGTTGCTTCACTCTTCCGCGCGCCTTCTTTTCGTCCACGCGACGAATCTTCGACGCCCGAGTGGGCTTGCTCGGACGTCGCGGCGTCTCGACGCGAAGTCCCTCCGCGATCTTTTCGGCGAGGTTCTCGAGCGCTGCGGATTTGTTCTGTGATTGTGAACGATGGCGACTCGAACTCGAGCGAACCACACTGCCAATCCTTTGGGTCAAGAGTTCCCGATCTCGCTCGTGCAGTACGAGTGAACGCTGCACGTGAAACGACGCGACCACCCGGGTGAGTGAGCGATTCGCGTGCTGGCCACCCGGTCCCCCCGACGTGGTCACCCTCAGATCGATCTCCTCGGCGGGAATCACGAGGCGTGATCGGATCTGCAGGGAGCCGTCGTCGAGTACGCGCGCCACTTTCGTCGCACCTACTGCGTGCGCGGGAATCGGACCATGGCGAGTTGCGACGACGACGCCACCAGCTCGCCTCGGTCGTCGAACAACTCGCATCGTTCATCCATCAGGCCGTTCGCCACGACGACGCACCACTGGCGCGCGCGCAGCCATTCGCTGGCGGGAACGCGACGAACGTAGGACGTCAATTGGAGCGTCGGGACCCACCCCGACGATCCAATCGGCATCGTCGCGGGCGGTAGGGCGTCGGTGGCGAAGAGTACGTTCCAGGCGTCCCACGTCGCGACCGCGTCATTGAGTCGCAGCCATCCCTTGAGCTCCGCGAGCTCGGACGGAACGCCCGTCCACCAGCCCACGCAACTCGGATCGAGACGAACGTCCAACACGCTGGTGTAGGAGATCTGGGGATTGACCGGTAGTGGGAGGCACTCGTCGAGTGGTGCGACGTCCGGCGGCGTCGCACCCAGGTAGCGTGCGGCCTCATCTTCCAGGTCACCCAGCGTCACCAGCGACTCGGTCGTGACCTCGCCGTCTTGTCGAAGTGTCGCGTGGACGAAGGAGGCGCCTCGACCCACCCGCCGCACTTCGGTGGTGAGTTCACTCGGACCGACGTGCGATGAACGTACGAAGTTAGTGGTGATCGCGGTGACGTGCTGGTGTGACGCTCCCTCTTCGAGCACGGCGGCGATGGCGGCGTTGGCGAGGACGCACTGGAGGTATCCGCCATTGGGGTGGCCGAGGACGGTGTAGGTCGGTGAAAGCAGGGCCTGGTAGCGACCGGTGCTCACGCGTTCGACGCTGGCGGCCTCGCGTAGTGCCCGATCGAGGTCTGCGGCGCTCACGCCACAACATTATGGGACCCCTCGTGGGCCCGTTAGATTTGATGGAAAGAAAGGTACTGCTCATGGTCACTATTGCGCACTATGTCAACGGCGAGCGAGTCACCGGTGAAGGTACGTCACCGGTCTACAATCCCGCGACCGGCGAGGTGAGTGCGACGGTGCCGGTACCCGAGGCCTCCTTCGTCGATGACGTCGTCGCGACGGCGAACGAGGCGTCACTCGCGTGGCGTGAATCCTCGCTCTCCTCACGGACGAACATACTGTTCACGTTTCGCCAACTACTCGTCGCCCACGCGGACGAATTGGCGCAGATGATCACGAGTGAGCACGGAAAGACGCTGCCCGACGCGCACGGTGAACTTGCGCGCGGGCTCGAGAACGTGGAGTACGCCTGCGGTCTCACCGAGCACCTGAAAGGTGGCTTCTCGAACCAAGTCGCCGACGGCGTGGACGTGCACTCGATTCGCGAGCCCGTCGGCGTGGTAGCGGCGATCACGCCGTTTAATTTTCCCGCGATGGTGCCGTTATGGATGAGCGCCAACGCTCTCGCGACCGGTAACGCCGTCGTCCTCAAACCCTCCGAGCGCGACCCGTCAGTTTCCGTTCGCCTCGCCGAATTGCTCACCGAAGCGGGATTACCCAAGGGCGTCTTTAACGTCGTGCAGGGCGACGCGACGACGGTCAACCAACTACTCGTACACCCGGGCATCGACGCCATCAGTTTCGTGGGCTCGACGCCCGTCGCACGACACGTCTACGAGGTCGGTACCGCGCACAACAAGCGCGTCCAGGCGCTCGGCGGCGCCAAGAATCACATGGTCGTGCTGCCCGACGCCGATCTGGACATCGCCGCCGACGCCGCCGTGAACGCCGGCTTTGGCGCGGCGGGTGAACGTTGCATGGCGATCAGCGTGGTGGTCGCGGTGGGCAACATCGCCGACGAGCTGATATCGAAGATCACTGACCGCATGGACAAATTGAAGGTGGGAGCGGGCAATGATCCGGCGAGCGACTTCGGCCCGGTGATCACCAGGGAGCATCGCGACCGCATCGTCCAGTACGTGCGCAGTGCGCCGGACGACGGTATCGAGGTCGTGCGCGACGGCACCGCCCTCGCGTCGACACCGGGGTTCTTCGTGGGCCCGTGCTTGCTCGATGGCGTCCACCCCGGCGCGAAGTCCTACGACGACGAGATCTTCGGACCGGTACTAGGAGTGGCGCGCGTAGGTACGTTCGCCGATGCGGTGGCGTTGATCAATGACAATCCTTACGGCAACGGCACCGCGATCTTCACTCGCGACGGGAACGCCGCACGCCGTTTCAGTCGAGAGGTCACGGTCGGCATGATTGGGATCAACGTGCCGATCCCGGTCCCCGTGTCGTCCTATTCGTTCGGCGGATGGAAGAACTCACTGTTCGGTCACGCCCACATGTACGGTCCCGAGGGATTCACCTTCTACACCAGAGCGAAGGTGATCACCACGCGTTGGCCGCAACCTTCGGACTCCCAGATTGACCTGGGGTTCCCCACGACGCGCTAATTCGTGACCCACGTCACGCGCCACGTGCTCGATTGGCTCGGGTCGGGGCTACGTGAATCGCTCGCGATGGTGTGGGCGACGTTCTGGCCGCTCGTGCTCGGCTTCGCGACCTCGGGACTCGTCCAGAGCATGGTCGCACGAAACGGACTGCGTGAGAAGCTCGGCACGACGTCGGTGTCGTCCGTCTCACGCGCGACGGCGCTCGGCGTCATCTCGTCGTCGTGCAGTTACGCCGCGAGCGCGATGGCCCGGACGTTGTTCGCCCGCGGCTCCTCGTTCACCAACGCGATGATCTTCATGGTCGCGTCCACCAATCTCGTCATCGAACTCGGCCTCGTCTTGTATTTCCTCCTGGGTTGGCAGTTCGTCGTCGCCCAATTGGCGGGTGGCGTGGTCATGGTGGTGGGACTGGCGTTCGTGACGAGGTGGTACTTCTCGTCGCGACGCGAGGCGACATTACGGGCGAAGGTCCTCAGTGATGTCCCTTCTGCCCCCACGACGTCCCTCTCGACGCGACAGCGACTACGTGATCCGCGCTACTACCGCGAAGGTGCGCGCTACACCTTGGGTGACGTGACGATGCTGCGCAAGGAGCTCCTCGTCGGCTTCATCGTCGCGGGGTTCCTGAGCGTGCACGTGCCCAACGACTGGTGGTCGCACGTCTTCACCCAGGGAAATGGCACGTGGGCGCTGATGGAGAACGCGCTCGTCGCACCCCTCGTGGCGGTCGTCTCCTTCGTCTGCTCGGTGGGCAACATCCCCCTCGCCGCGGCGCTCTGGATCCACGGGGTCGCCTTCGGCGGCGTGATTAGTTTCATCTTCGCCGACTTGCTCACGTTGCCGCTGCTTCTCATCTACCGACGCCTCTACGGGCGCGCTGGCGCGTGGCGACTCTTCTTCTTGTTGTGGCCGCTCATGAGCGTCACGGGCGTGCTGGTCGATCTGGCGTTTCGTTCCGCTCGAGTACTTCCCGCGACGCGGCACGCGCCCGCGCTGAGCGGCCATTTCGCCCTCGGCTGGACCTTGGCGCTCAACTGCGTCGCTCTCGCGGGGGTCGTCGTTCTGTGGCGACTCGCGCGCCACGACGACCAGTCCCTGGGCGCGCGAGACCCCGTCTGCGGCATGTACGTCGACGTGAACGCTCCCGTCGCGACGCGCGATCGCGATGAGATCACGTACTACTTCTGTTCACTGCGTTGCGCGGAACACTTCGATCGCGAGGGTACCGTCATGGAATCGGACGACCTCGGCGACGCCATCGATCCCGTTTGCGCGATGCGGGTGAACACGCGCGACGCCGTGTCGGTCAAGGGTCCCGACGACGTGACGTACTATTTCTGCAGCCCGGGATGTCGTGCGACCTTCCTCGAGGAGTCGAGCAGTCCCCCGGGTTCGTCGCCCATCACGCTAGGACCGAAACCATGAGCCGACAACACACCAGCGTTCGTTCCTACGGCGTCTTGATCGACTCACGCCGGATTGCGCTCGTGCGTTCGTCCAACCCACGTCACTCGCCACCGTTGTGGTGGTTACCGGGTGGCGGTATCAAGTTCGCGGAGAACCCGCGCGACGCTCTCTACCGCGAATTCAAGGAGGAGACGGGCCTCGAGATCCGTCATCCCGTCTTGTTGGACGTGACGAGCGACGTTCGAACGCGCGACAACGGCGACCAGAGTCACAGCGTGCGTATCATCTTCACCGTCGAGCTCGCCGGCGGTGAGTTGCGCGACGAGATTCACGGCACCACCGACCACGCCGCGTGGTTCGACCTCGAAGCGCTCGAGGACCTCAACGTGGCCTCGTACGCGCGCGACGCGATCGCCCTGGCTCAGCGAAAATAACGAGCCGGCATCTCTCGCTTGAGGAACTTCCCGGCGGGGTTACGCGGGAGTGGCTCATTCGTGAACGCCACCTTGGTTGGAATCTTGAAACTCGCGAGCCTCGACGTCAAGTAGGTATGTAATTCCTCTTCGGTCAGGTGCGCACCTGGTTTCAGCATCACCACGCACGCGACTTCTTCACCCAGGCGTTCGTTCGCGAGACCAAAGACCGCGGCCTCGTAGACGTTCGGGTTCTCGTAGATCGCCGATTCGACCTCGGCGCAGTAGACGTTCTCGCCCGCACGAAGGATCATGTCCTTCAGTCGATCCTCCACGTAGAGGAAACCGTCGTCGTCGATGTGCCCCAGGTCGCCCGTGCGCAGCCAACCCCGCACGAGCGTCGCGGCGGTCTCCGCGGGTTTTTGCCAGTAGCACCGAATCAGGGTGGGTGACTTCATCCAGATCTCACCGCTCTGCATCGTGCCGAGCACGTTCATCGCCTCGTCGCGGATCTCCACGTCCATGACGATCGTCGGGGTGCGGCCCGTCGAAGTGGGATGGGTCACGTAGTCCTCGCCGTAGTTACCGGGTCCGTAGGCGTTCGTCTCGGTCATGCCGTAGCCGAGGGTGGGTCCACCGCGAGAGAAGGAATTCGCCACCCGCGCGACGAGTGTCGCCGGCGCCGGAGCTCCGCCACCGCCGATCGTCGAAAGCGACGACGTGTCGTACTTCGCGAAGTTGGGACTCTCGAGCAGGTCCCACGACTGCGTGGGTACCCCGACGAAGGAGGTGACCCGGTGGCGCTCGATGAGTTGGAGGGCGCGTTCGGGTTCCCAGCGGTACATCATCACGAGTTTGAAGTGCCACGCGAAGCACGACATCATCACCGGAATACAGCCCGTGACGTGGAAGAGCGGCACGATGAGGATGAAGCACGGCGCGAGTCCACTTCCGACCTCCTCGGGTCCGCGCCGCGCCGCTTGGATGGCGGAGCTTGACGCGAAGGCCATGATCGCCTGACACACCGCCGAGTGCGTCGACACCGCGCCCTTGGGAAAACCCGTGGTACCCGAGGTGTAGAGGATCGTCGCGTCCATCTCCGCGGTGACGTCGACCGAAGGCATCGCCGCTCCCTTCTGGACCACGTTGTTCCAATGCTCTACGCCAGGGGCCAAGGGCAGCAGTTCGTCGAGTCGCACACCCACGATCGGCACGCCCGCGCGCTGGCAGGCCGGTGCCGCGCGTACGATCCGCTCGCTGTCGCCAATCAGCACGCTCAGTCCCGCGTCGTTGATGGCGTAGTCGAGCTCCTCTTCGGTCCACCACGCGTTGAGCGACACCGAGATGGCGCCCACGCACAGAATCGCGCAAAACGAGATGATCCATTCGGGGAGGTTGCGCATGGCGATACCCACGCGATCGCCGGGCTCGATACCGTAGTGCTGCACGAGCGCCGCGCCCAGAGCGTCGGCTTCGCGCAGCACGTCGTCGAATGACCATTCCTCGTCCTCGTAGACGAGGAAGGTGTCGGTGTTGCCACGCGCGAGATCGAAGAAGTCGCGCACCGTCGCCGGAGAGTTCTTAAAGACCCGATTCGTGACACCGTCGCGCTCGACCTCGATGACCTCGAAGGGTTGACCGGGCGCAGACGTCGCCGCTATCGCCTCTTGCATACTGAGTGGCACGTGACCCCCTAACGTCCCCAAATCCTACGCAGATTGCACCACTCGTCGGTTCATCGACACGCCACGGGAAACCTCGCTCCCAACGCACGAGGAGAGCGTCCGCGCACGTACGTTGGAGTGATCTCACTACCGCAATAAAAAGGAACTCGCATGCTCGCCTCGAACTATCCACTGCTCGACGTCTTCGTCTCTACCCTCTACGTCGCGCTCTTCGTCGTGTGGATCATCTTCGTCTTTCACGTCATGCTCGACATCACGCGCAGTCACGACCTCAGCGGCGGCGCCAAGGCGCTCTGGGTGTTGTTCATCATTGTGACGCCGCTGATCGGCACACTCGCGTATTTCGTCGTACGCGGGGGCTCCATGCACGAGCGACAAACGCACGCGGTCGCGGCGCAACAAAAGGCGTTCGAGGACTACATCAGGCGCGTCGCGAACGCCAAGGAGTGAAGTATTACAACGCCGCCGCGACGGACGCGTTACTCGCGGCCTTTTGCGACATCCGCTCGACGGTCTCGGAGATCTTGCAGAGCACACCCTCGAGGACCAGTCGCGCCTTCTCCGCCTCGGCACTCAGGCCACTGAGGTGCTCCACGTCCCACAACGCCAGCACGGGACCCAGGACGTCCTTCAAATACTGACCCAGCCCGTAGATGCCCTCACGCGAAATACGAACCGCGTGGCGAGTGAAGGCGGGGATGCCGGTACCGGGCATCGCGAACGCGCTGATCTGCTTCGAGGCCGAAATCATCATGGTCGACGGGTCGATTGCGAAGGCGGCTTGGGCGAGGTCGCGGTAGAACAGGTAGTGCTTGGTCTCGTCGCCCGCAATGAGGGCGAGCACGTTGCGACCCATCTTGTCGTCCTTGGGCAATTTCGCTCCCGTGTTACGGTGCGCGATCTGCGTCGCGCGTTCCTGTAACGCCACGTAGGTGATCATGTCCGCGAACGACTCGGGGTGAGGAACCTCCGCCTTCTTCATCTGCACGCGACGTCCGTCTTCGAGCATCGTGGGGTCGATGCACCGCGAGATGTGCACCCAGTCACGCATGACCATGGCGTGGCGGTTCTCCTCCATCGTCCACTGATTGTTCCACTCGCGAATCGGGTGACCCACGGGTGATCGCTCGTAGAGCGCGGTCGTGTAGTACGGCAGGTTGTCCTCGGTCAACAGGTTGACGTAGATGGAGCTACGCACGCCCGCACTGATCGGATAGTCCGACTCGGACCATGGTCGGTCCGTGAAACTCTCACCGCTACCCCAATCGATTTGTTCGTGCGGGTACCACAGACGAGGGGCGTCGAGGTGACGGTTGTAGAGACGTTCGACGTCCGGCGCGATCTCGACCAGCAGGTCGTTACAACTCTTGGGTAATCGTTTTGGGGCCACTGGCACTCTTTCGACATTCGCGCTCTTAACGTTGCCTTTAGCGTAACCCTGAGAAACCTCTTCGCGTTCCCACTCTTGTGATTCACCGCACAAGCCAACAAAAGTAGCCTTGAGTTCTTGTGAAATTGCTCGAGACGCTCGTACCGGCGGATTTTCGAAAAGCAATCAACGGACCGCTTCGACGCTTCTATGCCTGCACCTTCATCACGTGCACTGGCATGGGACTGACCCTCTCGCTCTACGTCGTCTACTTGCACAACGTTCGCGGTTTCTCGACGAGCTTCGCCACGGTCCTGCTCGCCATCTCGGCGATCGCCGGTCTGTGCTCGAGTCCCCTCTGGGGCACGTCCACCGACCACTTCGGACCGCTGCGCGTCATGATGAGCGCGTACGTCCTCGACGCCGCGTCGCTGGTCGTCTTCGCGCTCGCGCACACCAAGACCCAGGCCGTGGTCGCCGCCCTGATGCTCGCCGTCTTCGGCAACGCGGGCTGGGGACCGAGCTCGACGCTACTCAGCCGCTTGGTCCACGAGGATCACCGACAACGCGCGTTCGGCTTTAACTTCATGCTCGTCAACCTCGGCATTGGATTCGGGGGGCTCGTGTCGGCGGTCATCGTCAACGTCCATCGTCCGATCACCTTCGAGGTCCTCTACGTGTTCAACGCCGCGGTGACGCTCGCGACCGCCGTGGTCCTGCTCACCCTTCGCCACTACGGCGGTCCGGTGACCGAACACCACGCCGACCCCGTCAAGAGTGCCGAGGGTTGGGGCGTGGTACTGAGGGACAAACGTCTGGTCATGGTGGTGCTCTCGATGTTGGTCCTCATGATCGGCGGCTACGGATCACTCGACGCGGGTTTTAGTCTCTTCGTGGTGAACGACCTGCACCTCTCGGTGCACGCCATCGGGGTGATGTTCTTCTTCAACACCACCACCATCGTGCTCGCCCAGTTGTGGGTGCTCAATCGGATCGAGGGAAAGAGTCGCACGCTGGTGATGGCGACCACGTCGATCCTCTGGTTCGTCTTTTGGATCATCCTCGACGCCGCCTTGGGACTGCCGAAGTTCGTGGCGATCGGATCATTGTGTCTCGCCATGGCGATCTTCGCGGTGGGTGAGACCCTCCTGCAACCCGTGGGACCCGCACTGGTCAACGACATCGCGCCCGAGCACCTGCGCGGGCGTTACAACGCCGCCCAGGGCCTCACCTGGGGCGTCGCGGGCTCCCTCGCCCCCGCGATCACCGGTGTCTACTTCGCCAACGGACTCGGGAATTGGTGGCCCCTCAGCACGGGGCTGACGGCGCTGGCGGGTGGACTCTTGATGCTGAACCTACGCCGACACCTCAGCGCGCGCGAGGACGGTCGCGACGGCGCCGCGGTCGCGTCCTCCGACTGACCTCGAGCGAGCGGTCCGAGGGGTCGCTACGCCTCGTCGACCAGTTCGGCGACGCGCTGGGCCCACGGCCGTCGTTCCGTGCTCTCGCCGGCCTCGTGCAGTGCCGTGCGTTCGTGACGTAACTGTCGCGCGACGCGTGCCAAGTTCTTCGGCAGTGCGTGGGCCACGCGATTACGTACCCACTGGGCGAGCGCCGGCGACGCGCCCCCGGTCGAGACCGCGACCAGTACGTCACCGTCGCGGTAGTTCGCCGTGAAGTAGAAGTTCGAACGCGCGAGGTCGTCGACCGTGTTGAGCAAGATGTTGCGCTCGTTCGCCTCACGAACGATCTCGTCGTTCACCCGAGGATTCCCGGTGGCCGCGACGACGAGCAGTGCCCCTTCGAGATCACCGTACGCGTAGGGGCGATGAAGGAACTCCGCGATGCCTTCGGGCAACGGCGCCAACACCTGATCACTGATCAGCGTCACGCGGGCGCCGCACGCGAGCAGGGCCGCGGCCTTGTCGACGCCGACGCGGCCCGCGCCGATCACCACCACGCGCCGATCGCGCAGGTCCGCGACCAGTGGGAACATCACGCCAGGGCCCACGACGCGACGAGGGAACGGACCTTCGCGACGTCCAACGCCGCGACGGCGCCGATGACGAGCACCGCGGGTGCGCGCACGTGCGCGGCGCCCAGTTCGAACAGTGAACAACGTAGGCAACGTTCGCGTTCGGTCGCGGCCCACTCGACGACCGCCACCGGGGTCGAGGGTTCGAGACCACCCTCGATCAACTGGGCCGCGATGAGCGCTCGTTGTTCGACGCCCATAAGGACCACCAGGGTGAGGTCGGGGTTGGCCAGTGAGGCGAAGTTGACGGTCGATCCCGACACGGCACTTCCGGTCACGACGGTCACGCCGTGCGAGAGCCCCCGATGCGTCACCGGGACGCCCGCGAGCAACGGCGCGGCGAACGCCGACGTGATGCCGGGCACGACCTGCACGTCGATGCCGTGCGAACTCAGCACCTCGGCCTCTTCCCCACCTCGACCGAAGACGAAGGGGTCGCCGCCCTTCAGACGAACCACGCGCTCCACGCGACCACCGAGTTCGACCAGCAGATCGTTGATCGCTCGCTGCGCGTCGGACTGACCGGGCGTCTTTCCCACGTCGTAACGAACGGCGTCGGGGTTGATGAGCGACAGCACGTCGGCCCCGATCAATCGATCGTGCACGACCGCCTGCGCCTCGGCGAGCAAGCGCGCGGCGCGAAGGGTCAACAGGTCGGCGTCACCGGGACCCGCCCCGACGAGGAAGACGGTCATGCCAACACCCCGGACCTCGACGCACGCGGTGACGTTGTGCGTCGCGTACGGGGGTAGCGCACTCGCAGTGTGTTCACGGGGCCTCCCATTGGCGACGACGAAGTGCCCTAAACCCTACCGGATTAGTCATATTTGCGACAACCGGGCGCACGTCGACGTGACCGGGTCAGTACGCGACGCATTGGTTTGGGTCGACGCGTCGTTCAACGTCGCTTTTGGCTGACCGTCACCGTTAACGGCGACGGGCCGGGGGCCCTGGTGGGCGTGAGCGGTTGGTTCGACGCACTGGTGCTCACGAAGACGTCGAGCGTGAAGTCGACGAAGAACCTCGCCTGATTCGTCGTCTCGTAACCGCCGCGGGCGTGGGGCTTCACGCAGAAACTCTGGAGACCCGACAGATACGACGTCGTGACACTGAGCCCGTAACAGACGCGGGAGGCGGTGGTGTTGTGCACGCGCACGTCCAAGGTGACCTGATGCGCCAGCGAAGGTGGATTGGGGACTTGGAAGACGCACGTGTCGGGCACCTGCGCGT
>Ga0116229_10011466_pt1 | contig 13063 bp, 12 predicted proteins | sample S1TSphgellanicum_3_FD_87313 | JGI IMG/M metagenome (GOLD analysis project Ga0116229, IMG submission 87313) | Host-associated microbial communities from peat moss isolated from Minnesota, USA - S1T2_Fc - Sphagnum magellanicum MG | ecosystem: Host-associated > Plants > Peat moss > Unclassified...
AATTTTAAGGTTTAAACATATGTGAAGTAATATAATTTCATTCTATATTATTTTCAAGAGAGTGAAAAAATTAGTTTGAAGAAATCACATAAAGGTAACAAAGATATCTTTTCTTTTGGTTTTTTACAAAATTTATTTGATTTTTTTTAAAGATTAAGGTTTTTTTTTGTTAATAAATTTTTGTAGTTTAAAAGATTTAAAATTTGGTTTCTAATTTCTTTCCTATTTTTATTTTTTATTTTTGTTTTGCATTATAATTTGTATATTTTGTATAATTTTTTGGGTTTAAGGCATATATCACTAATAATTTTTTTTGTCAAGATTTGGATAGTTAAGGTTGTAATAGGGCTAATGGCAAAATATCATTTGAATTTTTAGGGTTATGCCTTATGATTTAATGTTTAAAAATTTGGTTCATATATATCAAGGCTTAAGGTTTATACTTTAAACTTTGCTCATTGTATTGATTTTTGATCTTATCACTTGTTTATATCTATAACATAATTATGAATATCCTTTGCTTCCATTTGTTCCATAGTTGTTAAAGTTCAATGTTTCCTAACCCACTTTTGTTTAAATGCAATACATGTATCATATTTGTGATAAGTCATTAACCATGAAACATAAAAATATTTAAAAAATATTTGATTCCTTGCCAATACATCATGAAATTCATTTTTTCAAAATTATTTATTCACCTTATAGTATGATTTAACATATATAAATGAACATAATGCAAAATTGGTCACATTGATGATACATGGAGTTAGGGTTTCATGTACTATTTACTACTTAATGTGAAAATTATGGTTTAGGTTTAAAGTTTGGGACATATAAATTATTTAACATTTTTTTTATAAATCTAGGGTGCATTTTGGGCAGAATTTTTAAGGTTTAAACATATGTAAAACAATGTAATGTCATTTTATATTTTTTTAAAGACAATGAAAGAACTTAAATTGGAAATATTACCAAATGATAAAATACATACCTTCTTTTGTGTTTTGTTAAAAAATTATTTAATTATTCAAAAAATTAAGGCCAAATTTCTAGTCGGTGAAAATAAGTACATGTGTGGGTATTGCAAAATTATATGAATACCTGGCCCTAAATGCAATACCCATATTCAAGTTCATTTCGATATAACACATAGGTGATTTAAGTAACCTAAGGTGCAAACCCAACCTTAAATGCAATACCCATATGTAGGGTCATTTCGAAATATCTATTATGTAATTTGGGTGGCTTTTCAATGAAAACCAAAACCTATACACAATACTTGCATGCAAGTTCATTTGAAATAATCCATAGGTGATTTATACAACCTTAGGTGAAAAATCAACCCTAAATGCAATACCCACATGTAAGGTCATTTCAAAATAAATGGTTTGGGTACCCAAAATATGTTTTTTTATATATCTAAATTAGTTTTATGATAATTAATTATCATGAATAATTAACTAAAATAATGATTTGAATAATTTATCAACATAAAAAATCTAATTAAAATAATAAATTAAATATCAAATTATTGATTTGATTTTTAGATCTAAATTTGAATTATCTAAATAATTAAGGTTCAACCAAATAAATAAATAAATAATATTAAGAAATAAATGATTATTTAAATATGATAATCAATCATTTACATGATCTATAATAATTTTTTAGTAATTATTTAATTATGACATTATTTGTTGATACTTAGACTAAAATATTTTGTCATATGAATCCCATAAACATTACAATGGAAACTTATATGCAAGTATGGCAAAATATGTTAAAATTCAACAATTATTTATGGACCTATATGCGGGTACTATAATGGATGTTAAAAAATCAACTACTAAACTTATATGTGAATATTACAATGGATGTAAAAAATACCAACAACTATTTATAAGACCTATATGTTGGTATTGTAATGGATGTAAAAAAACTAACAACTATTTATGAAACCTATATGTGGGTATTGCATATTTGAAATGGCCTTATGGAAATTATAATAAAAAGGATGTAATTAACCATATACCCATCAAACAAGTGTGACTAGAAGGAATTATTATATTGATAGAAGATGTACAAATATGGGTGGATAAAAAAATCTTAAAGAACACAATGAAAAAAAAGGTTCTTTATAATATATTAAAGGACCAAAGTTCAAAAATTGGTAATTCAAAAAATGAAAGGGCTGAAAAAACCTAGTTAATTATATAAAGTGGAAACCTTAAACTTTATCATTATCTACAATCTCGTGTTTAGCTCGGTAAGAAGCTATTACATGACGAACAATGTATAGATGGTAGCGTTGCATCTCAACCTAAACTACATTTACAACAAATTCTTCCTTTATTGTGCCCTAAACCCTATAAACACCAAAAAACCACCAAAATTAAACCTTAACACCACCAAAGAAGAAGGTGATAGCAGCAAGTTGTCATTGTTTTCTTCATTGAAACACCACCATAGAAAAAGATGACGATGCATTGTCGTGCCATCGTCTTTTTCTTTTCAAACACATAAAAGAAGGCCACGATGTCATTTTTTTTTTCTTTTTCTCAGACACAAAAAAGAAGGCGATGACAACTTGTTTTCATCACCTTCTTTGCTCTAACAACACCACAAAAGAAGACGATGGCGCATTGTCGTCGTCTTCTTCTTTTCTAACATAGAGAAGAAGGCAACGACAACAAGCTACTATTGCCTTCTTCGCTTTAACACCACCATAGAATAAGGCGTTGGTAGCAAATTGTCGTCGCTTTCTTTGCTACAACAGCACCACAAAAGAGATTATGATGCATTGCCGTTGTCTTCTTCTTCTTAAACATAGAAAACAAAACAATGATAATAAGTTGTTGTTGCCATCTTCGCTTCAACACCACTAGAGAAGAAGGTGATGGCAACAAGTTGCCATTGCCTTTTTTGTTGCAACAACACCACAGAAGAAGACGACAACATATTACCAATGTCTTTTTCTTCTCTGCATCACCACCACAGAACAAGACGATGGCACATTGCCCTCGTCTTCTTCTCAAACACAGAGAAGACAAAACACACAAAAAAACAACAAAAAAAAACCAAGAGAAGGGAGGGAACTTACCTTTAAGCTCCCATTCTGCCTTCTCATTTTTGGCTATTGCTTCTACCTTCCTGCTTTTGAACTTCCATTTCAAGTGTTTTCTCTTAGCATCTTCTTCTTTTCAAGCAAAAGGAAAAAAAACACAAAGAAAAATAAAACCATAGAGAAGAAAAAATATGCAGAGAAAGGAGGGAACTTACTTTCAAACTCTTGCTTTGCCCTTTCATTTTTGGTTTTTGCTTTTGCCCTCCTACTTTTTCCCTTTTGTTTCAAGCATTTTTTCCTACCATTTCTTCTTTTCAAATAGAAGAAAAAAAAGAAAAACACAAAGGAAAAAAAAACATAGAAAAGAAAAAAAATACAGAGAAGGAAAAAAGCTCCATTTTCTTCTCTTGCTTTTGCATTTGGGATGTTGTGCTCTTGCTTTCTCCTCTTCACATTCTTGCAATGTTGAGCTCTTCATCTTCCTCAAGCCTTGTATCTACATCTCTTTGAAGCTTTGAGCTACTCAAGCTCGGGAGCTCTCCCGAGCTCTGGAGATGGAGTGAGCAGAAAATGAGGCGGGGGAGGTAGGTAGGAGGGGAAAATTTTGGGGCAAAGTATGGGGCTGAAAAATCCCTAGGCAGTGTTAGAGGATGTGTTTTTGGTTCATCCCCAAAACGGTTTGAACATCCTCATCCTGAACTGGTGCAGTGGTGGCTGTTGGTTCACTCCAGCCAAGTGAGGGTACTATAGGTTCGAATGAATTTTCAGAAGATTCCTCGGATGAGAAGGGTAAGAAGGAAGCACCTAGAGAAGGAGAGAAAGGGGTGCAACAGAGGGGGAAAAAATAAATAACACCTTCCAAACAAACAAATTTCAAATCATGGATGTCACCAACCCACCTGAACAACAAGGTAAGGATCCCTTAGAGATGGGGTCATCACCAGTATGGCAGACCTTACCTTGGCCCTGGCACAAGTAATCAGGGATTTGGAGGGTAAGATAGACCTAGAGGGTAGGGAAACAGGAATTCTATGGCAGCTAACCCTAATTCCTGTTTTTGAATAGCCCAAGACAGCAGAGCGAACCCTGAAAAACAGGAATTAGGGTTAGCTGCCATAGAATTCCACTTTGTGGAGCCGGTAATGGAAATTGGGACGAGAAGGATGGAAAAAAAAGTCATACCGTCCTATTTCATCCAAAGATGGGATGAAAGACATCCACCCAAAAAAAGAATGAGGCCGTTAAGAAGAAACATCCCTCTCAGCCGAAGGGGTAGGTCCATTCAGCCTAGGAGGTGCACATGTTCCCTCCCATGTGGGAAAGGGGAAGAACGTAGCTCCTCACCCCCTGAAATCCAACGGGAGGACATTTCCCTTTCTCCATTGTTGTTTTGCGCATTTGAGAGCTTGAGAGGAAGAGGAAGAAAGCTGAGAGGGAGGAGAGATTTTTTGCATAGAGAAGGGGTAAAGTGAGTAAAAAAAATCAAGGCTTAGTGCATTGGAGAGAGGAGAGAAGGGTGCTCCCAGTTCTACAAGAAAAAAATAGAGAGCAGCTGGTATGTCGAGTGAGAAAAAAAGAGAAGAAGAAGGTAGAAGGTTTCTGGAGTAGAAAAAACAAAGTTAGTTTTGTGAAAAAAAAAAACAGAAAGCAGTTAGAGAAGAAGGATTTGTAAGAAGGGAGGGTAATCACCCTTGGAAGAAGAAGGAGAGTAAGGAAAAAGCTGCTGTTGCAGAGTATAAACCTCTTAACACAGAGAGTAGTAGGGAGGGAGTAAATAAGAGTTTCGAAAGGAAAGAGGGTAAAGAGAGAGCAGAGGAACTAGGTTCTAGGCCTCATAGAGGGAGAAAGGCTCAGGCATTGGCAGGGGACGGCAAGGCGTTTGGCAATAGCAAAATGAGGGAGGATGTTAACAAAGCCACCCTGAGAAGAGCCACGAGGACAACACAGGAGGCTGCCTTGGCCATGGAAATGTTGGGAGGGTCGCGGACAGTAGCAGAACCTGACCCAGTGGAGACGGTTAGCCGATAGGGCAAGGGCAAGAAAAAGGTTGCCGATGAAGGTAACAGTGATCTCCAACTCCCATCTATGCGGCCTCTGTGGAACATGAAGAAATGGCTCGAATTAGCGGATGACTACAAGTGGGTCGTGATGGTAGGTCTCGATGGGTTATGGAAATTGCATTGGGCCCCCATTAGAGAAGATTTGTTGTTTGTCTTTCTACTAGGATTGAGGAAGGTAGATGATGTTCGAATCAAATCAAAGTTGCTGGGGCAAACGGTAGAGATCACACGACAGGTGATTTCTGAAATGCTCATAGTGCCCCACAACGGACCAGACACGGAATGGTCCAATCCCACACAACTGGGGCTAGCCCGTAGGTGCAGGAACTTTGTGGACGAGACGGTAAAGTCGGGCAAGGAGGGTACAACCCGAGAAGCAGGTACGGTCTCCTCTCCAGCGAAGGCAAAGCCCACAACAGGCAGACAGTAGGGCCCCATCAGCAAGGACACCAATTCCGCCTGGGGCAGCCATTTATGATGTGGAGAGCGATTCGGATGATGAGCGCCTTATTCGAGCATTCTGGCAAGACAACAGAATCATGAGGCTACTGTCACCTCCACCACCCACACCATGTTAGGGAAGCCCTGTACTTTCCCAATAAAAGGTAGGGTCTACCCAAACTGACACCAATGAAATTCCCATGGAAGAATTCTATGATGATATAGGGGCAGAGTCAGCCTTGGAAGCACCTACCATCCCTCTACCAAAGGAGGCAAGGGATTACAGATCTGTAGAAGTCCATCACGAGGAGGGCTGGTTCCCTGAGCACCAAGTGGTCCAAGAATGCCAACAGCCTACAGTCTCTCCTGCACCATCCACTAGGAGTGAAGCATGGCAGCCTTCAGGAGGGAGGGCAGTGAGTCAATAGAGGATGGCCTCCCCACTGCCTATACGCGAAGAAGAGGAAGAACCTACTCTTTCAAGGCAGATATGGACACCCGGCAGTAGGAGGTATAGAGCTTGTTCCCCTACCCCATCCCAGACCTCTGTCCATACTGAGCTACTGGAAAAAAATAAGCACCTTACTGTCAGCAGACAGTTGGCAGCTACTACGAAATTAGGGGATGACAAGCAGAGAGTCGTCATGGTAACCAAGGTCATCTCTGAGCTCAGAAGCTCACTAAGGGAGGTGGAGCAGAGAGCTATTGGGTTAGAGACGGTAGTAGAATAGATGGAGGCATTGGAAAGGGAGAAGGTAGCTGCCATTAGAGGCCAGCAGCAAGTGGAACAGAGGACTTTACTCCAACAGGGGAAGGTAGCAGACATGGAAACGTGCCTTAAAGAAGAAAGAGGGAGGAACAAGAAGCTCACCTGCCGGTTGGACCAGACAAGTGATGCTAATACCCTGTTGGAACACAAGCGGCAAGAAGTAGAGTTGCTGAAAAAGCAGGTAGAGGATCTGGGTTCAAAAGGTAGGCACCTTCGCGATGTGGTGGACATCCAAGTAGAAGAGAAGGTCTCTGGATGAACTACAAGATAGCTATGCTAGAGGAGCACCTGAAGACAAAGAAGGCCGACAGGGAGTTACTGCTCAATCGTCTGAGTGAGTTGAATGAGGAGGTCTTTACCTTCCAGAGCAACCAGGGAGTAACAGCAGCGGAGCAGGACAACAAGAGGGATATGCTACTAACAGAGTTGCAACCATCACAGGAGATTATAGCCCAGCTCGGGGCTAAGCTAGAAATACAAATAGAGATGGTAATACCCGAGCTGCAGACCCAGGTACTTGCATGGAAGCGACAGGCCATGAAATCAGCAACAGCAGATGCTCGACTGGCACAGCACAATGCTTTGTTCAAGGAGCATACCCTCCTGAAGCTTGAAGCCCTGGCATGGAGGCAGAAGTCAGGAAAGAGGGAAGCTAGGTGGAATGAGCTCACGGGAGAACTGGAACACATCCTCAACGCCTGCCCTTCTTCCCACAATGACAGATGAGGTAGCTTACCGTCAACAATCAGCTGCCTACTGGATGGCATTCCCAGATTTCGATTCTATATACCTCCCTGGCTCATCTAGTAGCTCAGGTGGTAGTAGCGCTAACAAGACACCTCGATTGGAGATAACCTTCAGAACACCGGTGGTAGCAGTCAGGGCAGAAGAGCAATTCAAGACCCCTGTTGGCAAGACTACTGGCTCACCATCCAGGATGGTAGGCGGGTAGTGTGTCAACTTCCCAGCCCATAGAGTAGGAGTTACGAGGACTTAATCCATGGTAGAGGGGGGATAATGTTAAGGGTAGAAAAACTCCTAGTTAACAACTACCTTTAGGCAATCGTAGTAATTATAAGTTACTAGTGGTACTTACCCGTTCTTGCCCAAGGATGAAGCCTTTAGCGTAATTAAGCATGTTAGTTGTCAACCACTAACTTAGGAGGATTTCTAGGAGGGATTTGGATGGAAATCAGCTAATTTCTAGGGGCAGTTGTAGGCTTGTTGCAGAAGATCGCGGAGAGATCCTAACTTCCTCCCAAATTCTGAAGAATCAATGATATAAGTGGACGAGCTGCAAATCCCAAATTCAGAGCGCCAACTAGGGCACTCACTTCCCCTCATTACAATCCCAAACTCCCTACTCCAGATTCCGTTTCTCTTGATGCAATGCCATCAAATGTGGAGAAAAGAATTATGCAAATAGAGCATTCGGCTCTAGATGCTTCAAAAACAGAAACTCTTCTCTAATCTTTTCTGATAGAAATTACTTAGCTTTCTTTGTTTGCCATCCCTTCTTGCTAATCCGGCTTCCTTCAAATAGTCGAAATTTCACCTCCTCTTGAAATCCTGCCAACCAATATGATCCAAAAATCAGCAATTTGTCATAAAGAACAGGAACAGACCTGATGAACATGGTGTTTCTTTTCTGAAACAAGGGGAGCAGAGTGCCCACATTTTTCTCTTTCACCTGCAAAACATAACACACAGAAAACAAAACACAAACTATTCTAGAGCAAGGCATGATCTGCATGATCTTGAATGCTTACAGTAGTCCTGGAATCGCTAGATTAGGGTAGTAACTTAAATTTTTTTTAAGCTTTCCCTTTTACGTCACAAGACATCCAAATTGAGAATTCTATTGAGCTAGTTGCAGTGTCCAATGGTTACCTATTTTGATGGGTTAGAAATTAGAACTACTTGTGGTTAGTTAAAAGCTGAATTAAAATTGGGTCTGGTTTTAGGAACAGTTTCCCACACCATATTATTTTAAGAACTAGACCAGTGTTGGACAGATATCACCTTTGTGGGATATCCGTCAGATAAGGATATTCACTTTTTTTGTCTATGAGGATATTAAATTTTTATTATTTAAAAAAATTTAGATATCTCAGTTGGATATTAGATTTTCACATTTTTATCCGACTTGGATATCAGTGTTTTCTGATATCTGTCGTTTATTTATTAGTTGGATATTAGCAGATCCGGATATCAAACATTCAAAAATTTGCTTGTCAATTATGTTAGGTGTTAGTCTTTGTTTTTGGGCAAAAAATTTACAAAATGCAACATCCTTTTTTTAAAAAGGAATATTTTCATTAGTAAAAATTTTGTGCTCTACAATCAAGAAGTCAAGGACTAAATGTCTTAAATGACTACATAATTTCCTATGGTCATAAGATATTATTTCAAATCTTATGTGAAAAAATTGTAATCATCCTTCAGTGATGCATTTGATTAGTAGATGAGGACATGATAACATGAAAGATGACATCATTTTTTCATTACAGGTTTTCATCGATACAGCATCCATGATTGATGAAAAAGTGATGTGGATGTTCAAAATATCATTTGAAAACATGATTACAATAAAATCAAATAAAATATGATTAAATAATGATTATGCACATGACATGAACAAAATTATGTGTCATTACATAGACAATGTGATCATAAAATTATTTTAAAATGATTAAAAAATGACTGTAAATGATTTAATATGAGCATAAAAAAACATAAACAAATCACATAAAGAACTACGACATGGAGGGAATTCATTTTGATTAATATTATACATATAGATTATATAAGAACTCTTATTAAAATTTTCATAAGTGTACCTGATATATGATCTATTTTAAATATTCAATGTGAATAAATTATTAAATATTACACACTGAAATAAATTTGAACATGTGTAAAAGTATGATATATTATATCAAATTTTAAAATTGTAATTTAAAAATAAAATAGAAACGTGGGATGTGAAAAATATATAATTTATTTTTACATAAAATTTTATCATAAATTAAAAAATAATTATATGCTATATTTGTAAAAATGAATAAAAATTACAAATTTAGAAAATTATTTAGTATTTTAATATTAATTAATATTTTAAAATTAAATAAAAATATTTAGATTAAATTTATAAATCATACTATATATATATATATATATATACATATGAGATATAATTGATTTATGATCCATTTATATATATTACTAGTTCTTCCTTTGTCAACTTCACAGGAATACATTCTTCTTAGAACAATGTCTAGTTTCTACAGTTTCTTACAAGTAAGAAGCAAGTCTGTAACCAAAAAGGAGGATCCTACAGAATCTGCATACCCTACTCCAAACAATAGTACAGCTCAGTATGATTTTCTAATTGCTGGATCAAGCATCAAACTGTTGCTCAGATTGGAAGTGAACAATCAACATTCACAGAAGACATAATTAACCTACACAATTCTTGTTTACTGAATACATGTGTAGTTTTGCATTCCACTGACAGGAAACAAACAGTCTAACACTCCTTTGGATATGGTTCCAATCTCTCTGCCCAACCATGAACACCCAGATCATGCCTCTATGGACTCACACATTCCTAACAACAAACATCTGTAACATCTATTTTCTGCCACCTCGTCCAACATGTGAGGGGTTTTTCACTGCTCCCCGCGCTTTCTTCATTTTCTCTGCTTCTGCCATCACCTTTTCTGTGCTCCAGTGTTCAATAAGAGTTTGCCATGCTGCTGGTGAGCACTCTGATGGCCTGTCTCGTCTCTCCTCCCATTTCTTCTTCCAGTTACTGTGTAGGTCTCGGAGCCGGCCCCGGATGTAATTGTACATGACATCTTTGTTCAAAAGGTAAGGTGAGTAAGTGAACTCTTCATTCATTTGTGCATAGATTTTGTCCAAATTAGCTCTTGGTTGTTTCTTGATCTCCAAAATCCCAAAGTCAAGAAATTTATACATGTAGCTCTTGAGCTGGGATTGCCAAAATGTTTTTTCACCTACTATATAACCATTGCAGTTAGTTTTAAGGTTGTATACATGCATCCTGTCTATCTCAGAACATTTTGGCTCATGCAGTTGGATGGGTTGAACACTGTCTCCCTCCAAGTAGTTTAGTGAGCCCGGTATCTCTGACAATTCTGCTGAATCAGGCAAATTGACGAAGCCTGGGATGTCTTGTTGGGGTACAGGGGACCACACAATGCTGTCATACGACTGCCTTAGCTCCTCTTGCTGCTTGCCCTTGTCATATGGTGCAAGACAAGGCTGCCCACTCATGATGGTTGTAGGGTTCAAGATGTCACTGCCTTGTCCAAATGGGGACTGTATGCACGCTGGTTGGGTTGCAATGCACCTTCCTTGGTGTGAGGAGGATGGCTGCCCTTTGTAAGCTGCTGCAATGCAATGCAATTGATCAAGCACAGGTTGCTCAAATTGGCCAACCATTTGCATGGGCAGGTCACAATGTTCCTCCTGGTTGATTATGAACATTGAGCTCAACCAGTCTGCTGAGTCTGAGAAGGTACCAAAGTATGAAGCCGCAGACTCTGCAATGTCTGGTGACCCAGTGCCTGCCAAGTTTCCCACATAACACTTTTGGGTTTTACATGTTGACTCCAGGGTCATGATCTTTTGTTTAGGATCAAGTAAAAGTAGTGCATTTCCTGTAGACATCTTGGAACTACCCTCCGCCCCTCTACCTTTGGGCAACCCTTTTGGTGGAACAGTGTCATCATTTTCATTGTCATTGCCAAGGTCTATATGCTGGTCTTCAAAATCCTTTTGCCTGATACAAAGCAGTGCACAACATTCAGTGGAATTTTTGAATAAGAGGAGCATCATAACAAAAAATCCACAAAATGTAAAACCCCTTGCCAAAACTGGGACTCAGTGCACAATCGTTGGGTTGTGTACCTCTCTTGGTGTGCTGAGGATAGCACCTCATTGTCAGCTGCTGCAATGCAATGTGGTTGACCTGGTACAGGTTGGCCAGCCAGCTCCATGCGCAGGGCACAATCTTCCTCCTGGTGTGTTACTGATGTTGAGCTCAGGTTGACTGAGGAGTGAGACAACTCTGAGAAGTCACAAAGGCCTGCAGGGTCTGGTATGTCTGTCAACTCACTGTCTGCCAAGTTTTTGAAGTCACCCTCTGGGGTTTCCTGCGTTGTCTCCTGGAAGAATCTCTTTCTTCTAATATCAGAATTAAAATGCACAATCTGTCATCAACAAAATGCTATCACCTGGCAGAATAACCAATGAAACAGGGGAAACAAATTGAAACAAGGTGCAGCACAGGAAAGTGCACAAATCATATGGCCAAAGGGGCAGCTCCAAGTTCATGCCAAAACATGGTGAACACAGCCAATTTTCCAAATATTTGACTGAACCTCAGTCAATGGACACAGCATCTACCGCTAGAAAAAGCCATGCCATTTGTTAGCTTGTCCAAACTGACTTCTCTATTTGCACACAGTATGACTATCTCATCAGGCATACCTGATATTCTAGTGACTTGTTGGACTTTGAAGGTCTGAGTCCAGCCCCGAAATATGTCTGGAATGATGAATGCAAGAGGTGGAGTGTGTATTGAGCATAATCTGCCAAACCTGCCCCCCATCATTGAAAGGTGGTTAAATGCTCTGATAAGCACCCAAAACAAAGCACATATAAGGTGAATAGTTGCCAATCCTTACAATGGGCATTGGTCAAGCTTTGTAACTCCTGAAGCAAGTCATACATGCTTGGTGATCTTAGTTCCCAAGTAGTTGACCCAGCCTCAACTGTTCTTGGATGTGTGTAGGGGCTTAATTGGATGTTCACAAGAATATCATTCGGATGGAGCCCGGATGGTGGTGGAGCTGCAGATGATGGTTGATACTGTTGTCGATCCCACCTGTTACCAGCAAGACATCCGCATCAATCTGTCACTTGGAGACATGCTTGCTGTGATCAATAAATGAGAACATTGCACCACACTTACTGTTCAGGAAAGTCATCTCCAATACTTACAGAGCTATCTCCATCATCTGTAAAGCGGTGACACCAAGTGCTTTGCCAGCTGTTGATGTTTTCTTATCCTTGACAAGAAATTTCACATGATTCAACACATTCCAAAGCAGCTGATGGCATTCCTGCCAGGCCACACCATATTCGCTCCATTATATCAAGTCTTGAGACTGGAAGAGTTCAGAAAGAATCCTGAGCCAAAAAATAACAACAGTAACTGCAGTTGGAGAAATTCTATGTCAGAGAGGACTGGACAGCAACCTGAGTATGGAGAAGATTAGTAAGCCGATTGTAGGGCGGAGGTGCCTGATGAGGTGGACCTATGCGCCAGTAAAATTGTTGCTTTCCAACATGGCCAGCTCTTTCCTGTTATGGCCAAAATATTCGCAAGGATTTAAATATCAGCTGTTCTGGCACTGATTGTGATAGACACCCTCAATGTCATGTATTCTCTATTTTCCACAACTCAGGATATATTATCAATTCTTGCATCCAGTATCTTGTCATGAAATCTACAAGATGTGGGAACTATTATGAATGTGCACACCTGAGCATCCTCCAGCTCATTATGATAGAATAGGGCAAACAAGGGATCAAATTTTGTCCACCACTCAGGCTTTAACTGAAAGTAGCCCCGCTCCTGAACCTGCCACAAATTACATGTCTAGCAGTTCTGAATGCAAATGCTTCTGCACATTTACC
>Ga0116229_10011469_pt1 | contig 13061 bp, 11 predicted proteins | sample S1TSphgellanicum_3_FD_87313 | JGI IMG/M metagenome (GOLD analysis project Ga0116229, IMG submission 87313) | Host-associated microbial communities from peat moss isolated from Minnesota, USA - S1T2_Fc - Sphagnum magellanicum MG | ecosystem: Host-associated > Plants > Peat moss > Unclassified...
ACAACAGCTGACCTGACAAGCTGTTGGCAACCCCAAGTCAAGCTCATTGGCAGAGAGGGCCAGCAGGAGTTTTCAAGTTTCAAGCTGCACACCACTACAATTGAGAGAGAACCCACGACCTTTAGTGGGCCCGAGGTCTCAGAAGGGGGCTATACCAGTGAGCCATAATCCCTGAGGTAAATCTTTCTTGTCCTTGCCTACCAAGGCAAGGATATTGTGTTTAGATTTCAAGTATAGTAGCTTAAGGGATTTTGGCCCTTTAGTTAATAGGTCTATTTCTAAATGAGGATTTTTGAAAGATGATATTTTGGCTTGAGTTGAAACTTGAGATTAGTTATAGAGTTATAATATCTTGAAGGATTTTGGTTTGTGTTTGAGGATTTTTTGAAGATTATATTTGAGTTTCCATAATCCTTCTTATCCCTTAAGATGCTTTTTAACGTAACTGGCAACGGCACAATGCGATACGCCCTTTGTTTATTCCATCATTCCAAGTTCCAACCGTGTGGGAGAACCATGCGGGCTCTGTGCAGGACTGTGCTCTTACATCTGCAAAGTACATAGGGGGGCGGTAAGTGTCCTGCTTCATGATGTTGTGTCAATGTTTGCTATTGCTACTTGACACTCAGTTATCTTATTACAATGTCAGAAAAGGCCCATGCATCGGATACAAGTATGATTTCGTCCCTTTTGCACAGAGATTTCTCCAGAATCAGTTAACAGGTACCTAGTAGTGATGCTGGTCATGCGGCTAATTGCAGAAAGCTTTGAAAATCAGAATATAAATTTTCCTTTCTGTAATAAGGAGCATTTCCCCAAATAATGGGACTGATACAAGGCAGTAGCTGCATTTTGGGAATGTTCCCCCACATGTAGGCTTTACCCATCAAGAACTAGCCAGTTTTTTCCTTTGTATACTTAGGTGGGTCCTCAAGTGAAATTTTGTGCTGGACCTTACAACCTTGTAAGATTCCAGTCAACTGGTCGACAGGATCTTACAACTTTGTAAGGTACAAGTTTTCAGAAAATAAAACTAGCCAGTTCTTCTGCTTTCAGACCCTCCAGAATTTTCAATACCTTCCACTTGGCCTTCAGTCCCATGAAAGCACCTCAATTTCTGGAAGGGTCTGAAAATACCCTTCATATTATGTGTCCAGTAATGCCCTAGGAGGGAGGTATTCCTGAAATAAGTGCTCACTTGAGCCTACTGGAGGCAGAGGTGAGGGGCACTTATTTTGGGAACACCTTGCCTTGCCTTAAGGATGATACTCAATGTAAAGCCCTAACGTTATTTCAGCGAGAAGTCCTAAATGCGTCGCTCGCTTCAAGGCAACTCGGCATGGGTTTCCATGCATGGGCAACACAGGCCCCAGAGCAAACCGACATGGAAACATGTCATGTTTTGGTGGCGGCCCAACGTTCGTTTCTGCTGATCAAAAATTGCGCATCACGAAACATGAACTTCGAAACCAACCACCCACCAAACATGTCACATTTCAGCGGCTGGCCTAGCACACATTTCAATGCCCGGCAACCCAAGCCCCCGAAACATATCCTCACCAAAACATGTAACAATTTTGGGAGCTATGTTTTGACCCCATGTGCCCATCTTCCATGTTCCCCCATGCGATACCCATCCATGAAGCTTTTGACCTTTTTCAACTTTCCCATGCTTCGTCTAACTTTCGTCAAATTACTCTATCAAGACAATTAATGAAAGTAATGGAATAGGTTTTTAAGTTTAGGTAGGAATTGATTACAAGCGGGATGCGTCACGTGTCAATCATCACAACAAACAAATAAGCACACCCATGTTTCAATTCAGTTAGGGTTTAGTTTTTTTATAGAATTTCTTGGTTTTTTTACAACTACAAGTTTTCTTTCTTCTTCCAATTCAAATGTAAGGCGATCCAAGCATAACATTCCCTTCTTCTGGTCTTCCATTGTTCTTAGCACAGAAGTTGAATTAGTCATGATAGAAGAAAGGAAAGATGGAGAGCAAAACAATAGACATGATAGTAAAAAATGTGAAAATAGACAAAACAATTTTCATGGAAACCCACACTCGTGAAAAGTGGTTATGATCACTTAAGGAATGCCACAATCATTGCCAAGAGGACAAGGAATTTATTTGTGTTTATTGTCATTGCAAGAAGAATTCGAAGATGAAGATCAATGAACACCAAAAGAAGGGGTGTGACAAAGCTATGGATTTCGAACAGAATCCTTTCAAACTGAAGTTGTACCCACCATTAAAAAATGCAACAGAAGGTGTGTATCTTGTGAAAGGTGGAAACACTCTTGAATATAGGGCAAAGGCAAATGCATTGTGGAAGCCAAAGAAAAGTTGCCTTTTGACTACATTAGTTTTACATCTAGTACAAACATTTGAACAAAAGCACAAGAAGGAAAAAACCTCGCCCTTGGAAATTCACGATGAAGTTGAAAAAGAATTTGTTGTTGTTCATAAGAAACGCCTCATGAAACATGGAGGTTGAGTAGTCAGACAAGTTGCAGAGCCAAAGAGGATTCTTAAGCACCATGTTTCATTGAAACTTATCACTTGGGAAAATTCACAATGTAGTGGTATTGGATCACACCTTTTCTATTTGAATCTACACCATTGTAATGTTTTTTAAAGTTTCAACAAGATTCAATTAACAATTGTATTAGTTTAATTTATAATCTTCAATTGAAAAATAGTTTGTATCATTTCATGTGAAACATGTTTCGATATATTGAGTTTTCTTTTCGTCCCCAAAATTTTAGAAGTTTCAAACTTCTCAACCAAAACTATCATGTTTTAATTATTGTTTTGAATTGGATTCCATGTTTCAACATTCCATTAGTTCCAATGAAACATGTTACGATTCCAATACATAAATTTATGTTTTGGTGGCAAATTATAGAATTCCTCAACAATTATCATGTTTCAAAACATGTCTATGGAAATTTCATCCCTCATTCATGGATGCAATCATGTTTCAACATTCACAGTCGGCAAACCTAAAGTAAAAACTGGCAATTTTTAATAGCCATGTTTCAAAAATGCTCTTCACCATTTTTTAATAGGTTTTAATTAATGTGTTTTTGTGGTATAATATGTTTCATCTCCAAATGCATTTACATTCCAGGGTCTTTACATTCAGATTGCGATTTGAAAAGTGAGTAGTCAAAATAGACAAACGTTTCAAATAGAAGCTCGCCATCAGGAAATTTGGGTACCAATCTAGAAAAGTTACATACCCCAACATCAACTCCCAAAAAACTAAAAGGAAATAGTGGAAATAGGAAGAAAAAATTAGGGCTTGACAAGGTGCTCTGCGAAAATGAAGCCTGGTGAAAGGTTGATATTGTGTTTCAAGAACTCTTGAAATAAAAACCAGTGTTTTTTGGGAAAATTGTAGAAACACTAGGCATTTGGCATCTTCTACAATGCAATATTCTTGATTGGGACTAGAAAGCACAAAATAAATAAAAATTTGCAAAGAATTTAGGTACCTTTGTTCATGATCAAAACTTCGACATTGTTCTTACTACGCATTCAAAAAGCTCATGCAAGGAAACAAAGCGGTACTCAATTACTCATACCATATTGATCCATTGTAGTACATTCACATTTACATCTGATTTTTAACATATGCATTTGTAGTCACAGCAATCACTTACTTCAGCCTTCATTCCATATTTATGTTTCGAATACATATGCATGTTTGAAATTTTCCATCATCGGTGTTTCAACATCACTTAAGGTTGAAGACTCATGTCCATTATATTCATTCACGTTTTATTTCACATTCTTCCCAGGTTTCGTTTGTTCCTATCCATTGTTAAGTTTTCAATAGGTGCCTTTCAAACAAGATGGTCATCTTATGTTTAGTGGACAAGAAATTCAAGAAGGTATTAGGGAGGAAGATATAAAGGCTGCATATGAAAGGTTAATGTCTCCATCAAATAATATGTCTGAGATGTCATTATTTTTCATTGTTGTATAGATTAGGGCAGTAGAGGATATGGTGTGCAAGGATATTACATTGTTCCAAGAAATTTGGGCGCAAACAAATGAGGAACAACGGGAAGCTTCACTTCTAAACCTAAGGAGATATCTTTGAATTCATGAAGACATAGACATGGGATGGATAAATGTGCGATGGGGTTTGCCTCAAGTTCCAAATGTTTCAATTTGTCTCCCCCACGAAACTACGTTTACTTTAAACAAGGTGGTAGAACAAAGACGTGTTTCCTTGTTCGTAGTTTAATTCATAATTGAAAGTGTTCCAACAATGTTATATTTGGAAACACCGTCCAACTTTGTGGCCACTGGCTGGGGCATCCAAGTCCATGAAAAAAATGAATCAAAGAGTGTGGACAAGGAGTAGGACGAAAAATAGAAAGCTCACATCACATAAACATCCAAAATAGAATGTAACCTATAAGATGTGAAGGCAAATGCCAATACCTCAAAACTTGTCTCACCTACGAAACCTCAAGTTTTGGACATCTAAGTTTTGAACATGCAAGTGTTGGAGGTCCAAGTTTTAAAGGTTCAAGTTTCGAATATCCACGTTTTAGAGGTTTAGGTTTTGGTTTTACAATAAGAGGATGTTTCAAAGGATTGAGTCATGAATGTGAATGAACACCATTAAAGTTCCCTTAGATCTTAACACCAACAAGGACAAATTCAAATAGTTTGGTTAGGTAGTTCTTACTGGTTTTAAGTTACACCCGAAAACAAATTTGACTCATGTTTCAAGCAGAAATGATATTGATCATGTTTCAAAGAAGTTTCCTCACGATGTCAAAGGTTGGGTTGAAAGCGCAATTGCTTGTCTATCAAATGTTTTCCATGTTTTGAATGTAAAAACCAACTTTGTTTTAATCCAAGAAGTGGATGTCAAAGCTAGTTAGATAATTATTGTTTCTTATTCGCCAATTTAACAAGTTTCAACGATACATGATTTGGGTTATGTTTTGATAGAACAACATGGCGATTATGTTTCAAAAATCAAACAAGATCGTATGCCATCAGAACCATCAGAGCACAATCAAATTGGCGTTTTGCTTTGAAAGGAGACAATACCCAGGAATACATTGTGGTCGAACACATTTGTTAATGAAAATGCAACCATTGATCTAATAATGAATGCAATGACACCAGCCAAACCTACACTTCACATTCTTCAACAAGGACTTAGCAAAGGTACCTTAAGTTTTGAAACACTTGATTAGTCTATTAGGAACATTTCAAAGGATATAGATGCCATGGCAAAAAAAAAACTTGAACACAAATGTGAAAAGAATTGGAGGTAAAAACTAGGAGAACAAAGGCTAGATCTAAAGCTACAAGGAAGGAACTTGTGAACAAAAGGAATACAATCATAGAGAGTTCTTCGAGTTCTAATAATGAAGTTTCATTTCCATCGACAAAAGAAAAAAATTGTACTATGTTGGAAGCTACACTAAAAAATGACCAACATTTTGTTCATTTTGCGAAAACCAAATGATAGGTTCCTAATTCAACTATGTCTAGTTCCATTTTTTTCCTCCCTTTTTTCATACATCTCATGATAAGATTTTTGTGTTTTTTTAGGTTACTTGAGCTTTTCAAGACCATAAGGTTTGAAAGTTTATGTACTTGAAACATGCATTCAGTGAAACATAACGTCACTAAAAACTTAGATCAAGAGGAAAATTGAAACCTATACATTGAACCATTACATTGAAAATACATAGAAACGTCGTGACAGATATAGACAAAAACATAAATCCTCATTATTCTAGATACATGGATATTACAAAAACATGAAAGTGAATTATCATTGAGGACCCCAATACAAATTAATATATGCCCCTCTGTAGGGTTGAAGCATTTATTGAGGATGAGCTTTGTGACTATGTGTTATTATTTGGGGGTGATATAAAGAGGGAGACTAACCTTTGGCCAGAGGATGAAAATTTCAAAACACTATTATATGAACAAGATGAATTGTAGGGCACAATGCTAGACTTTTATTTACAGTTTATGTTATAGTTGGAAAAACCTGGTACTTGGAAACGTTATTATACTATACACAATTGGACTACGCCAATATTGAATTTTATGTGCATAGAGGAAGGCAATGCAAGAGAAAAGATTACATAGCGAGGTGTTAGAAACCTTTGTAGTACGAACGGGGTTGGATGACACTTTAATGCTTCCATACAATGAGTGGAGCCACTAGTCTCTTTTCATATTAGAGCACCACTACAGATTGCAATTTGATTTTGTTCCTAGATATCATAGTACCTAAAAGGTGAATTAGTTTGTGAAGTGTGCAATGCTTGGGTGGTCTTATGCAAAAGGCATACTGCACAATTCTAACAAATGGGCGGTTCTTGGCATCAGGCCAATTGTACATGTCCCATTGCCCCCACAAAATGAAGCATGGGAATGTGGATACTTAATTGTAGAATATTTTTGTTAGTACTTGGACAAGCGTGGCAATAAACATTTTCTTGCTGTGAAAGTGAATCTCAAAACTTTTTGCCAGCATATTCTCACAACTATCTCAAATTTGTTTCAACATTGTATTTAACTTCCGCATGTTTCAACCTTTGGGACTAGAGCATAATGTGTCTTTCTGGATTTCTATGTTTCAATGGGGTTTGTGGTTTCCTTCATGTTTATAATATTTTAATAGCTACATGTTTCAAGTTTACGTTTTTGTTAAGTTCTTATATAAAGCCTATGTTTTCGTGTTAAGGCCATGTTTCAGTATCAATCAAGTCCATGTTTAATTTTAAGGCAATGTTTCAATTCAAGGTTACTTGTTCATTTCATTGTCTATTATTTGTTTCTAAGAGTTCAAATGGTCTTATGTTTTTATGGTTGTATGTTTTTGTGTCTCTATGTTTCATTATTTCCATCTATTCAAAAAACATTCATCCACAGATTACATTGTCTTTTTGTAAGTATTTATGTTTCATGTATTATATTTTTAACATGCATCACATTTTCATTGCTTATACTTCTTCTATGTTTTTCCTTCTTATGTTTTTTTGAGTGGTGATTTTTTTGTTATCTTTTTTGCAAACTGGTTGGTAGGCACCTAAGGTCAAACACCTTTAAGTGAAAGTGTTAAAAGTGTTGTAGCAGGAGCTAATGCACCCAAGCCCAGGTTGCATGCCTCCTTATCACCCTGGACGGAAATTCAATTATGATGACGACATTGCTATTGTTTTCAAAGCAACATCAAAGATAATTAACTTTGTACTGCAAGATATGGGGGCGGGCAACCTTTTAGTGTCCTTTACAGGTGGGCGTTTTTGTACACTATTTTTGGTCTTTCCATATATAGGTGGGTTCTTCAACATCCCTTTAAACCAAGTGCAAGACTTTCTCGACAAGGACAGCAACGCAAATTACAAGTTCACATGCTAACAATTGCAAAGAAATGAAAGAGGGAAATTGCTTTATCCACACTGGGATAGTTATTTCAAATTATCTACGTTTTGAATGTTGAACACATATCGACCTTTTCTCTTTTGGAGTTGTTGTTTTTGGCGAATCACACTTTTTTACACAACATTAAATTTCACCATAGTTTGAGTTTCTTTGAATTGTTGAGTTGTAAGTATAATTGCAATTTTGGCTCGGAAGGTAAGACAGATAATTTGTTGGTGCTAACAAAGGACATGGTTTTCATAAATAAGCCTCTTGATAAAAGAGGTAAAGAAATTTGGAAAGGAAAATTAAAAACTTGTGTTACAATCAAAAGTAATGGAGGGTCTTAAAAGAAAGGCTACCAATGTGCTTTTACCATCAAAACGTTATATCTTCTCCTTATAGTTTCAAAGATATGCTACTATGAGAAAAGACACATCAATGCGATAGGAGGTATTTGCCATGGGAACATCCTCCATGGGGACAAAATTGCATTTGCCACACATGTTTCCGCACGCTTAAAGGACTTCGTACTTAAGAATTTGATATTGGGGCTTTCTATTTCACAAGTGATGGCAAAACATCGTAGAAATGTGTGTAGAAACTTATAGAGATTGGCGAGAACATGACCAAGGACACCTTTCTATGTGAACAAAACATACGAAACATCACTGGAAAATTAGCAAAAGAAACATATAAAAAACATGAAAATGATGCCAATAATGTTCGCATGTGATGTGGGCTCAAAAGAACCCAAACGTTCTATTTTATTATCAAGAAAATGGTTTTGAAGTTGGTGGAGAGCTATCAAGTACTAATATTTCGTTCACAATTGGAATTCAAACTCTTTGGCAAGCAACAATGATGCAACAACATGGTCATCAAAGTGTGGTTACAATCGATGCTACCTTTGGAACAAATTAAAACAAGGTAAATTTTGTCACTATAACTTATGTTGCAAAGTCTAAAAAACCTTTGAAACATGATGAAACATGATTTTATTATGTTGACATATGTTGAAAGCTGCTTATGTTCATACCAGTTTCCATTTTATACATTGATGATGTTCGATGAGTGGAAGAATAGTTGTCCAATTGTGTACATAATCTCATCTCGGAATAATAAAAACAACTTATCCAAATGGATGGATGCTATCAAAGGAAAGATGCAACAATCAAAACCAGATTGGAAACCAAATACCTTCATTGTTGATGATGTTAAAGTGGAAATCAATAATCTAAAGTAACATTTTAAATCCATATAGCTTGGGTGCACAATATTGGATTTAAATCTATGTTTAAGAGCTAGAGCTTTTATGTTTCAAAGCGACCTAAACATGGATATGCTTTAAGATGAAATTATATCATGTTGTAGAGATTGTTTCATTATGGGGTCTTTAATTGTAAATTATTTCATGTCTAACTATGTTATGTTAGGTTTCAATGGTTAAACTAGGTTTTAGTGGTTTATGTTTCAAGTGAGTTTCAGTGGCTTATGTTTCAAGTGGGTTTCAATGGTTGAACTAGGATTCAATGGATTATGTTTCAAGTGTGTTTGAGTGGTGGAACTAGGGTCAATGGTTTATGTTTCGAATGGGTTTCAGTGGTCGAACTATGTTTTAGTGATTAATGTTTTGAATGGGTTTCAATGGGGGAATTAGGTTTCAATGGTTATGTTTCGATTGTAGTTCAGTGGTTTATGCTTCAGTGGATTATTTTAGTGCATTTCAGCTGGAACATGGGTGGACTTAATATGGTTTTCGCATAGTGACCTTTGCGAACGAAATGCAGTTTCTTCTAAGATTATTGTTTATGTTTCAGAGATTATTTTATCATGTTTCTAACATCTTGTTTGATTGCAAAAAATATGGCCAAACACAAAGATATTTTTGTGCCTTTGGCATGTAAAAAGAGCTTGGCAGAAACAAACCTACATTAAAATCAAAAATGTGGTAGTGCAAGTAGAGGTCTTAAAAAATATGGGGTGTATCATGCATGATACAACACAACTTGATGGAAAAACTCCTTTGGAATTCGCAAAGGAGGAGTTGCTAAAACTTATGGAAAGGATTCCAAATGCTTAAGCATTTTGGTCGTATGTTATTTTAGAGTGGGTGCCAAAATGTGAAATGTGGGTAATGGGGAATTGGATCTCCCATACATTGGCTAGGATACTAATGTTGCCATTGAAAGTTACCATGCAAACCTAAAAATGACATTGAAAGTGGCAAAGTCGCAACTCTCTAGAAGACGCATGGATTGGTGCATCCATGAGCTATTGGAAGATGTTTTGTTACATTATTGGTATCAAAGTTTGAAAAATAATTGGTGTTTTGTCCTAAATGAAAAGCAGGGATGATTTGTTGTTAACGTTGTTATTTGTGTCAAGGAAATTCCAAATAGTTATGTGACTTTTCTAGAGGATGATGGTGGATATGCAATTGTGGCCTCTTTGACACATGAACATTTGAATTACAAGGTCTACAACTTGGAATCCGATTGGGCTTACTTTGAATGTTTCTAATTGCAAAGGGGAAACATATGTAAACATCAAATTAAAATATTATTGTTCCTTTGCCCTAATCTAGCAAAATGAACAATTACACGTTACTGTGGCTTGTTGAGTGGAACATTGAACAATGGTTTAGTAACATGTTCAATGTTTGCCTAATTCTCACACCTTCTTTGTTGGAGACATTAGGAACAAGTCCAACTCCCTAGAGGACCAAAGACCCTAAGAAAAATATTTTTGATCTCATCCTCAAACTAATTTTGCATGCTATTGAGAATAATATGTTTATGCAACATTTATTAGTTGATTTGAAGCAAGTAGCTAGCAGGCAACAAACAATGTTGGCAGAATTACGAAGTAGGATTTTGCACTCAATATAAACAACAAAGTTCCAATGATTGATTGATGGCCATGGGATATGCTTAAATGCCTACGTAATTTCCTTACTCATAGTGATGCAACTCAAAACATTAAATCTAAAAGGAAACTAAACCTAGACTTTCTAACTTGAACTTTAAATGTTCTATGACTCAACATGTTTCAATCCATGTTTTAAACACTTATGCAAATTAAAATTTATGCATTTAAACAAGTTACTTCCTAGTTATTACTAAAACTCAATTTCATGTTTTCACAAATCAATCGGCAAATTTCAAAAAAATGAATTTCAGTCCTTCACATTTTGCATGTGCATATTTGTTTTTTATGGATGATAATGTCATTTTAGATGTTTCTAACTCTATGTTTCTAAGTCTATGTTTTAAAGTTTATATTTTTAAGTTTATGTTTTTAAGTTACATGATCTTCTTAGCATTTTGTTTATCTTGCAGAGCATATCTAGGTTTCAACCATTATGAGCTCTACAAGGTCCCATATTCTAACTTCACAACAAGTTTTTAAACTCATGTTTTGAAATATCATGTTCTTGTGCAAATTCCTGTTCATTTCATCTCTTAGGTTAATGTAAAGTTTTTAAATAATGTTTTTATTTATGTCGGCTAATGTTTCTAAAGCATGTTTCTATTGATGTCGGCTCTTGAATGTCTATAGTCCCAAAGGGGAAACATGATTAATATTTGAACAAGAACACTTAATTTTAAATTTCCTTTGTATCACCTCATTCCTTGATTATAAAAGAAGAATGCCACCCTTAAGCTCAATGTATGAATTATGCATTGATGAGAGTTTATCAAAGAATAAAAAACAAGATGTTAATCAAGGAAAACCTTTTAGAACAACATTATAACATATACTTGATTCCTATCATGTATATACCATGTTTTGAATTTTCCTAGCATCAGTTTTAGTTTCAATTTAACATCTTGCTTAGAAGAACGTTGTAAATATTGATTGTATGAATTAGAAGAAAATACAATAAGAAACAAGTTCTTCATGAACAAACATAATTTTTTTAAAAAAATATCACATCTTGCATATACTTGATCACTCTTTTGGGTTCGTTTTTATCATGTTTTGTAATTCATTAATATTAGCTTTAGTTTTGGTAACCATGTTTCTATGATGTTTCGTATGATATATTCCAAGCCTATCATCCACAACATAGTAAATTCCATCAGTTGTAAGTGATAACTTTGTAATATTACAAACAAGCAACGCCTTGTTAAAAAACATGGTGGCTGAATACTAGTGTTAATATTTAGTATTTTTATTATCGAGCGTTCATTGAATACGAAAAAAAAAAAAAACAACAACAATAACAACACTACTACTACTACTAATGATGTAAAAACTCTTAAAGCATTAATATGTCTATCATATACTTGATTTTTGTCTTGAGTTGATTTCTATGTTTTTTTCATGTTTTGTATTTTCCTAAAATTAGTTTTAGTTTTGGTAAGCTTGTTCCTATCTTGTTTTGTAGCAGATTTTCAAAACCCATGGTCCACAACAAATAAATTTCATCATTTGTAAGTGATACCTTTACAATATTGGAACGCAACAACATGGTGGTTGAAGAACATTATTAATATTCAATGTATATATTATCGACCATTCATTAGAATAAAACATGAAAAAAAATAAGCTACTCATGATGTGATGTCCAAAAAGCAACATTGAATCAACCATATACTTGATTATTATCTTGGGTTAATTTGTATGTTTCTTTCATGTTTTGTAGGTTCTTAGAATTAGGTTTAATTTTGGTAAACATGTTTTTATCATGTTTCCGAAGGTATTTTCTAAGCAAATGATCCACAACATAGTTAATGAACCATCAATGGTAAAAAATGCCTCTACAATATTGGAACCAAACAATGACTTATTCCAAAATGAGGTGGTTGAATAACATTATTAATATTCATTGTCTTTATTATCGACTGTTCATTAAAATAAAATAGGAAAAAAAAGAAGCTACTCATGATGCAATGTGTCTCAGAACAACATTAAATCTACCATATATTTGATCATTATTTCTATGTTTCTATCATGTTTTGTAGGTTCCTAGGACTAGTTTTAATTTTGATACACATGTTTTTATCATGTTTCAGACAATATTTTCCAAACACGTAGTCCATAACATATTTAATTCCATTAATTATAAGATATACCTCTAGAATGACAATGAGCAACAATTTGTTCAAAAACGTGGTGGTTGAAGAACATTTTGAATATTCATTGCATGAATTAACTACCGCTCATTAGAATGAAACATCCATCACATAATAAAAAAAACAAGCTACTCATGAAGTTCCCTTAGAGTAACATTACATCTCTCATATATTTGATCATTGTATTGGGTCGATTTTTATGTTTCTTTCAAATCAACATTACATTTGTCATATACAATTATTGACCGGTGATTAGAACAAAACATTTATCACATAATAAGAAAAAAGTTTCTTTGTTTCTATAATGTGTCGTGTGTTTCTAGGATCAACTTAAGTTTCAAAATTTATGTTTCAGAAGATGCTTTGCAAACTTAGGGTACATAGCGTAATATATCCCAATATGTAAGAAATGTCTCTGCAATATGGGTAATAAGCACTTGCTTGTTCCAAAGGGTTGTGGTTTAAAACTATTTTGAAGAACATTGTATAGAAACATGATCTTAACATAGTTTTGGAAAGCAAGGTTTCTATTTCTTTCATGTTTTGTGTCATGTTTA
>Ga0116229_10011472_pt1 | contig 13058 bp, 8 predicted proteins | sample S1TSphgellanicum_3_FD_87313 | JGI IMG/M metagenome (GOLD analysis project Ga0116229, IMG submission 87313) | Host-associated microbial communities from peat moss isolated from Minnesota, USA - S1T2_Fc - Sphagnum magellanicum MG | ecosystem: Host-associated > Plants > Peat moss > Unclassified...
AAAAAAAAAAAAAAAAAAAAAAAACCAAGTTGTGGACTTGAAAGGCACACCCAACTAATTAATAATATGACTACATCACTCCACTACATGAGGAGTGGTAATAGGTTGTGAATTTCCTTACAAAGGGTGTGATTGATTGAAAGAGGAGGAGGGAGGACAAAAAAAACTTAAGTACCAAGTGAATTTCCTTACAAAGTAAAGGATGTGATTGATTGAAAGAGGTGGATGAAGAAAACTTAGGTAGGTACCTAGTGAATTTCCTTGCAAAGGGTGGATGAAGAAAACTTAGGTAGGTACCTAGAGAATTTCCTTGCAAAGGGTGGATGAAGAAGACTTAGGTAGGTACCTAGTGAATTTCCTTGCAAAGCATGGATGAAGAAAACTTAGGTAGGTACCTAGTGAGTTTTTCTTGCAAAGGATGGATGAAGAAAACTTAGGTAGGCACCTAGTGAATTTTCCTTGCAAAGAGTGGATGAAGAAAACTTAGGTAGGCACCTTTCCTTGCAAAGCGTGGATGAAGAAAACTTAGCTAGGCACCTAGTGAATTTCCTTGCAAAGGGTGGATGAAGAAAACTTAGGTAGGCACCTAGTGAATTTTCCTTGCAAAGGATGGATGAAGAAAACTTAGGTAGGCACCTAGTGAATTTTCCTTGCAAAGGGTGGATGAAGAAAACTTAGGTAGGTACCTAGTGAATTTTCCTTGCAAAGGGTGGATGAAGAAAACTTAGGTAGGTACCTAATGAATTTCTTTGCAAAGGGTGGATGGATTGAAAGAGGAGGATGAATAAAAACTTAGGTACTTAGTGAATTCTATTACCAAAAAAAAGAGTTGGATTGATTTTTTTTAAAGAGGAGAATGAAGAAAAACTTATTCCAAAAATTCCTTTGATGGTTGTTGCCATAGTGGAACAGATTTTTGGAAAAAAAAAAAGACCTCAATTCAACACCCAAGAAAAACTCACAAAAATCACGGACGGTCTCATCACATAAAAAAGGCTCTCCTCCAATGCCCCCCAACCCTTGTTTAAATTGTTTTTCAAAACTCTCCGATGCAAACCGATTTTTTTTTTGGGGCTAAATTTTTGCATCTTCATAAGACCTTTTTTCTTTTTTTTTTCTTTTTTTTTTTTTGGGACTCTCACAAGACACCGTTTTTTTGCCTTATAATTGCCACATCCCATGGGAAAAAACAAAAAAAAACAAAAACAAAAACCATAAATTTTTTTGCCATATTTACACATTGGGTACCTATAGGTGGTCGAAATTTGTTTTTTTTGTTTTTTTTTTTTGGGGGGGTGAGGTCCAAATTTGGCGAAAATTTGCCAGTAAAACAAACATTGATGAGGCTTGATGACGCATCTATCCTTATGTATGATCCATGAATAGCCACATAATTAAAATAATGGCATGAAAATAATGGCAAGGACAAAGGGGGTGGGGGGGGGGAACCATAATAATAACACTACCAGCAGATGCCTGATTTTGTTTTTTTAGTCTAATTATCGTCGGTGCCAGGAATCCAATGAAGGGGACTTAAAGACTTAACACCCGTCCAATGTACGGGGAGAACCGACAATTAGTTACATGCTAGCCGAGTCATTTGCCCCAAAAAAAAAACCCATTCAGAAGAAAGGGGAGGAGGGGGGGGGGGTAATTTTTTTTCTTTTTTCAAAATGGCGACTTTATTTTCATTTTTATATTTTTAAGTCGCCAAATTTCGATTTTTTTTAAATTAATTTTTTTCTTGATTCTATCCTAAGTGCTGTTGCTACAGGTTTGCCAAAAATATAAAAAGATGTTAAATTTTATTTATTTTTTACTTTCATATTTTCTTGTCGCCACTTCAATTGCTATGTCACAAAATTGGAAAAGAAAACCCTAGGTTGGTCATATGAGTAGGGGTGTCTTTTTCCTTTTCTTTTTTATTTTATTTTATTTTTTCCCCCATTATGTGATGTAATCACCATTGGCCATCATCCACAAGAGGAATTAGCCAAATTTGGCTATAGGTCATCAAAGAAGAAAAAAGTAAAAAAATCTAAGAATCCTGTTATTATTATTTGGCAAGCAACCTTGTTGGAACCTATTGTCTAAATATGACGATTTCAAATTTTCAAAAAAAAATTGTTTGTTGATGATGGATTTTTTAATTCAAGTTTTGAAATTATTATTATTATTATCATCATTATTATTAGTATTATTATTATATGAAAAAATTCACCAGATTCTATATTTGCTTCTAGCTGGTATAACTTCAACCATGGTAGAAGGGGTGAATGATCAAATGTTTTCATTTTCATATTTTGTTTATAAGGAAAGAATCAAATTTTGGCTAAATCTTTTTTAGGATTATGGCGACTGCTTTGACTACTACTACACAAATTTGAAGGAAAAAACAACACTGGAGTAAATAAGTGAAGTAAACGCATTTAGAATGTTGCAAAGGGACATGTGATGAGGTTATTAATTAGGCTACCTATTGTGCTTCAATAGGTAGGGTGTTTTTAAGAATGGGCTTGCAAAAATAGTGACAGCCAATATTAGGAATAGAATTTCCCTGCAATTAATGAGAAGTGATTTTAATGGGTACTAGTGTGAACCTGGTGCATAATGCACCCGTCGAGTAATAATTGTCACAGAAAACAAAACCCAAAAAAAAAAAACAAAGGTCCGAGCAGTTTAACCAACACAGAAAACAAAACCCATTAAAAAAAAACAGAAAAACAAAAGTCCGGACAATGCCTAGAAACTGCCCGGACAGACAGACACACCTGTAGATTTAATTAATGGGTATTGTTAATGTGCTGTTTGTGAAACACTACAACAAAAGATGTCCTTATATGTCAAGTGATTTCATTAGATTTTGAGTGAATGTTAATGTGTTGTTTATGAAACATTACAACAAAAAGACGTTCATGTACATCAAGTGATTTCATTAGATTTTTAATGAATTCACTGATTGTAATAAACAAAGAATACACCAAGTGATTTCATTAGATTTTAAGTGGATTCATTGATTGTAATAAACAAGAAATAGTGAAAAAATAATGAATGCATCGATCTAATGAATGAATAGGGACTAATGAACTGCACTCACATATTCTAGTAATGCAGGTCTATAACGTAAAAGAACTGTGTGTCTTCTTTACCATCTTCTTTCCCTATTTGACCAAGGCAAAAAAAAAAGCTTTAGGAAATGGAATTTCTTAAAAGCTGAAAACACACATGCACAACCAACAAACAGACAGACAAACAAACAAGCCAGCCAGCCTACTCCAGCCTACTCTGACTTTGACCAGATTACAAAGAGCAGCAAAAACATTCAACTCTTGAGGCTGAATAGGTTTATACATTTTTGCAGGCTACAAATGTAGTATTTACTAGGGTAGGTTTTGGCAGGTGCTGAAATTTATGGGTTTATTATAGTGCTGTGAGGATTTTTTGCAGACACAAAATGTGTTAACAACTGATCTTACTTACATGGTAATAGGGTTGTGTGTGGACACTCTAAATTGAGAAGATTTGGGTTGTGGGTTTGTGTGTTAATAATCACTACATTTTGAGAGGACTTGCATTGTGAGTTTGTGTGTGGACACTAAAATGAGAAGAGTTGGGTTGTGGGTTTGTGTGTTGGCATTACATTTTGAGAGGATTTGGGTTGTGGGTTTGTTGTGTGTTGGCACTAAATTTTGAGAGGACTTGGATTGTGGGTTTGTGTGTTAATCACTACATTTTGAGAGTACTTGCATTGTGAGTTTGTGTGTGGACACTAAAATGAGAAGAGTTGGGTTGTGGGTTTGTGTGTTGGCACTACATTTTGAGAGCATTCGGGTGGTGGGTTTGTTGTGTGTTGGACACAAGTTTGTGTGTGAACACTAAATTTTCAGAAGATTTGGGTTGTGGGTTTGTTGTGTGTTGGACACTAAATTTTGAGAGGATCTGGAGAGGGTTTGGCTGACAAAGGGTTTGACCTCACTAAAGAAGAAAAAAACAGGAAGCAGCAGGCGTTCGTGCTCCTGCCTCTGTGTGCTTCTTTGCAGACAGATAGGTGAACACCACATCACAGCTCTGACTTGAACAGGCCTTCTTCTTTTTTGTTTTTTGGGTGGGGTGAAATTCTGGGATGTACTAATTATTACAAACCTCAGACATCACAAAAGAACCCTAAAAAAAAGGAGGGTGGGGGGAGGAAGAAGAAGAAGAAGAAGAGTCCAAACCTCTTTCTTTGATAACACCCTGATCTGTGAGTGACTCACACACAATTTAGAGATTTCAAAAGCAAAACTACCCTCAAATATGCACCATATATATATATAACAGAATGTGGTGTTTTTCTCACACAAAAACCCATGATGATAGCTCACACAACACATGTGTGTGAGAGGTAAACTTTGTGGTTTCATGCATTACAATGTTAACAATATGTGCTGTTTATTGTGGCATATATTATAATAAAATTATAATTGTAAAATTGCAAAGGCATAATTTCTCTTAATTGTGCAGCTTTGACAAACATATGGCCTTTCTTGTCATGCACTTTTTGTTGTACCTGACCCAAGTGTTGATGGTGGTGGAAAATTATACACTGGTTTAAGCAAGGACAATCCAGTTAGCAACCGTGCACAAAGGAAGGGGCTGGCTGATGAGAGAGAGAGAGAGAGAGAGTGTGTGTGTGTGTGTGTGACAAGCTGATGTTCGTGCTTCACAAAGGAAACCACAAACATGGACTTAGTCCCAAAATCCATTTTCAATTGAAATAATTTCTTCAAGAATGTGTTGTATTTTCCATTCCAAAATTTCCAATTCAAGGTGTTTTTAACAACTGCGACAAGAGATGTTTTTTTTTTTTCATGTTGTAGATGAACTTAGTTGTATCAACTCTTTCTGTTTTGAGATGTCACCCCGACTTCAATATTGATTCATCAAATTATTTGGGTTCTATGCTGCTTCACACTACCATTGACAATCAACTCTATTTGTTTTGTTTTCTTATGTTCTCATTATTTATGGTTTTCAATAATTTCATCATTATTTATGTCAATCTCAAATTTAATTTAATTTGAATTAATATAAATATCATGGACATGCAAAGGCAAAATTTTCTTTATACTAGAATTTGAGAAAACTCGTCATTGAAATAAAAAACCCTCATTGCATGTATTCGTAACAATGGATCAATTAAATTATAAGTGCCAAATGCTACTAGCATTGGCAAACTTGTCGGTTGGATTTGGACATTTAGCACCATGGGACAAATTCTATGAAACCCTACCACAAAACTTTCAATGTAAGGTAACACTTAAGGCCATGGGCATTATCAAAATAAGGGCCCATGTGATGTGGAGCCAAGGTGGGCATAATTTTGATAATGACCATATCCAAGGGTGGTGTTACATGGTGTAAAAATCAGCAATTTTTTAATTTTTTTACTTTTTTCCTCATGATATCTAGTAGGTATCCATTGGGTACCTTGGGAGAAATCTTTAAGAAATGACACGAGGCATTTCAAAAAAGGAAACGCTTGCAAAATGTAAGCATTCCATTTTCTAAAATGCCCCACTAGTTCTTACACTTAGTAAACATCCCTCCGAATACACTATGATTCTTCTTGGAGGTTTTCAAAATCAACTTACACCCCCCTAATGTCAATGATAACTAAAACGGCCACATGGTAAGGTAGTGAATTATATGCACTTCTACATTTAAGTCATATAAATTTTAAGCACCTCATGAAAAAGGGCAACACTATTGTTGGCCAAATTTTCAAAGGCATGTTCATATGTGTGTGTGTGTGTGTGTGTGGCAATAATGGAGATTTTTGTGACAAATTTTTTAAAAGGTACATATATTCTTAAATTGAAGAAATAGAATGAACAACATGTGTATGCATAGATATTCACATGTAATAAGCATATGTAGACATCCTATTATTATTCGACCTTCTCCATACCAACATATACCAATCTTTTTTGGGTGCGGGTAGGGTGTTAATGAAAATTGGATTACAACTTCAACTTACAAGAACATAGTTTATGAAAAGAATATATGTGCCCATATAGAATTCAGCTCTTATAACTTACCAAGTACTTAATTAGAGTGACCAAGGTTGAGGTGGCGACATTGAGTATACATTTTCATAATGGCAATTGCAATAACAAATTCCTATTTATGTGTGCAAATGATGGAATGGGATTCATGTAAATAATGTATTCAACAATCAAAACATAATGTAAAAGCTTTGTGAGAAACTTTATGATATTCAATTAAAAATGAACTTTTTTAACTTTAATAGAACCCATGTGAAAATACATAAAATCTAGACTCATCAAATGCATCACAAACATGTATCTTTAGCCAAGAATTTGTGTATACATTCACTATAGATACATGAAATTAAAATAATTTTATTCATTTCATTCTATTATTTGTTTGGTTTTCAACAACTTTTTTTGCATGAAGAAGCTAATGTTGTAATACTTATTATACATTGCATGTGCTTGGATTACTTTACCATGAGTGGCCATGAATGCCAAGTGACCACCCATTCCTCCTAATGTCAAATAATTGGTCATTCATTCATTTGTATTTTGTTTGAAATATCGACTTCATGAATTGCGACTTTTGTTCCACCCTAGTATGTCTTCATGCTTTTATGTTTGACAATGACACCTCCATTGCCAACGGTTTTCTATAATTGTTGTATGTATAAAGACCTTCCTAATTTTACTTGCATTGGACCCTCGCTTGAACCAAGAAGGCTCAAAGTTCACTCAAATTTTAAACCAATGAGCCTTGTGTCATTCAAAGAAATGACACATTGGACCCTCAAGTCTAGTAGAGCACAATCCCTACCAAAGAGCCTTCACCAAATTGAGTTTAACAATTACTAAAATGTAATAGGTAACCATTTGAAAAGATCATGTTTTAGGCACAAGATTAGTCTTTGTATTGGATTTATTATCAACAACAATATGGTGACAAATATATGGCCTTACATGTCACTAGCATTTGAAGTGCATGAGTGATGGGAAAATTCTCTTCAATTATGTGTGGATTTCTTATTCTGTGATGGATGTTTGAATATTCAAATGCAAGATTATTATTATTTTTGTTGCAAACCCCATTAAAGCAAGGGAAAGAATTTTAAAAAGAAAAGAAAAAAAGAAATTCAAAAGTGTCAAATACTAAATAAATAAGTTAGAATTGTTCACATGAGTAAACATCCAATCCATAAGCAAATTGATGAAATTTTTTTGTGTCTTGTGGAAAGGGTAATTTTAGTTTCATCCATTTCTTTCAACTCTATGATGATCTGCATTGAGTGGAGCAGGGCTTTTTTTCTCTTTTTTTTTTTCTAAATTTCCAATGTTGTGTAATTGAAATTTTGGGAAAATAAAGAGATTTCCCCCCAGAAAAAAAAAGAGAAAAGAAAAATGAGAGAAATTTACACTAGAAAAAAAATAAAATCCCCTTTTTTTGTCAGAAAAAAATCATTGAAATGGAGTCAATCTCTCTCAAACTTGATGAGATAAAACATCAATGCATCTCATGGGTTTTTGCTATAAGCTGGTACAATGATGCCCATTGCTAACTCCAAGCTGAAGTCAATGAGTTGATAAACCCTGGGGTGGCACAGCTTTTGCTCAGCTTTGCATGGAATGATTCCAATCCAAAAACAAGAGGTGCGTCACACCGTGGCCTTGGCATTTACATTAAAAAGTATCTTAAGGCAAAAGAAGAAGAATTATGGAAACTCAAATATTTCACCATGCCAAAATATGATCTTCAAAAAATCCCCTCTAAAAGAAAGCCAAAATCCTTCAAGATATTATAACCATATAATTAATCTCAAGTTTCAACACAAGCCAAAATATAATCTTTCAAAAATCCTAATATAAAAATAGACCTATTATGATTACCTAGGGGCCTATAAAAATCCCTTAAGCTACTATACTCTATAATGAATCTAAACACAATATCCTCGCCTTGGTAGGCAAGGCCAACAAAAGAATGGAATTGGGTGTGAACAAATTTGTTGGGAATAGTTTCTCTTTTGCATAGCATACTTACTAACATGTGGTTAAGAGTAACCAAAAAGGCACCCACCAGCATACCTTGAGAGATGGATGATAAATAGGTGGACAGAAAACACTTTTTTTCATTGGGTTTTCAATTCCCAGGGTTTAGGGTTTACTGTTTTTACTACAAACCTAATGAACAACACACTAGTAAACTCTCTTTACTACCTTACATACAAACCCATCCATCCATCCACATGCAGCATCTAAGCAAGCTCTGACCTATTTTTCTTCAGTGGATATATATATATATATATATTGCCAAGCAAGGTGAAAGAAAATGAGTCAACTGTTGATTTTTTACAGTTTGAGTCAGAACAGAGACTTCCAATGGGAATGTCAAAATTTTCATTCCCAGTTACACATTTGATGCCCTATTATGCTGAAACTAGCCATTCTCGCCCATTCTGTTATGACTCAACTGAATGTGCTGGTGTGGCTCTCTGGGTTCACTCTAGCCACTAAGTTGTCAACTTGTCAGGGCGTTGTTTTCTGCAGAATTTGTTTATATTAGTTTATTATTGTTTTTGCTAGTACTAGTGTTGTACTGGTATTGTTGTACTGGTATTGACTTTGGAACATATCAATCAGACTGGTATCCATATTGGGGGGTTTTATGATCACACTTAGCATGTACTGGTGGTATTGGGTACTCTTTTTTTTTGGGTAAAACTTTCATACCAGTCTGGTGATACTGGTGGTATTAGGGTCCAAGGCTGATTTTTGTCTGGTATAAGGCTGATGATATTCCCTCCCTTGGGTGGTGGTCATGTACCCGACTAATATGTTCTTCTTCAATACCACGGACTCATTGCAATGTCAAAAAACCCAGCTGGTTGCATCCTATGCATTTTAGGGTTTAGGGTTCAGTCATTATGGGTACAACACTGGTTTGCAACCCAATTCGTTCGTTCGTTCATTCATTATGTACATGTTTGTTTTGTGGGTGTGACTTTGTCAGGTTTTTTCTAGCATCAATCTAAGCAGACTTTGTATCCTTAACAACACTCAGTTTTCTGTTTTTTTTTAAATTTTATAATAATTTTATTTCATAGATCATAAATTGTATGAATTTATGTGATTTCTTATAATTATGTAAATATTATGTGAGAATTATTTATGCATGTTAACATGTTTTGAAAACTTGGGTTCAAAAATTGGAGAGGAGTATGGTTTTGAAACTCATACTTCATAAAAAAAAAAACAACAGCTGCAAATAATTTTCTTTTCTTTTCTTGAAAATTTGAGGAATGATCCCCTCCCCCCTCCAAAAAAAACAAGGTGGGTGTGTCACACTATGGCCTTGCCATTTACATGAAAAAATATCTTAAGACAAAAGAAGAATTATGGAAAAACAAATATTTTCACCACTATATATATATATATATATAATTCAAGAAAATCCTCTAAAAGAAACCAAAATCCTTCACAATATTATAAACTCTGTAACTAATCTCTCAAGTTTCAACACAAGCCAAAATATCTATCATCTTTCAAAAACCCTCATATAAAAACAGACCTATTATTATTACCTAGGGGTCGCCAAAATCCCTGAAACTATTATACTCTATGATGAATCTAAACACAATATTCTTGCCTTAAAATTATAACAAAAATATCTTTGTACACCAAGTGATTTCATTGAATTTTGAGAGAATTCATAAGTTATACAAAACACAACCCAATAAGAACATAGTGAATTCAATGTTCTAATGAACGGGGACTAATGAACTGCACCACATTTTGTTCTAGTGAACAGGGACTAATGAACTACACCACATTTTGTTCTAGTGAATGGGGACTAATGAATTGCACCACATTTTGTTTTAGTGAACAGGGACTAGTGAATTGCACCACATTTTGTTCTAGTGAACAAGGACTAATGAACTACACCACATTTTGTTCTAGTGAATGGGGACTAATGAATTGCATCACATTTTGTTTTAGTGAACGGGGACTAGTGAATTGCACCACATTTTGTTCTAGTGAACAAGGACTAATGAACTACACCACATTTTGTTCTAGTGAATGGGGACTAATGAATTGCATCACATTTGTTCTAGTGAATGGGGACCAGTGAAATGCACCACATTTTGTAGTAATTCTTGGCAGGCAAGGCCAATAAAAATCATAATAATAATTGCTCTGCCATAGCCTGCTCCCATTGACTGGGGTGATGACAGAAACTACTACAATCATAGTAGAACTTCAGACTACTCATGTTCAACCTTCTCAAACTCTCTAGTAACTCCAGTTGTAAGTTGTAACCACTCTTCCCACCTGAGTCAGGAGGACTTGCTGCCTGCCATCTTTTCTTTGTCTACCCAATCAATGTAGGTATCAAGGAGTGGAGAGAGAGAGTGCATTCATTGTCCAAGCCAACCAAACATTTGCAGCATTTTTACAATCAAATTCACAAGGGAAATTCAGATTTGGAGGAGTGCTTTGCTTTGTACCTGCTATATAGCTAATAAGAACAAAAACCCCTCCCTCCTTGCACCACCACTAATGCCTCTCCACCCACACATATCCCCAAAAACAAGTGCTTAAAGTATCCAAGAAGAAATCCTAATTATATTATTAGGTTATGCCTTTTGCACAAATGGAAAACAAGGGGTGTGTCACACATCACATTGTGGCCTTGCCATTTATATTAACAAGTATCTTAAGGCAAAAAAAGAAGAATTATGGAAACTCAAATATTTCACCATGCCAAATTATAATCTTCAAAAAATCTTCTTTTTTTGCCTTAAGATGAAGCCAAAATCCTTCAAGATAATGTAACTCTATAACTAATCTTAAGTTTCAATACACGCCAAATAATCATCTTTATAGAGTTGTCCATAAAGTCACCATGCTTTATAGAGTTGTCCGTAAAGTCACCATGCTTTTCACCCTGTCTTTGGACCTGCTTTCAACCCTTCCCGGGCCCTATCCCCTCTTATACGGTAGCGGTATCTGCAAACTGATGAAATTTTATTAAATCTCAGTATGAAATGTCGAAAATCAGCATTTAATGCACAAGGTTCGAGACTAATTATAGTACTTGCACAAGTAAGAGCACAGCGAAAATATATGTAGCAGGAGTGGAGGCGCTCTCAGAAAAAAGGAAAGACAGGATGAAATGAAACTCAGTTCACCACCAAAATTGGTAGAAAAACTAGTTTGGGTCCCAGTTATTTCGCTTTGTAAAATGTTAGAAACAATTCTCACTAGACTTGACCTTGGTTGCAGCTGGCTGATGAATGAATGAATGAATGAATGAATGATCTGCAAAACCCTGACCTAATTAATGCCCATCAGTTGAATCCAGTTCTGCACTAATTGACCCACTGTGCCCATGTCTTTTCTCAACAAAAGGTCTGCCAAGCTGCACACTCTACCTATTCATCTCTGTTGCAGTTGCAACTAGACCCAACTGACTCCACCTCAGGCTAGTATTTTTTCTGCATTTTCCTAACTTTTTTGTTTGTTGGGTTCTTCAATTTGAGCATGCCTTCTTAAACCCTAAACCTTACCAGGTCCCCCCCTTACCCCTCTCCTCCTCCTCCCCCACAAAGTAGAAAGTCACATACATTATGCTTTGAATGAAATATAGCATACATTACACTTTGGATGAATTATATAATTACTATAAAATGTGGGTGCAGTTCACTAATTCATTGGTCCTCTTCAGTGATCAGAAAATTCATTGTCTTCAGTGAATTCACTCAAAATCTAATGAAATCATATAGTGAACAAAGGACGTATTTTGTTATAATATATAACAACAAATAACATGTAACTTAGTTATGGGCTTGTAAATATGCCAAAAATATAGTGCCCTATCAGACAACATGTAAAAAGAAATTCCTATAACCCTATTAAGCCAAAACTATGTTAGATTTGGACTTAGAGAACCCAATTTAATCTAAAGCATGATCCTCATTTTTATTTTTATTTTTATTTTTATTTTTTTAATGTACATAATACATTTAGAAGCAATTTAAATGGATTTTGGGGGGTTTTAACCATGGTAACCTATTTGTGAGTTTTAGATGTCAACCAACAACATGAGGAGTTGTCATATTAAGTAAGTTTTTAGTGTGTCATGTTTGGGCCTAGTCCACCATTATAAGGTACATACATGCCACATGCAAGCAAACTGAAATGAAATGGGGCCCCTTTTTATTGTGTTTCAGACACTCTTTTGTCTTGTTATGAAGAAGTAATTAATTAGGGTTTCTGGGGGCTTGTTGTACTACTAAGAAGGTTGACTTAGTTTTTCTCTTTCTGGGCAAAACAATAATTTGTCAGGCTTTGTTGTTGCAAACACTTGGTAGAATTTGGAACCCAAAAAAAAAAGATAGCCAAAGGGGAGAGTGAAATGAGTGAGTGAATGATCTCATAGTTAACCTCCCCTTTGTAAGATCTATCCTCTCTTGTTGGGGTAGTATTATAGCCTAGTATGTACAGGCTAGGAGGAATTTGACTTTGGCTAAAGTAACCTTTGTCAGGCTAGGGTTTAGGGTTTAGGGTTTAGTCCCCCATTGCACAATATATTATTGCCTTTGTAGTATGTAGTATGTTACTAATCAATCAGCCTCTCTTTTGTGTGTGTGAAATTTTACACTATTGTGAAATTTTTATGAAAATTATTCGGTCACAAATTCAATAGGCTTTTGGAGGAAATTTTTTTTGACAAAACCTTTTTAGGAACTTCAATTTTATTTTTTTTGCCATATTTCTATGCATGGTCCAAGTTGGTCGCCAAAATTATATGAGGATGTTTTTTATTTTATTTTTTCATATTTTGTTAATAGTCAAATTTTCCTATTGCTATATTTTTATATGCATGGTCCAAGTTGGTCACCAAAATTATATGAGGATGTTTTTTGTTTTTTTTTTCATATTTTGTTAATAGTCAAACTTGGCTAAATCCATTTATAATGGATTATCACCACCTTCACTACATTAATTTCTTTTCCTTTCATTTTTTTA
>Ga0116229_10011474_pt1 | contig 13056 bp, 6 predicted proteins | sample S1TSphgellanicum_3_FD_87313 | JGI IMG/M metagenome (GOLD analysis project Ga0116229, IMG submission 87313) | Host-associated microbial communities from peat moss isolated from Minnesota, USA - S1T2_Fc - Sphagnum magellanicum MG | ecosystem: Host-associated > Plants > Peat moss > Unclassified...
CAGGCGATCCTGATGCTGCTGCAGGCCAGCGATGTCGAGGTGCTCGGTATCACGATACCGAGCGGCGATGGCTGGCGCGACGAGGAGGTCAGCCACACGCTGCGGCTGCTGGAGATCGCCGGGCGCACCGAGGTGCCGGTGCATCCGGGGGCAGTGTACCCGCTGGTCAACACCCAGCAACGCACCAAGGTGTGGGAGCAGCTGTACGGCAAGCTGTTCTACAAGGGCGCATGGACCGAGAGCTGGCCGGCGGAGGGCACCGTGCGCCGCTCGCCCTACCATGCCGATCCGTTCCTGGTGCCGCCATCGCCGGCCGGCACCCCGAAAATCAAGGCCTCGCCCGAGACCGCCGCCGCATTCCTGGTGCGCGCGGTACACGAGTATCCGGGGCAGGTGACGATCATCGCGGCCGGTCCGCTGACCAACCTGGCGCTGGCAGCGCGGCTTGACCCGCAGTTCAGCTCGCTCGCCCGCGAACTGGTGTTCATGGGCGGCAGCTACAACCCGGTGGCGGCCGACAATGCCTTCGCGGCCGAGTACGTCAACGCGCCGCGGCTGGAATTCAACATGCGATTTGATCCTGAAGCCGCGTCGATCGTACTGCACGAGCCATGGAGAAAAATCACGCAGGTGCCGATCGATCCGACCACCCGGACGTTCTTCAAGCCGGAATACATCCGCCAGCTGGCGCAGGGTCACGCGCCCTTCGACGCGTATCTCGCCGAGTTCGGCCAGTCCTATCCGATGTGGGACGAACTGGCCGTGGCGGTATGGCTCGATCCTTCAATCGTCACGCGCAGCACCACGTTGCTGGTGGACGTGGACACCAGCTTCACGGCCGGCTACGGCGACACGCTCAGCTGGAACGTCGGCGCAGGTCCAGGCCTGGGCGAGCGTGCCGCGCTCGTGGTCGAGGACGTCGATGTACCGAAATTCGAGCGCATGACGCTGGACCTGCTGAGCCGGCCGACGCCGGCCCACTGAAGCTCAGTGCCTGGCGCGAGCTAAGCGCCCGGCGCGGTTCAGAACCTGATGCGGATTTGACCCCCGATGATTTTCGGATCGTTGATGACGCCCGTCAGGTTGTCGAAATCGATGGCATAGATGTCGCGAATCATGTTGGTGCAGTTACGGCAGAACGCGGCGACGTCGTATTTTCCGTCGGCCCAGGTGTAGCCTACGCGAATGCCGCCCTGGGTGAGCGAGGGCCCGTCGAATTCCTTCGCCTGGTAGAGGAAGTAGTTGAACCCACTGCGATACGACCAGTCGGTGTATAGATATAGCTTGCCGCCGGAAGGCAGCGGAATGTCGTAGCGCAACGAGGTATCGGCGACCCACTTGGCAGCCTCCGGCAGCGGATTGCCGTTCACGTTGGCGTAGTAGACCGGACCGAAGGCGCCGGCCACCGTGGTGTAGGGATTGAGAATGTCGCCCGGCGGGACACTGCCACCCACGACGACTGCCAGCGTGGGATCCTCGATCCTCGTCTCGTTGAGGCTGCCGCTCAGGTTGAATGTGAGGTTGGCTACCGGGTGCGCCTCGAAATCCAGTTCTGCTCCGTATCCGATCGTATCCTTGGCGGTAATGAGCTGCGTCACGTCCTGCACGCCGCCGACGATCGTGATCTGTTGATCGTGGACGTGATAATAAAATCCATCGAGCGCCAGCCGCGCGCGATGATCGAATACATCGGCCTTCACGCCGCCCTCATAGGAGATGTTGGTCTCTGACGGCGCCGTCTGAATGCCCAGTCCCGGAGTAGGCTCGCCGAAACTCGGAGCGCGAAATCCGGTCGCGATGCGGGCGTAGAGATTCACGTCGGGCAGCACCTTATAGGTCCCGCTGACGTCCCAACTTACGTTTCCTGCGCTTCGAGTCGCGCTGTACGGCGGTGTAGGCGCGTTGCTCGGCGGTAGAACATAGTCGATATAATAGGCGTCGAAGCTCTTGTGATCCTCGGTGAATCGGACCCCTGCCGTCGCCGTGAACACATCGATCGGCGTGTAATCGAGCGAGCCGAATATGGCTTCCGCATTGTTTTTCTGGTGCGACACCGTTGTGTCCCACAGTTCGAACAACGGCGCGGAAGCGATGCATTCGCCCGGTGCGCAGTAGTCGTCGTCGGCAGCCGTGGCGTTTTCGTAGAACAGGAATAATCCGGCCTGGCCCTTGATGGGACCTTCGTTCTTCGTGACCACCCGGAATTCCTGGGTCAGCTGATAGTGATTCTTGAGTCCGGCAGAGGTCTCCACGGCGAATGGGATGAAACCGGGACCGGATCCTGAAGGGAAAATGGCGTTGCAGGCAGGATTGGTTCCAAAGGCCTCGCCGCATCCGCCGTCAATGTCACCCAGGGCCAGGTACCTGGTGACCGTCTCATACCCGGTAATCGACTGCAGCGTCAGGCCCGGAATTTCCCAGGTGAGGTGCAGGTTGGTGCCAACCGTGGTCAGGGCAGAGCTGTTGGGTCCGTCGGTATAGATCGTATAGGGATCGAACCCTGGGACCAGGGTGTTGCCTCCCGCCTGGATGATGTTGGCCCGAAACAGTGACGAGGAACCCGTCAAATTACGAGCATGCACGTTGAGCAGCGCGCTGAAAGCATCGCTGGGCTTGAACAGCAGCTGCAGGCGTGCCGCCCAGTCGTTGAAGCCCCCGTTCCTGGTGTCGTTGATCGGGTCGCTGACCCATTCATCGCGGTGCTGACCCTGCACCGAGGCACGAAATGCCAGCTGGTCGTTAATGGGCAGATTCGCGACGCCCTGGAACACTGAGGAGTTATAGGTGCCATCGGATAATGAGAGGAAGCCTGAAGTCTCGCCGAGCACGGGCTTGGCCGATTCGAGCTTGACGACGCCGGCTGGCGAATTTCGCCCGAACAGGGTGCCCTGCGGTCCGCGCAGCACTTCGACGTCGGCCTGATCGAAGATCGGGAACCCTTTCAGTGCTGCATTCTCCTGCACGATGTCGTCGTACACCAGGCCGACCGGCTGGGATGCAAAATCGTGATAGTCGGTATTGCCATAGCCGCGGATATAAAAGCGCGGGAAGGCGCGGCCGTTCGACGATTCTATCTGCAGGCTCGGCGTCTTGAACGCCAGCTGCTTGATGTCATCTCCTGCGTCGCCCAACACCTGCAGTGCATCGCCGCTCAGCACCGACACCGATTCCGGCACGTCGTTGAGCTTTTCCTCGCGCCGCGTCGCGGTGACGATGACTTCCTGCAGTTCTGCGCTACCCACCTCCGCATCCTGCGCCTCGGCTGCAGGCGCAACGCCTGCGAGCAATCCGGAAATTGCGAATACAGCGCCCAGCGCAGATAGGGTCCTATGCCACTCGTATCCCATCCTGTTCACGTCGTTGCTCTCCGTAGCTGTTATTGGTGCGAGACGTTGCCGACGCCAGAATGCAAGAATCGTGCGCAGAACCTCCCGATGCCTGCTGACGTGTAGAACCAGTGGGTGCAGTTGCGGCGCACGACGGCGGGGCCGTGATTAACGTTGCCCTTTTGCCGTGAGCGCGAAACAGGGACTGTTGTTGCGGTTAGTCGACATCGCATGGCGGTCTGCTCCGCGCTGGTGCGAATACCAGTAATTCCCTTAAAATCTGCACGGTTTTGTGCGCTTGACACTGAAAAGGTGACTGCTACGATCGACAACACACAACAAGAATTGTCGAGGTGAATCTTGGCACCAGGGAGCCGTGTTTCAGTAGTCACGGTGGTCTTGATACTCGTGGCTTCCGGTACCGCGCAGGCGCAGCAGGCCGCTGAACCGGCGACCGGAACGGCGACGCCGACGAGCACTGCGGCCAATACCGCCGGTGACCTCGATGAGATCGTAGTCAACGGGATCAGGCGCGGAGATCTGGTATTGCCGACCACCGTGTCTTCCGATTCCGCGTACGGACTGGACCTCGGCGTCATGGACACGCCGCGCAACAACACCCTGCTGTCCAAGGCGCAGCTCGATGCACTCAATGTGCAGAATCCGGGCTCTTTCTCCTACCTTACCTCGAGCAGTTACACGGACGCGTCGTTCGGCCAGCCGAACGTGCCTCGCATCCGCGGCCAGTACGCCGACCTGTTCTTCAATGGGATGCGCGACAGCTTTACCCTGAACGGCTATGGCGCACCGTTCAGTTTCAACAGCGTCGATTCGGTCGATATCGTCAAGGGCCCCGCCAGTGTGCAGGGCGGACCCGGGGCAGGCGTGGGCGGTGCCATTGACATCGCCACCAAGATGCCCTCGTTCGTCAAGCCGATTGCCGACTTCAGCCTGGAGTTCGATACGCAGCAGAAGCGCCGTGCATCCTTCGATGTCGGCGCGCCGTTAAACTCCAGCATCGCCGCGCGTGTCAGCTTCACCGAGGACGACAGCGGCAGCTATTACTACGACATGTTCTTCCACCAGGACTCGCTGTTTGCAGCCGTCATCGACCAGGTCACGTCGCAGTATTCGGTGCTGGTCACCGGCGGCCTGGAAAACACCACCTACCGCGAGAACGACGGCATAAATCGCGTCACCCAGCAACTCATCGACAATGGCACCTATCTGACCGGCGGTCCCGTGGGCGTCGTCGGTGAGCCGGGGGTCCCCTTCGCGGGCTTCGGCAGCATCGTAGACCTGACCGGAACCACGCAGCTCAATCCGCGCACCATCATCGACGAGCCGGGCGGCACCGGCGCCCACTCGCTGCACATCAAAGGGCAGATCATCCAGACGTACCTGGCGACGGATGCGTTCACCATCGTCAACAATACGTTCTACAACTACATGAATCGCTACAACCAGACCCTGGATTACTACGCCGATACGGCCAAGGGCAGCTTCACGATCGAGAACAAGACCGACCTCAAGTTCAAGTTCGATCTCGGAAGTGTGAACAACAATGTCGATGCGGGTTTCACCTACCGCTACGCTCACGTGCTGGATATCCAGAATTTCTACAACGAGGCTGTGAGCGCCTTCGATCTGTCCGCCAGTCCCAGCAGCTGGGTGGTGCCCCCGGCGCTGCAGAATAACGGTCCGGTGCTCTACAACGCCGCCTTCAATCATCCACAATACGGATTGCCGGGACGCTTCGAGGGGCAACCCGGCCCGGATTACTTTTTCGTCGGGGGATTCCTGAACGGCACCGCCGATTCCAATCTGAAGGATGCCGCGATTTTCCTCGAGCATCGACTGCAATTCTCACCGCAGTGGAGCGTGCTGTACGGCATTCGCGGCGACGTGGTGCAGCTGGACTATTCCGATCCGCTCGGCGGTCCGGGTCTGTACGATGGATTCCCCCAGAGTGCGTCCACCGCCTGGTATGGCTTGTACAACGGCAATATCAGCGTGGTGTACACACCGACATCGCATGTCTCAACGTATCTGACGTATAACAAGGCGCAATACGTCCAACCCACTGCCAATGACGGCGCGGTTGCGACCTGGGGTGAGGATCCGACCGCCCAGTTGCGGCAGAACACCCTGCTGGAAGAAGGAGGGGTAAAATTCGACCTGTTCGACAAGCGGCTGTTCATCTCCGCCGCGGGTTTCTACCAGGAACGCACCATTTCTACCGGCTCGGGTGGACTGACTGCGACTCCAGCACACATCAAGGGCGCCGAGTTTGAGTTGAACTACCAGCCGAATCCGAATTTCTTTGCCACCGCCAGTTACTCATACCTGCACACCGTTCTCGATGCACCCGCCAACTTCTACAACTTCGCAGCGCAACCTGGAATCAACTACGATGGCGCTGGCATATCCATATTCCCGCCGAATCTGGAGTTCCTGCCGAACCAGCATTTCCAGGACCCCGGCGTGCCGCAGCAGCTGTTTAACGTGCTGGCAAACTACAAGCACAGCTCCGGCCTGGGCGCGCAGGCCAACATCCAGGTCACCAGTCCCATTTCGGTCACGCAATCCGGTTATCTCGACCTGGCGGCGATAACGAACCCGGCGAATTTACCCGACCCCGGAATTCCGCCAGGCCAGCTGGCAGAGCTGGCAGCCAACGGTGGCTATTACAAGGCGCCGATCATTCACTGGCAATACACGCTCAATGGCGCGCTGTTCTACAGCTTCCAGAAGTACATGGTGAAGCTGTCGATCTACAACATGACCAACGAGCGCAACTACCAGAACGATGCGCCGTTCTACGGTGACGATTTCATCACGCGGCTGCCGCCGCGCAGCTACGACCTGTACGTGAGCGCCAAGTTCTAACGCCCGGGATTGGTCGTAGGCTGGCACGGAGCATTGCACTTCCCGTGCTCGCGATCAGTCGATGTAGAACCTTCCCGAGTTGTTCGTGAATGCCAAAACGATGAACACGCCGTCGCCCACGTATTGGAGTTCCACTGAGTCGTTCTGACCACCGCTGAGCGAACCTGCGGTGCCGGGCGTTGTCTGATCTCCCAAGGAAGTGAAAACATTGCCAGTATTGGTATCTGCCACCAGCAGCCTGCTCCCGGAGGACGATGAGGCGGCGGCAAGCCATTCGCCGTTCAAGCCGCCCTCGACATTGGCCTGCGTCCAGGTCACGCCAAAGTCGAATGAGGTGAATACGAATCCTCCCCCGTCGGTGTAATTGCCGCTCGCCAGGATACGTCTGCAGTCGCTCGAACACGCGACCGCTGTCCAGGTCTGCTGATAGGTGTTCGTTTGCGTCCAGGTAACTCCATAGTCGGCGGAGGTCCACACGAATCCCAGGTTGGTGTTGTTGTCCACGGCTACGAGCTTCATGCCGTCCGATGAGGACGCTACCGAATACCATTCGGTCGTGCCTGATCCGGTCTGCTGCGTCCAGGTGGCACCTGAGTCTGAGGAAGTGTAAATGTAGCCGCCGTACTCGACGGCGACCAGTCGAGTACCGTCGGCAGAGGATGCGATGCCGTACCAGGTGTGCACGCCAGAGCCGGTCTGCTGCGTCCATGTCACGCCCGCATCGGTCGACGTATACACGTAGCCACCATTGTCGACTGCGGCGAGCTTGGTGCCGTCGGCCGAGGATGCAACACCATACCAGTTGCGCATGCCGGACCCGGTCTGCTGCGTCCAGGCAAGGCCCGAGTTGCTGGATGTGTAGATGTAGCCGGGTGAGTTGTCGGCAGCCGCCAGGGCGACGCCGTCAGCGGACGACGCGACGGCGTACCACAAGCGCCCACCGGAAGCGGCCTGTGCCACCCAGGTGACGCCGCCGTCGGCCGACGTCGCAAGGTCATTATACTCGTTGCCAATGATCAGGTTCAGACCGTTAGCGGACGACGCTGCGGCCGTAAAGACATTCTGTCCGGCCGGAAAGTTCTGCTGCGTCCAGTTGGCCCCTGGAACCGGGTTGCCGGGCAGACCAGTAGTGTAGATGTACTGGCCGCTATTCTGTGCGATCGACCAGCCACCGCTGTTCACGCCCGTGACGCTGACGATGGTGCCGACGGCCGGCGCGCTGGGCAGCTTTACGGTCAGCAAGCTGGTGCTGTCGGCGAGGTATCCGGTCCCAGCCACCGCCTGGACACTCGTGCCCGTCTCATCAACCCAAGTGATGCCCGGTCCCGGCGGACCTGCACACACATCACTGCGCGATGTGACTTCGGACGACTCGAGCGAACCGTCACCGTTGGTATCGACGCCTTCACTGATCTGCACACCCCCCGTCGGGCATGCGACGCTGCCGACCGGGAGCTGAGTCGTCACGGTCAAAGTCGTGTGGCCATTGGCCCCAGTCGCACCGGTAGCACCGACAGATCCTGCAGTTCCGGCCGGCCCCGCAGGCCCGTTGCTGCCAGTGCACGCTGAGAGTGTAATGACCAGCGAGGTGGCTAAGGCCGCTTGCCAAATATGCAAGGATTTCTGACGCACCACGTTGCTCTCCCAGCTCTCCGATTCAGAACCTTGGACGTCGCCGGTGTTGTTCGTTGGCCGTCACTGCAACTTGGTGGGGCGTTGCATGCGTGATGGCTCGACCGCGACCGACGATGGCAGACCGTCGCACCAGGAGGTTCTGCTCGTCTGTACGCAAGCGAACATAGGCGCAGATGAATGCGAATGATCTGGCGGGAGAGTGGGGTTTTTTATCTGCCGCGTCGATCGAGCAGCACTACGTATTCCCGTCGATCAACTGAATCCTTGTTCTCTTTGGCACGGGCTGCACGTCCATGCAGGGCGGCAACCAACACTGTCTCTGCAGGGTATACAAGCCTGAATTAATTGGCATACACTCGATCCGAATGCCAGCCGGCCAAGAGTCGCGGCGCTCGCTCGCCGGCAACCGGCAACCCGGCCGTTCGGATCTTTGCAATGGGGCAACTGACGACGCACGTACTCGACACCAGCGCCGGGCTGCCGGCGGCCGGAATCAGGATTGAACTGCATGCACTGGCGGCAGCGGGACCGGAGTTGTTGGCCGCCACGGCCACCGGAGCCGACGGCCGCTGCGCCGAACCGCTGCTGGCAGGTGGCGAGTTTCGTAGCGGACGGTACGCGCTGACGTACTTTGTATCGGAATACTTCCTGGCGCGCGGCGTGCCGCTGCCGGCTCCACCGTTCATCGAGGATGTTGTGGTCAGGATCGGCATCGCACATCCGGCAGAGCACTACCACGTGCCGCTGCTGATCTCGCCCTGGAGCTACTCGGTGTATCGGGGAGGCTAGAGGGCTGTGGCGCAAGGTTCAGCCAATCCAGGTGCAGCCAACGACGAATCCAGCAGCGTTCGCTTCCTGCTGGATGGCGAAGTGGTGCGTGTCGCTGACTTGCCTCCGACGACGACGGTGCTCGAGTACCTGCGGGAGACTGCTCACCGCACCGGCACCAAGGAGGGCTGTGCCGAAGGGGATTGCGGTGCCTGTACCGTGGTGTTGGCGGAACTGTCGCCCGACGGCACCCGGGTCGGATACCGCGCGGTCAACTCCTGCATTCGTCTGCTGCCCACTGTCGATGGCCAGCAATTGATCACCGTGGAGAGCCTCAGGGCTCCGGATGGCACGCTGCATCCGGTACAGCAGGCGATGGTCGACCATCACGCCTCGCAGTGCGGCTTCTGCACGCCCGGTTTCGTGATGTCACTGTTCGCGCTGTATCTGCAATGCGAAGCGCCGACCCGCGAGCAGGTACTCGATGCGCTGTCGGGAAACCTGTGCCGCTGCACCGGCTATCGCCCGATCATCGATGCGGCGCTGCGCATGGGTGACTATCCTGAGCCCGCACACTGGAATCGCGAGCACGCCCGTGAGCCTGCGCGCTCCCGGGCGTTGCAGGCGCTGCGCCGCGAGCGCGCGCTCGGTATGCCGGGCTTTCTGGCGCCGCGCAGCATCGATGAGTTGGCTGCCGCTGTCGAGGCGGATCCTGGCGCGGTGGTGCTGGCGGGCGGTACCGATATCGGATTGTGGGTCACGCAGCAACTGCGCGAGCTGCCGTCGATCATCTACATCGGTGAGGTCGCAGAGCTCAAGCACATCCGGCACGAGGCCGCCGGCATCGTCATCGGCGCGGCGGTGCCGCTGAGCCAAGCGTGGCCCGCGATCGTCAGTGCCTATCCGACGCTGGCCGAAGTGGCGCTACGCTTCGGTTCCCCACCGGTACGCAACTCCGGCACGCTGTGCGGCAACATCGCCAATGGCTCCCCCATTGGCGATGCGATGCCGGCACTGATCGCGCTCGGTGCGCAGATCGAGCTGCGCCGCGGCAAGCAGACGCGGCATATGCCGCTAGACCGCTTCTACCTCGGCTATCAGAAGAAGGATCTGGCATCAGGCGAATTCATCGTCTCGGTCAGCGTGCCCGCAGCGCGGCCGGGCCTGCGATTTGCCAGCTACAAGCTATCCAAGCGATTCGACCAGGACATTTCCGCGGTGTGTGCGGCGTTCGCTGTGCACCACGAAAATGATCACATCACGGCAGCCCGGATTTGCTTCGGCGGCATGGCCGCCATTCCGGCGCGCGCGCACGCGACCGAGGCGGCGCTGATCGGGCGCCCCTGGCATCCGGACAGCTTCCAGAGTGCGGCGGCGGCGCTGGCCGAAGACTTCCAGCCGTTGACCGACATGCGTGCCACCAGCGCGTACCGGTTGCAGGGCGCGGGCAATCTGCTGCGCAGGTTCGGTTTGGAATTCGCCGCTGAGCGCGCCGGACCGGCTAGCGCGGCCGGATTGGCCAGGGCGATACGCACCGCCGATCTGGCGACCGGTTCGCCTTAGCGCATGGCGACCGAGCGCAGTGACATGCCGCAGCAGCTCAGCGCTGATCCGCGCCACGACAGCGCGCACCTGCATGTCAGCGGCCAGGCGCTGTACGCCGACGACATCCCGCTGCCGGTCGATGCCCTGCATGCCGTCTTCGGCATCAGTACGATTGCGCACGGGCGCATTAGAGCCATGGACCTGGCCCCGGTGACAGGCATGCCGGGCGTGACCAGTGTTGCCACCGCCCAGGATATCCCGGGCGAGAACAACTACGGCTCGGTACTGCACGACGATCCGATCTTCGCCGACGCGCTGGTGCAGTACGCCGGCCAGCCGCTGTTTGCGGTCGCGGCCAGCTCGCATACCGCAGCCCGCAAAGCCGCCCGCCAGGCGCGCGTCGAGTACGACGTTCTGCCGGCGATCCTGGACATCCGCGCGGCGCTGGCGGCGAACAGCTTCGTGCTGCCCACCGAACGGCTCGTGCGCGGTGAGCCCGATCAGGTGCTCGCCGGTGCCGCGCGGCGACTCAGCGGCAGCGTGATCATCGGCGGTCAGGATCATTTCTATCTTGAAGGCCAGATCGCGATCGCGCTGCCGCAGGAAGATGGTGCGATGCTGATTCACAGCTCGACCCAGCATCCGAGCGAAGTACAGCAACTGGTGGCGCATGCGCTGGGCTGGCGCGCGCACGACGTGACGGTGCAGTGCCGGCGCATGGGCGGCGGGTTCGGTGGCAAGGAAACCCAGCCGGCGCTGATCGCCGCCGCCGCCGCGGTCATGGCGCACAAGTGCCGACGCGCGGTGAAGCTGCGGGTCGATCGCGACACCGATATGCTGATGACCGGCAAGCGGCATGATTTTCTGGCCGACTACGATGTCGGCTTCGACACCGGCGGCCGGATACTTGCGCTGCGCGTCATGCTGGCGTCGCGCTGCGGCTACTCGGCTGACCTGTCCGGCCCGGTGAATGACCGCGCGATCATGCATCTGGACAACGCCTATTTTCTCGAGCACGTTGAGATCATCTCGCACCGCTGCAAGACCCATACGGTGTCGAACACCGCCTTTCGCGGCTTCGGCGGACCGCAGGGCATGCTGGTCATCGAACAGATCCTGGATGACATCGCGCGCACGCTGGGGATCGATGCGTTGGTCGTGCGACGGTTGAATTTCTACGGTGTCGACAGCAGGAACGTGACCCACTACGGCCAGGCGGTGGAAGACAATGTGATCGCGATCATCGTCGACCGGCTGGCGGCCGACGCTCTGTATGCGGAGCGTCGCCGCGAGATGGCGGCGTGGAACGCCGCGAATTCAATCATCAAGCGCGGACTGGCGTTGACACCGGTGAAGTTTGGCATCTCGTTTACCTCTACCATGTTCAACCAGGCTGGTGCGCTGCTGCACGTGTATAGCGACGGCACCGTGCTGCTTAATCACGGCGGAACCGAAATGGGGCAGGGGCTGTTCACCAAGGTGGCGCAGGTGGTCGCGACCGAGCTCGGCCTGCCGCTGAGCGCGATCCGGGTATCGGCCACCGATACCGCCAAGGTGCCCAACACCTCGGCCAGTGCGGCTTCCGCCAGCTCGGACCTGAACGGCAAGGCGGCACAGGCCGCCGCTCGGACGATTCGCCAGCGCCTGGTGCAGCATGCCTGCGACAGCTACGGTGTCGAGCCGTCGCAGGTACGCTTCGCAGCCGGCCGCGTCGTCATCGGTGAGCACAGCTTGAGCTTTGCCGAACTGGTACTGCAAGCCTACCGGGCGCGCATATCGTTGTCTTCGACTGGCTACTACCGCACGCCGAAGCTCACCTGGGACAAGGCCGCGATGCGCGGGCGGCCGTTCTTTTATTTCGCCTACGGGGCTGCGATCAGCGAGGTGGCGGTGGATACCTTGAGCGGGGAGACCCAGCTGCTGCGCCTGGATATCCTGCACGATGCCGGCACGCCGCTGAACGCCGCGATCGACCGGGGACAGATCGAGGGCGGTTTCCTGCAGGGGGTTGGCTGGCTCACCTCTGAAGAGCTGTGGTGGAACGAGCGCGGTGAACTCAAGACGCACGCGCCATCGACCTACAAGATTCCCACGGCGCGCGACTGGCCGGCGCAGGCCACCGTGCGGCTGCTGGAAGGCCAGCCGAACCGCGAGGACACGATCTATCGCTCCAAGGCGGTCGGCGAGCCACCGCTGATGCTGGCAATCTCGGTGCTGCATGCAATTCGCGACGCGGTGGCAAGCTGCGGCGGTGCGGGTACGCTACCGCAGCTGCCTGCGCCGGCCACGCCGGAATCGGTACTTCGCGCGATAGACGGCATGCGGGGCGGGAAGGTCGCATGAATCCGCCGGCCATGCCGCGCTTGCGCTCGGGCGCCGCGATTGCGCCGGCGCCGATGCCGCCGCCGTCAGCCGTCGGTTGGCTCAAGCCGCTGCGGAACTGGCCACGGGCGCTGCTCGGCATGCTCGAGCGAGAGCCCGCGGTAGTGCGGATCCTGGTTACGCAGGTACTCGGATCCGCGCCGCGCGAAGCCGGTGTCTGCATGCTGGTCGGCCGCGAGCAGTTCCAGGGCACCATTGGCGGTGGCCAGCTCGAGTGGCAGGCGATGGCCGCGGCCCGAATGCTGCTGTCAGGTGGCGAACCCGCCGCGCGAATGCAGCGCATCGTACTGGCCGCCGACGTGGCGCAATGCTGCGGTGGCGTGGTCGAGCTGTGGATGCAACGTTATACGCGCGCTGATCGCGCTGTGCTGCGCTCCATGGGCGACGCGGCGCGCCGCGGAATTTCGGTGTTGATCAGCACGACCACCGTTGCAGGCGCCAATCATCAGGGCGTGCATCGTCAGCAGGGCGTGTGCCATCAGATCGTCAGTGCCGCAGGCTCGTATCCCGA
>Ga0116229_10011476_pt1 | contig 13054 bp, 12 predicted proteins | sample S1TSphgellanicum_3_FD_87313 | JGI IMG/M metagenome (GOLD analysis project Ga0116229, IMG submission 87313) | Host-associated microbial communities from peat moss isolated from Minnesota, USA - S1T2_Fc - Sphagnum magellanicum MG | ecosystem: Host-associated > Plants > Peat moss > Unclassified...
CGCTCGGGGCGTGCCTGCGCCTCGGCCGCCGTGTCGGACTGACCCTCGCGGTCGCCGCCGTCCTCGTTCCGGTCGCCGCCCTGGCCGCGCCCCGCGCGAAGACGGCCGCGCGACCGTTCACGATGCTGATGTCTATCGATGGTCTGAAACCCGAGGCCGTGCTCGACGCGGCCGCGCATGGCTTGATTCTGCCGAACCTGCGGGCATTCATGACGGACGGCGTGTACTCGACCGGCGTGACGGGCGTGCTGCCCACGCTCACGTATCCGAGTCACATGACGATCATGACGGGGGTCCGGCCCGCAGCGCACGGCATCTATGCCAATACGACGTTCGATCCCACCAATCGCAACGAGCGCGGCTGGTACTGGTATACGGAGGACGTCCATGTCCCGACGCTGTGGGACGCCGCGGCGGCGGCGCATCTTCGGACCGCGAACGTTTATTGGCCCACCAGCGTCGGCGCGCATATCACCTACAACCTGCCGCAGATCTGGCGCACCGGAACACCGGACGATCTGAAATTGCAGCGGGCCTTGAGCACGCCCGGTCTGCTGCCGGCGCTGACCGCGGAGCTGGGGCCGTATCCCGGCGGCGAGGACGAACGGGTCGCCGACGACGAGGTCAGGGCGCGCTTCGCGATCCGCCTGATCGAGAGCCGGCATCCGGATTTCATCACGGTGTATCTGACGGGCCTGGACACGGAGCAGCACGCCTCGGGGCCCTTCAGCGCGGCGTCGAATGCGGTGCTCGAGCGGCTCGATGCCGTGGTCGGCTCGCTGCGCGCGGCCGCGCAACGCGCCGCGCCCGGTCGCGCGACCGTGTGCGTGATCTCGGATCACGGTTTCGCAGCGGTGCAGCACGACGTGAACCTGTACTCGCAGTTCCTGAGCGCGGGACTTTTCAGCTTGGGCGCCGACCACAAGATCTCGGGCTGGCAGGCGATGCCGTGGCCGGCCGGCGGGTCGGCGGCGATCATGCTCGCGGATCCGAACGATGCCGAGGTGCGTACCCGCACGGCAGCCTTGCTCGCGACGCTCGCCGCCGATCCGGACAGCGGCATCGCGCGAATCTGGTCGCACGAGGACATCGTCGCGGGCGGCGGCTTTCCCGATGCGGCGTTTCTCGTGGAGTTCAAGATCGGTTACGAATTGGGCTATTCATTCGAGCCGCGCCTGATCGGGCCACCCGCGGATCTCGGCATGCATGGCTATCCGCCGGACCGGCCGGAGATGCGCTCCTCGTTCTTCCTCGTGGGCCCCGGCGTGCCGCGCGGCCGCTCGGTGGGAGCGATCGACATGCGCCGGATCGCCCCGACGCTCGCACGGCTCATGCACCTGCGGCTGGACCAGGCGGAATTACCGCCGCTCGACTTCGACTAGCGGCCCTGCGGCATGAGCGACGCTGTCGACACCCGCGAAGCCGGGCACCCTGCGGCGCCGCTCCGGAGCGCGCCACCGCTGTCCTGGCGCGTCGTGCCGCCACTCGTCAGTACCGCGCTCTCCATGATCGGTGCCGGCGTGTTGGGTTCGCTCCTGCCGTTGCGTTTCCTCGCGATGGGCTTCAGTCCCGGGGTGATCGGCATCATCGCGACCGCCGAGGCCGTGGGATTCCTGGTCGCCTGTCTCTACGCCCACAAGATCATCGCGCCGGTCGGGCTGGACCGCGCCTATGCGGCGTTCGCCGGATTGAAATCGGTCGCGATTCTCGGACTGTATTTCGCGAACGGCGTGCCGGCGCTGCTGCTGCTGCGCTTCATGATCGGCGCCAACGCCGCCGGTCTCGCCATCATCGTGGAGAGCTGGCTCAATGCGCTCGTGCCGAATGAACAGCGCGGTCGCGTGCTGACGATTTACGTGCTCGTGTACGGATCGTTCTACGGCGCAGGACAACTCCTCGCGCAGAATCTCGACGTGCACGGAGCGGAGCCGCTCATCATCGCGGGCATCGCCACGACGCTCGCGCTCGTGCCGATGGTGGCCATCAACGTACGCGCTCCGGTCCTGCCGAAGCGCGTGCAGCTCGAGATCCTGAAGGCGCTCTCCAACTCGCCGGTCAGCGTGCTCGCCTGTCTCTTGAACGGACTCATCCTGAACGCGTTCCTCACCGTGGGACCGTTGTTCGGAAACCGCATCGGCTTCGATCAGCCGCATATCGTGATGCTGATGGCCTGCGTTTCCCTGGGTGGCCTGTTCCTGCAGTGGCCGATCGGCTACTTCTCGGACAAGATCGATCGCCTGTATGCGCTGATCGGCCTCGGCGTTGCCATCCTGGCCGTGTCGGCGGCGCTGGTCACGGTCAACGGGCATACCCAGTTCGCGCTGCTCGCGCTGCTGTTCGGGATGTTCGGCGGCTTCGCCGAAAGTCTCTATGCGGTCGGTGTGGCGCACGCCAACGACCGCGCGGTCAAGGCGGATTACGTCGCGCTGTCCTCGACGCTGCTGTTCGTCTGGGCGCTCGGCAGCGCGATCGGACCGACCGCGGGCACGTTCGCGATACAGCTCACGACACCCAGTGCGTTCTTCGTCTACGTCATCGTGCTGACTTTCGCCTTCAGCGGGTTCGCCGGCTGGCGCCTGTCGCGCCGCAAGGCGGACCGGCTGGCCGAAACGCCCGAGCAATTCCTGACCTACCCGCAAACCTCGCCCGAAATCTACGGCTGGCTGCCCTATCATCGCGAGCCGAAACGCAAGGCCGAGCCGCGCCCGAGCGGCGAACCCGGGGAATGAATCCGAGGAATGAATCATATCCGCAGCTTTGCCGCCGAAATGCCGGTGGCGCGACGGGCGGCGCTCGCCGAGACTTCTGCGGGCGGATCACCCAGGAGGGAATCACCCGTCGGTGCGCGCGGCGAGGCAGCGATCGGGTGGTGTGGCAGGACGCCTCGATCCGTGGCGCGGGCGGCGCCGTCGACTCCGCGGCCTCGAGCCGGGGTTCACAGGTCGGCGGTGCCGTGCCCGCGTTTTGGATCTGCCGTGCAGCGGGTCGTACCACGCATGCGGCGGGTCGTACCGAGTACCCCGGGCGTCGCGTCAGGTCTTCTCGACGACTTCGGTGTCGGTCAAGTCGGCGGCCGGCCGGAGCCGCTGTATGCGCTCGTCCAGGAACATGACCTCGTGACGCCCGACGTGCACGACGTCACCATCGTTCAGATGGTGGCGGCGCATGCGCTTGGAATGCACGTAGATGCCGTTGGTGCTGTTCAAATCCTCGATCACGCAGCTGTCGCCCTGCACGATGATCTGACAATGATGTCGACTGATGAATTTGCTGTCGATCTGCAGATCGTTGTCCGGCGTGCGGCCAATGACGATGCGCCCCGGCTTCAAGTCGCGCTCCATGATCGTCTTGCCCTCGTGGGCGATCAGGATCCTGCCCACCACGGGGCCCGTCCCGGCGGGTTCGGCCGGACCGTTGGGTCCGTGGGGGGCATTGGGTCCGTTGGGTCCGTTGGAGGAGGAAACGCCGTCGATGTCGGGTGTGCGCATGCGGTTCGTCGTCGAGGAGTGCTCGACCCATTGTAGCTCGCCGATCGCGGCCTCGAGGTCGGCGCTGGTCACGGTGTCACGGTCGTTGCCGAAGGCCGCCATCATCGCGGTATCGCACAGGGTGTTGATCAACCGCGGCGTGCCGGCGGTGTACTTGAAGATCGTCGGGTAGATCTCCTCGGCGAAGATCCGCCGTCCCTGGGAGCCCGCGACCTCCAGGCGATGATCGATGTACGAGTTGGTCTCCGCGCTCGACAGCGCCGAGAGGTGGAAGCGCAGGCGCACGCGCTGCGCGAGCTGCACGAGCTCGGGCGAGTTCAGCTTCTCGTTGAGTTCCGGCTGGCCGGCGAGAATGATCCGCAGCGCCTTCTCCTTCGTCGTCTCGATGCCGGAGAGCATGCGCACCTCCTCGAGCACGCGATTGCTGAGGTTCTGCGCCTCGTCGACGATGAGCAGTACCTTGCGGCCGTTCGACTGCTGCTCGACGAGAAATTCGTTGAGCGTCGCCAGCACCTCGGGCTTCTTCATCGCGAAGGGCTTGAAGCCGAACTGCACGAGCACGGTCTGCAGGAAGGCGGTCGGAGACAGCTGGGTCTGGTTCACGTGCGCGACGATCACGTCGCTTTGCAGTTCGTGCAGGAAGGTCTCGATCAGCGTGGTCTTGCCGGCGCCGATTTCGCCCGTGATGACCACGAATCCGTCCGTGAACCAGATGGTCGATTCCATGTACGCCTTGGCGCGCGCATGCTGCTTGCTCAGATACAGGAACTGAGGGTCGGGGCTGAGGCGGAACGGCAATTCGTTGAGTTTGAACAGTTCGAGATACATCGCCTCAAGAGCCTCGTGCGCGCGAGCGCTTCACGTCCATCCGACCAATTTTAGGGCATTTTCGAGCGCCAGGTTGCGATCCTTCGCACGGGATTTCAAGATCGTGCAATGCCCGAGTTTGCGGCCCGGCCGCGGCACTTTGCCATAATCGTGGTAGGCGAGGCCCTCGATGCGCAGCAGCGGTTCCGGATCCGGCAGGGTCCCGAGGAAGTTGATCATCGCGGCATGGCCCAAGGGACGCGTACTGCCGAGCGGCAGGCCGCTCACGGCGCGCACGTGGTTCTCGAACTGGCTCGTGACACAGCCCTCGATGGTCCAATGCCCCGAATTATGCACCCGCGGCGCCATTTCATTGGCCACCAACCGGCCCCCGACGACGAAGAACTCGAGCGCGAGCACGCCCACGTAATCGAGCGCGTTCATGACCCGTTTCAAATAGACCGTCGCGGTTCGCTCTAGCGCTGCATTGACGTAGGGCGCGACGCTGAACCTGAGGATTCCCTGTGCATGGGTGTTGGCCGCGAGCGGATAGAAAACCGCGCGTCCCGCGCTCGAGCGTGCGCCGATGATCGAGACCTCGCGCGTGAAGCGCTGCAGTCTCTCGTAGACGAGATCGCACCCGCCCAGCGACGCGACGGCGGCCGCGGCGCCGGCGGGGTCGCGGATCAGGACCTGACCCTTGCCGTCGTAGCCGAGTCGTCGGGTTTTCAGCACGCCGGGTGTGCCGATGCGCCGCATGGCCGCGCAGAGATCGGTCAGGTCCCCGACCGCCGCGTGCGCGGCCACGGGAATCTTGAGGCGCGTGAACAGCGCCTTCTCTTGCACGCGATCTTGTGAGACTTTCAGACAGTCCGGGGACGGACGGATCGGGATGAGCTTGCGCAGACCTTGCAGGCTCGCCGCCGGAAAGTTCTCCCAATCGAACGTGAGCACGTCGCTGCGGGCGGCAAGTTCCGCGAGGCGCTCGGGATCCTCAAAGTCGCCGGTCACGATCGGTGCGACCGCCGCGCCGGGCGTGTCGGCGCGACGGTCCAGAAACGTCGTGCTGAGACCGAGCGGGAAGCCCGCGAGCGCCAGCATGCGTCCCAACTGACCGGCGCCGATGACGCCGATCCGCGTGAAGTGGCTGGATTTCAAGTGCGGCGTGGATCCGCAGCGGCGAGCACGGCCGCGGTCTGGGCCTCGCGAAACGCATCCAGTGCGGAGCGAATGGCGGGATCCTCGTTCGCCAGCATGGCCGCAGCGAACAGCGCGGCATTGCGCGCGCCGGAGGGCCCGATCGCGAAGGTCGCGACCGGCACGCCGCTCGGCATCTGGGCGATGGACAGCAGCGAATCGATCCCGTGCAGCGCCTTGGACTCGACCGGAACGCCGAGCACCGGCAGCGCGGTCTTCGCGGCCGTCATACCGGGCAAATGCGCCGCTCCGCCGGCACCCGCGATGATCGCCTTCAGGCCGCGCGAACGGGCGGATCCCGCATAGTCGAACAACAGGTCCGGGGTCCGATGTGCCGAGACCACGCGCACCTCATGGGCGATCCCGAGCTCGGCGAGCGCGTCCGCGGCGGACTTCATCGTTTCCCAGTCGGAGGAGGATCCCATGATGATGCCGACCAGCGGGTTCATGGTTGCCAAGTCTACCCGAGCAATCGTTGCAAGTAGGCGAACAGCTCCCGGGCACCCACCGGCGAGCGCTGCTCGGCGCGCTCCCGGGACGCCTTGTCGATGAGCCGGTCGACGACGTCGCGCTCCGCTTCCGGGTGTTCCTGCATGAACGCAGCCACGGCCGCCTCGCCCTCGGACAAGAGGCGGTCGCGCCACCGTTCGATCTGTTGGAAGTGGCGGATCTCGACGTCATGGCGGCGCTTGCGCTCGGCGAGCTTCGCGAGCACGGGCTCCGGATCGATCTCGCGCATGAGCCGGCCGATGTACTGGCGCTGGCGAACCTGGGCGCCATGCGAGGGCAGGCGGCGCAGCGTGCGCAGGGCGATGAACAGATCCTCGGGCAGCGCGAGATCCCGGATTTCCTGATCCGGCAACGCCGAGAGCTTCACGCCGAGCTCCTGCAGTGCCGCCGCTTCGCGTTTGCGTGCGCTCTTGCTCTGCCGCTGCTCTTCGGTTTCCACGGACCCGCCGTTGTCGCTGTCGCTCGTCATGGTACCCATGCTATCACTGAGACCGGTAGAATCCCGGGTCCACGCCATTTTTGGACCCGTTCGGAGATGCCCATGGCCGTCGTGCCCGCGAGCTCAAGATCCCGTCTGACCCAGGTCGATCTCGAATCGATCATCGACCTCGCTCTGACGGAGGCCCGCGGCCGTGGTGCGAGCCAGGCGGAAGCGGCCGTCAGCCAGGATACCGGGCTTTCCGTCGCGGTGCGACTCGGCGAGGTCGAAACCCTCGAACATCAGCGCGATCGGAGCATGGGCATCACGGTCTACTTCGGGCAGCGTAAGGGCTCCGCGAGCACGGCCGATTTCAGCCTTGATGCAGTGCGGGCCACGGTTGCCAAGGCCTGCAGCATCGCGCGTTTCACCGCCGAGGATGCCTGTTCCGGGCTTGCCGATGAAGCCCTGATGCAACAGTCGCCGCCGGATCTCGATCTCGCTCATCCCTGGGACCTCGCGGCCGACGACGCGATCGAGATGGCCAAGGCCTGCGAGGCGGCGGCGCTCGGCTACGACGCACGCATCAACAACTCGGAAGGGGCGTCGGTCGCCACGCATCGGGGACTGCATGTCTACGGCAATACGCATGGCTTCGTCGGCGGCTACCCGACGACGTCGCACACCTTGAGTTGTGTCGTGCTCGCCGGCACCAGCGAGGACATGCAGCGCGACTACTGGTATACGAACTCGCGCGACTGGCGCGACCTCGAGAGCGGCGAACGCGTCGGGCGCGAGAGCGCGCGCCGTACGATCGCGCGCTTGAATCCCCGCAAGCTCTCCACGCGACGCGCGCCCGTGCTGTTCGTGCCGGACATTGCGCGCGGCTTGATCGGGCATTTCACGGCCGCGATCCGCGGCAGCAGCCAGTACCGGCAGTCCTCGTTTCTGTTGAACGCGGTCGGGACTCAGGTGTTTCCCGGCGGCTTCTCCATCGCGGAACGCCCGCATCTCAAGAAGGCGGCGGCGAGCGCGCCCTTCGACGACGAGGGGGTCGCGACGCGCGACCGGGAACTGGTCGCGGACGGCGTGCTGACCGGCTACATGTTGTCGAGTTACTCGGCGCGCAAGCTCGGCTTACAGACCACGGGCAATGCGGGCGGTGCGCACAATTTGCTCGTCGCGCCGACGTCGCACGGCGGCTTCGAGGCGCTCGTGAAGACGCTCGGCACCGGGCTGCTCGTCACGGAACTCATGGGGCAGGGCGTCAATACCGTGACCGGCGACTACTCACGCGGTGCCGCGGGCTTCTGGGTCGAGGGCGGCACGATCCAGTATCCGGTGGCCGAGATCACGATCGCGGGCAACCTGACCGGCATGTTCAAGCACATCGTTGCCGTCGGTGACGACGTCGACGTGCGCGGCGGGGTGCGCGTGGGATCCGTGCTGATCGAGGAAATGACCATCGCCGGCGATTAGCGGCCCGCGGCGGTCAGCAGTCGCAGAGCGTCGCCGTAGTTCTGACTGGTGCGCGCGATCACGTCGGCGGGCAAGTGCGGCGCGGGCGGCTTTTTGTCCCACTGTAGCGACTCGAGGTAGTCGCGAATGAATTGCTTGTCGAAGCTCGGCGGACTGCTGCCGGCCTTGTAGGAGGCCACGGGCCAGAAGCGCGACGAATCGGGCGTCAACGCCTCGTCGATCAGCGTCAGACGTCCGCTCGGGTCGAGCCCGAACTCGAATTTCGTATCCGCGATGATGATGTCGCGCGCCCGGGCGTGCAGTGCTGCATATCGGTACAACTCGAGGGCGATCCGGCGCACTTCGTGCGCGGTGTCGAGACCCAGGAGCCGAACGATGACGTCGAAGTCGATGTTCTCGTCATGATGGCCCGCGGGCGCCTTCGACGCGGGCGTGAAAATCGGTTCGGGCAGACGATCCGCCATGGACAAACCCGCCGGCAATCGAACGCCACAGACCGCACCGGTCGCGACATAATCCTTATAGCCCGAGCCCGTGAGATAGCCTCGCACCACCGCTTCGAGCGGCAGCGCCGCGAGGCGCTTGACCACCATCGAGCGGCCCAGCAGCGGCGCCCGCTCGGCGGCATCCTCGATGACCGCCTGCAGCGGGATGTCGGTCAGATGATTCGGCACGATGTGCCGGGTGAGCCCGAACCAGAACAGCGATATGTCCGTCAGGACCCGACCCTTGCCCGGTATCGGATCCGGCAACACCACGTCGAAGGCGGACAGGCGGTCCGTCGTCACGATGAGCAGATGGTCGGCATCGACTTCGTAGACGTCACGCACCTTGCCCTGGTGAATCTTCCGCAACGTCGAGACTTGCGACTCGAACAGCGGTGACTCGAAGAGCGGTGCTCGGGGGGGTGCCTGTTCCACGGGTGTGCGGCCTGCCTGCTGCTAACATGACGGTTTGCAAGGCCGGCGATTGTGGCGGTGTGGCTTGCCGAGGTCAACGCGAAAGGCTTGGAAGGGCAGGAATGGCTTGGAAAGGTAAGTTCATCGGTGCCTTGATCGGGTTCCTGCTCACGCGCAGCGTGTGGGGTGCGGTCATCGGCACGATCATCGGTCAGGTGTTCGACCAGAGCGTGCCGGTCGGGCCGGGTCCTGCGCCGTCGCCGTCGGTGTCGGAAGTGTTCTTCCGCGCGACCTTCGAACTCATGGGCCATGTGGCGAAATCCGATGGGCGCGTGTCCGAGTCGGAGATTCAAGCCGCACGGCGGCTCATGCAGGACCTGCATCTCGGTCCCGCCGAAGTGGCGCTCGCGATCGACTGTTTCAGAATCGGCAAGTCCGCGAACTACGATGTCGAGCAGGGCGTCGAGCGCTTGCGTGAGGTGTGCGGCCAGCGGCACGATTTGTTGCGCACGTTCATCGAATTGCAGATGCGCGCCGCGATCGCCGGCAACGGGCTCTCGCCGCCCGCCCGCGGTATCTTGACGCGCACCGCGGAGCGACTCGGCCTATCGGGACTCGAGTTCGCGCGCATGGAGGCCGCCTTCCGCGCCCGGCAGCATTTCCAGGACTCGTTCGCGGGCCGCGCGGGTGCGGGTCACGCCGGCGCGGGCCGCGCCGGTGCGGGCGAGCACGCGCAGCCGCCGCCGCGTTCGAAGTCCCTGGCCGATTTTTACGCGGAACTCGACGTGGACGCGGGCGTCAGCGACCGTGAGCTGACGAAGGCCTATCGGCGCCAGATGAGCCGGCATCATCCGGACAAACTCGTGGCGAACGGGTTGCCCGAATCCATGGCGCAGATGGCGAAGGAGAAAACGCAGAGAATTCAAGAAGCTTACGAGGAAATTCGCGCCGCCCGCGGCATGCGCTGACGGGGCGGGATGTCGCGCGCCCCGGAAGCGGCGGTGATAAACTCGCGCAATGACTACGATCATTGCTCCCTCCATCTTATCGGCGGACTTCGCGCGACTCGGCGAAGAGGTCAAGAGCGTCTTGTCGGCCGGAGCCGATTGGGTGCACTTCGACGTCATGGACAATCACTACGTGCCGAACCTCACGATCGGACCCTTGGTCTGCGAGGCGTTGCGCAAGGCGGGCATCACCGCACCCATCGACGTGCATCTCATGGTCTCGCCGGTCGATCGTCTCGTACCGGATTTCGCCAAGGCGGGGGCGAGTTACATCAGCTTCCATCCCGAGGCGACGCAGCACGTCGACCGGACGATCCAGAGCATTCGGGATGCCGGTTGCAAGCCGGGCCTGGTATTCAATCCCGCGACCTCGTTGAGTTGGCTCGACTACGTGATCGACAAGATCGATCTCATCTTGATCATGTCGGTCAATCCGGGTTTCGGCGGACAGAAGTTCATCGCCGAGGCGCTGACCAAGCTGGCGGCGGCGCGCGAGCGCATCACCGCCTCGGGCCGGGACATCCGACTCGAGATCGACGGCGGTGTGAAGGTGGAGAATGCCGCCGACGTCGCAAGGGCCGGCGCCGATACCTTCGTGGCCGGCTCGGCCATCTTCGGCAGCGACAACTATGCCGCCACGATCGCGGCAATGCGTCGCGAGATCGACGCGGGGCGTCGCTCGGCTCGCTCATCGGGTTGAGAGTCGCCGTCGGCTCTCAATCCTCGTCGTCGTCCTCATCGTCGTCGTCGTCGTCGTCGTCCGGTACTTCGGCACGCGACGTCTTGTTCGCTCCCGCCGCCGCTTTGACGGGAACGATCAGCGGGCGGGTCTTGATCTTCGGTCGCGCATTGAACACGACGATGGTTTTCCCCGTCGCGCGCAGCAGCCCCTGTTCCTCCAACACTTTGAGCACGCGGCCGGCCATTTCGCGTGAACAGCCGACGAGCCGCGACAATTCCTGACGGCTCACCTTGATCTGCATGCCTTCGGGGTGGGTCATCGCATCCGGTTCGCCGCACAAATCCATGATCGCATGCGCGACCCGGCCCGTGACGTCGACGAACGCCAGGTCGCCGAGCTTGCGGTTGGTCCGATCCAAGCGGGTCGCGAGCTGGGTCGCGAGCTCGAATATCAGGCCCGGACTTTCCGCGGCGATTTGACGAAACCGCGGATAGGTCATCTCCGCGAGTTCCGATTGCTGCCGGGTACGGACCCAGGCGCTGCGCGTCGGCTGTTCGTAGAACAGACCCATTTCGCCGAAGAACTGTCCCTTGTTGAGGTACGCAAGCACCATTTCGTTGCCGTCCTCGTCCTCGATCATGACCTCGACGGAACCGCTGATGATGTAATACAGAATGTCCGGCAGGTCGCCCGCATGGATGATCACGGTCTTGGAAGGGACTGTCCGTATACGGCAGTAGCTCAAGAAACGATTGATCGCTGGGATATCGCTTAAAGCTTTTGCCCCATCTTCCATATTGGCTCCCTGTTTAACCGAACTCGACCCGTCACCCAATGCGGGCGCACCGCCTTTGAGGTAAGTGCGCCGCGCCAACACCAGATTTGACCTAACGGGGCCAATGTACGTCAGCGCGCGGCCGAAAAGCTTGTTCTGGCGCACGTTTTATTACATAAGTCCCGGAGTCGCAAGCATTAAGCGCGGAAACTACAGCCAGTAGCTGCCGCGCGTCATGAGCTTGGAAGTCAGGCCCATGGCGGCGCGGACCGGCAGCGGCAGGGGCTGTCCCCCCATCGAGGCTGCCGTGGCGCCGTGCTCGGCTTCGTCGTGCTTCATCTGCAGAAGGCTTGCCCGGCTGCGGGCATCCGCGGCCGGTAAGCGCTCGAGATGATCCGTGAGATGAGATTCCACCTGTGTTTCGGTTTCCGTGATGAATCCCAAACTCGCCCGGTCGCCGAACGCGCCGGCGAGGGCGCCGATCGCGAAGGAACCTAAGTACCACAGAGGATTCAGCAGGCTGCTGCGCCCGGACAATTCGTCGAGCCGCTGCTGGCACCAGGCGAGATGGTCGGTTTCCTCGGCGGCCGCCCGGCGCAGCGCATCGGTCACGGCGCTCTGTCGGGAGGTCAATGCCTGGCCCTGATACAGCGCCTGTGCCGAGACCTCGCCCGAATGGTTGACGCGCATCAGACGCACCGACTCGCGCCGCTCCGATTCCTCGAGCACGAGTTCCCCGTGGGCGGTCTCGGGAAGCGCGCGTGCCGCTCGGGCCGGCACTGATAACACTTTGATTGCCTTATCAATTTCGCCGATCAGGCGATCCAAACCGCGATACGCGCGTGGGTTCATCACGACACTATATAATAGCGTCGCGGGGGCGGGAATCGTCGCGCTTGGCGGCGGGTGGGGTGAGCACGACGGGAGGACTGGTAAGCCAGCCCGCCGTTCTGTACACTTTCGCGCCTTTCGTCCTGACCTCAAGACCAGAGAGTTTCATGTACACCGTATTCTCGAGCCCCGCGGAATCGCGCGGCGATTGGTATCTCGTTGATGCTGCTGGGAAAACCCTGGGACGATTGGCGTCCGAGATTGCCCATCGCCTGAAGGGTAAGCACAAGCCCACCTATGCGCCGCATCAAGACTTGGGCGATCACATCGTCGTGATCAACGCCGGCACGGTCCGGGTGACCGGCGCGAAGCTCACCGACAAGTTCTATCACCAGCATACGGGCTATGTCGGCAACCTGAAGAGCATCGTGCTCGGCAAGCTGCTCAAGGAGCATCCCGAGAGGGCCATCGAGTTCGCGGTCAAGGGCATGTTGCCGAAGGGTCCGCTCGGGCGCCGCATGGTTCGCAAGCTCCATGTGTTCGGCGGATCGGAGCATACCCACCACGCTCAGCAGCCCAAGCCGCTGGAACTGTAAATAGTCAGGAAATCACGCTATGGCACAGAACGCAGCATCTTATTATGGTACCGGGCGGCGCAAGACCTCGAGTGCCCGTGTCTACCTGAAGTCGGGCACCGGCAAGGTCTCGATCAATGGTCGCAGCCTCGAGGAATTCTTCGGTCGTGAGACCGGCCGCATGATCGTTCAACAGCCGTTCGGCGCGGTGCAGCTCGACGGCAAGTTCGACGTCGATGCGCACGTCGAGGGCGGCGGCATCACCGGCCAAGCCGGCGCGATTCGCCACGGCATCACGCGCGCCCTGATGGCGTACGACGAAACACTGCGTTCGCCGCTGCGCAAGGCGGGGTTCGTGACCCGCGACGCCCGCGAAGTCGAGCGCA
>Ga0116229_10011477_pt1 | contig 13049 bp, 5 predicted proteins | sample S1TSphgellanicum_3_FD_87313 | JGI IMG/M metagenome (GOLD analysis project Ga0116229, IMG submission 87313) | Host-associated microbial communities from peat moss isolated from Minnesota, USA - S1T2_Fc - Sphagnum magellanicum MG | ecosystem: Host-associated > Plants > Peat moss > Unclassified...
ATAAAAGGGATTTATTTTTTATTTGGGCCGTTAAAAAAAAAAAACTTAATTTTTGGAACCAAAATCAAAGAAAACCCAAAATGGGGGGGGATGGGGAAGGAAAAAAAAAAAAAAAAAGGGATCAACTAATATGAGAGAGGGGGGGGTCTATCTATCTTTATACCCTTCCATGGTTTGAAGTGCCTGTCCTAAGACCCATCTCAGACCTAATGCTAGAAACTAAGTTAGAAAGGATTAAGGATTTAATTACATCCTTAAACCCTAAACCCTAAATCCTACTCGAAATCCTGTCACGTTTGGATGACATCCCTTTATTTTTTTGGTTCTCCCTTTGAACTAACTTAACTACCTGTTTTTAAACCACTAGGGTAGAATGGCTGGTAACCAAACACTTAAGCGCTCAGGGCAGGCCAGATCCAATGAGAGGGCTCTGTTGTTTCTGGTGTTCCAACAAAACTTGAACGCCTCTCCTGACGCATCTCACGCACTAAATTTTTTTAAAAACTGATCAGAAATGAGAAAGTTAGGGCCCCCCAAAGTAGAAGGGGTCAAGAACTGAAAAAAAACAAACCACAGGACATTACAAAGCTGGTTTCTGAACACCCAAAAAATTCCTTGTATGTTGCCCTATTGCTATTAGAGTCGAAATTAGAGTCAAAAGATAAGTTGTAGAACTGAAGGTGGCGCTCCTACAGCACTTTAAATCATTTAAAATGAACAAGAAACAAGAAAGCTAGAAGCTTTGAAAGTAGGAGGGGTCCAAAGTGAAGAAAAAAGAAAAAAAACTGTGTTTTGTAAGTTGGAAAGCTTATTTTTCTTCATACTATTTTTTGGTTACTCCTTTACCTTTGCGCTTCAAAGATGATTCCTAGAGCTTGAGGTAACATTAACATAACATTTTAAACCACTCAAAATGAAGCACAGGTGACAAAGATGTAAAGAATTGTTCGATGATAGGGTAGTGATTGGTGATGGGCAGTTCTACCCTACCCACCTTTTATTTACCTACTTTTTCCTTTGTAGGTGACCCACTACCTGCTATTAGAGTCATTGAACATGCCATAGAATGTGGGATTCTCAGGTACAATAGTGAGCTCAGTATCTATGCTGAAGAGGGTTGTAGAAATATGGTTGTTAGCTTTTCCTCCTGCAGCTGCAATTTCTTCGACCATTTGTCCAAGAAGAATTGCACGACAAATTGGCAAATACAACATCCCCCTTCAGCTGCAATACCTTCCTTCAGCTGCAATACCTTGGCAGTCTGCTGCTAGCAGATGGGCAAGCAAACTGGGTTATGTATTCACCAAATCATTCATGGACTCCTCAAAAAGCTACTGAGGTGAAACCGGCACACTTGTTTTTGCTTTTCTCTGCTACAAAATTCGAAGTTGGACAATTATTTATAATTCTCTGCAAAAATATTCTGCGTCTCTGGAAACACACACACATAAGTACAGAAATCACTGCCAGCTCCCCTAAGCGCAATAGCAGATTTTTTGTGTTTTCCTAGGATGTTGCAAAAAAGTAGCATTGGTAGGTAGGCTATCAGCAGCAGCAGTAGGAGTTGAAAATGTGAAGAAAACACCAAGCAATAAGATTTGAATCTCTGGAGGAGAAAGAAAGAAGAAGAACGAGAACAAGACGAATTGAAAAACATGTAGCAACAACAGGATTTAAATCTCTGGAGGAGAAAGAAGAAGATTTGATTGAAGAACACCCCAGCGACAGCTGCTGTTGTTGTTGCACAGGCAGCAGCGAAAGGACTAGATAGATCAGGGTTTTTCTCAAAAAGGATTTTGTGATATCTGTAGTCAAAGTGGCAATCATACAAAAAACTATTTAGCCAAATTTGGCTACATACTACTAGATTAAGAAACTAGAATCAACAATAATTTTGGCTACTTATTTACTGGAACTTATCATAAAAATCTGGTTATTTGCGCCCCCCCCCCCCAAATCCTTGAAATCTGGCGAATTTGGGCCATTATATTTTCCATGTAAAATCCTTTGCATAGGTCAAAAACCATATTTATTCAGGTCAAAATTTTGCGACATTTCAGCAACAAAATTTTTTTTTTTTAAATTTATTTTAAAGAAACATGGCAGAATTTTTTCTTTTTTTCTTTTTTTTCAATTTCCTGATGAAGCCAGTGTGGAGAGCATCATCCCTAGGCAGATTTCGACTCAATACTGGCGACTTAAAAATTTTAACGAATTCTTCGTAGCCAGTAAAGCATAAATGTGGCGAAACCCTCCTCCAAAAAAACAGTTTTCTGTTCCTTTTAGGCGAATTGTTTTTTTTTTTAAAAGGGAATTTGCGACAGAATATTTCATTGTCAGAAAACACTGTGTATGTCGCCTTATGATGGTTTTTCGCCAAAAAAGTAGAGCAAAAGACTGCACACCACCACATTTCAAGGAACTCCTAAGAAGACAAGTAGCCAGTAAAGCATAAATGTGGCGACAGCCTTCCAAAAAAAAAGGGTTTTGTATTTCCTTTTAGGCGAATTTTTTTTTGCAATTTCAAAAAAAAGAAAACTTGCGACAGAATATTTCATTTTCAGAAAACCGTGTCACCTTTTGTCGATTTCTCGCCCCAAAAAAGAAAAAAGAAAAAAGACTGATCACCACCAGAACAAGCAAGGCACAAGAAGAAGACGAAGAAGAAGAAGAAGGAAAGAAAATCAGTGATGATTTTGTGTCGTTTGTACAAAGCTGGCTTGATTGTCAAACAATTCTTGTGAACTACAAACCCGAGAGTTGTTTTGTTTGGTTTTTTGGTGTCTATTTCTCTTCTTCAGCTTCCTAGTTTGACGATCCAGGCATTGCTGCAGTGGGTTGCTGCGTTGTTGTGAGCATCCTTGTAGAGAGCTTCATGTCCAACCAAAATGAAAAGATGTGGAATGATGACAGGGGCAACTTCAAAAGTTTAATCAACATGTATTTCCATGAGTTTTCAAACAAGCATGTAATTAAATGTATTTTAGAATAATTATTTTAATTTAGATAATTCAAATGTGTACATTTCAACAAAGATAGGTATATCAAGATTTTTTAAATAAATGCGTTTGAAACCCTCAATGGTATATTATACAATAGGTTTATCAAACTTAACTTTCTTCAACATCATTCTAAATACAATAATTCAAATTCATTATATATACAAGTAATCCCACATAACATATGTCCAATTTCCATGAAAATGCAACATAACCTTCTCTTGCATAACCAATTTTTTTTTCATTGTCTTTATGAGTTTTTTTCAAATTATGTAGTGTTGGTGGTCAATTTAGCACACTAAAATATTTTAAAATAATACAATGGATCACCAAACTAAAAAATATATTCAAGTTCTTTTAATACCAAGACTTCATAATCAGCAATATAAGGCAATCAAAAAAATTCAAAATTAGTGGTTTAATTTTATGTAGGATAAAGGATGTTCAAAGTTTCAACCCATAATCAACATTGAACTATCCATCATTTACTATTCATTAGATGACTAATGAAACATTTTGGAATCACATGAACCTGTAACTTGGAGCCAAAAGGATTACTTTGGAAAAGGACAACAAATCCTTTTTCACAAAAATAAATTTTACATGCAAATGCATTATTTAATGAAATTTTTTGTAACTTGTTTTTAAATATATTAAAATTTTCCCCAATGCATCACCTTTCTTTTGTTAGTCATTATTGAATAAATATGAATTTTTAAAAGTGTGCAAATTCCTTATAAATTCAATTTTTTTTCTTGAAAAATGATCAAAATTTTAAGTCATCACCAAAAATTAAAATTTCACATTTTTTAATTTTATTATATTGTAAGCTATAACTTTTCTTAATGCATCATCTACATTATAACTCATTTATACATGGTAAAGGACTTTTGAAACTTTAAAATTCTAAAGCAATTTTGAAACATTCTTTGAATTTTCAAATTTTTAAAATTTCACATTTTTAAAAATATGAGTGTTTTTTGAGTGTGGCTAATATGTTCTTATCATCTATATATTTTTCAATGAAATGTTATTATTATATGAGTCCTTTTGATATCCTTTGCAAAATTCACTCCATTTGACATAATAGATGTATTGTAGTGCGAAATTAGGTCGCCGCGCAAAGCTAAACGCTGGCTGATCTTGAGGTTTAGATTGCCTGATCAGCCGTCATCTTATTGCGACGCCCCATTAACTATTGCATGGAGTTGCATGGCTTGCTTGGTATTTGCTAGTGTGTGCTGAGTGGTCCAAGAAAATTGGCGACTGGAAATTATGAAGAGGGATGGAGTCGAGTTGATGGAGAGGAGCAAGCAATGGTGGCAGACGGCGGGAGCTGGATGGAATGGAGTGGTAGGAGATTCGGGAGGCTTCAGGAGGAAGCTAACGAAAGTCTAATGAGCTTTTGGGGGAGCTTAATTAGGAGGAATTGAGGGAGGATGATTAGCTGATCTTAAAAAAATTTAGGAGGCAGAGGAGGATCCGTGTAAAGAGCAATGAGAAGCTCTATTAGCTAGAGTAGCTTGGCTGAATACTAGAATTTTCCGCTGCGCCTGGTAATTGGTCAAGTTACTACAAAGGAATTAGAGGGAGAGAGATTAGACGACACTAGGAATCTGGTGTTTTTGTGAACATTTGATGGAAAACTGAGCTTGTGTTTTCAAGAAATGTACATAGTCTGTAATGTAATGAAAGAGTTTTTCCTGACTAGCATCTATATGAATGGGCGAGGTAGGAGATGGATACTGTAAAACCTGCTCTGTTGTTGTGTGGAATGCAAGGCACTTGTACATATTTGATCTTGTGATGTTCGTCTGAAAGAGTCAGTAGGTAGTTAGTGTGTTGTGTGTTTTCGGAGGTCAGAACTGTGTGGAGTAGATCAGGAGAACATGGACGCCTGGGTTCGTTGAAGGCAATCAGTGTGATGTGCGTTTTCAGACCCTCTCTTTTTGGTTATAGTACATTTTCAAACATTTTAAATTAAAACCAAAATTTAAAATTGGATCAAATGAATTTTTACTCTAATTTCTTTGAGATTCATAAGAGGCAAAAAGGACTAACTTGTCATAACTACTATGGTTTTAAATGGTAATAAGAAAATAAATGTTTGATTTTGACTGATTATGTTTAACATCTAACACCATTTTTGGCTCATAGTTACGTGTTTTGACCCCTAAAGTAATTGAAATGCAAATTCATAAGTATAAAAGTATTATACAATTAAAATCATTAAATTTTTATGTTTAAAATTTATTTAATAATTTTCAATTTTAAAAGGTTCATGATTTTACTAAATTCAACATAATCCTTGGTACATTGATAAAGATTGCACCACTTTGTGATTGGGGTTGCTAATTTGTCATCCATAAGAGCATATAATTTTTAAGGACACAAAAAATCCAATATTCCCCTCCTCAATACCTTGTTGGACACTTCAATTATTCCTTCAAGTCATATAGTTCTTGGTAGAAAATTAAAACATAATTGACTTAATTCTTAAATGTTTATAGATAAAGAATCATCATGCTTCTTAAATTAAGTATAATTAAAGATTTTGGTCTTAAAAAATGTGGGCAAAAAATTCCTTAGACATCATTTCGTTATAATTTTTTTCTGACTAAATCCACAATTAGATTCTTGTCCTTTTAAGATCTTGAGCTCATGAGCTTGAATTCTATTGCATATGAAAACCTTTTTTTTTTTTTTTCAGATAATTGAATTACTAAGGTTGAAGTCAAGAAGAATTTGGGCCTCCTCAAGATTCCACTTGGAGTTTTTCCTTTTTTTCCCTCATTGTTGCAACTTTCCTATTGCAATAATATTTGTAAAACTTAGCCACCTTCTTAAGTTTAAAGAAAAAAATTTGACTTTTCAAAATTAACTGAAATTTTAGCAATGTCATTGACACTAACAAAAATTTGCATATTTTTACTTGAATTTGTGACTAATTTTTAATCACAAATGACATTTGCAAATAAAATGGCTCATAATTGTGTTGGACAAGTTACATTCAACATTAGTTGCAAATGTTGATGTCATGATGATGTCATCACATAAACAATGGATGGAACACATATTTGAGTTTATTATATTTTTCATTTATTGATTGTGTAACACATGCAACTATCATGCAATTAGTGAAATTTTTTAATGACCAATGTTATGTTGCCACATGGCATATTTATAAAATATTAAATAAATCAAATTTATTACGACAATTTTAATCTCAATTGTTGATTTTTTAAAGTATTTGATTCATACATGTGGGCAAATAATTTTGTGCCACATGACAAAAATTTTGATTTTTGGAACATTTAATATAAAAATAAGTGGGTAAGTAAAGCAAACTTAGGATAGGTAGGTAGGCCTCTATAGGTAAGTATGAAATTAGGTTTAAGTATGTAAGTAGGTAAGTAAGTTGAAATAGGTAGGTAGGTAAATCAGACTTTAAATTTTGTTTTATTTTATCTTGGATTTAATAAAGTTAGGGTTGAGCTTCTTTAGTTAGTTCATCCCATTTGGCAAATCTTGTGCATTTAATGTTTACAGTGCATTTAATTATATAGTTGACACATTTGAAAGGGAAGCTAAACAATATGGGATAAAAAATCTAGTTGAAAATAGTTTGTAATTAAGTTGTGACTACATTTTTTATCCCATACAATTTGGTTTCCCTTTCAATTGTGTCAACTCCATAAGTGAATAACTCACTAATTAACTAGCTAATTAATTAACTATTTTCCTATCTACCTACTAATAATATTAGGTGGTGATGGTAGTTACTATTAACTAAATAATTGATTAATAGTAAAAATACATCAATAATTAATATGAATTAAAATTAGTTGGATATTAGATTTCAACTAGTTTTAATTAATTAATTCCTTCATTCTAGTACCTTCGCCAATCAAGCAAGAGGGTGGAAATATTGTGCCAATGCACATAACAACATGATGAAAACAACAATAGCACAATGGGAACAAAAGGATAAAAAAGGAGCATGGGCAAAAACAAGTACCTAAAGGAAGAGGAACAACAATAACATGCCAAAGTAACAACAACACATTGAAGCAATAGTAGCATGTTAAAGCACCAACACGTCAAAGGAACATTAACATGGTGGGACACAACAACACAACAAGAAGCAAGAGAGCACAAAACATGAGGGAATCAAAAGATTTTTGTTTTTCAAAATTTTCAAGCACAATGCATAGTTATAGTAGAAATAGCAAGGAAAGAAAACCTTAAGCCATTCAATAGCTCCTTACAACTTGAACTACAACTTGGAACATTCAACAACATGAAACATAACAAGATGAAGAACCTTGAAACATAAAGAATGGAAAACAATTATGAAATGGACCCAAAAAAAACGTTGTGAAAGTTCCCATTGGGTGGTGCCATGGGAATCTTCTTCTAATTTAAATTAATGGCACTTTAATCCAATTGTCACCTTAATCCATGTTCTGCCCTAAGAATTGGATATAGGTTTCTTCATAAAATAAATCCAACTTTTGTGATTTTAATTTTTAAAAAAAGGGGACCAATTTTCACATGTGGTTGAAAACTAAAAAGTGGTTTTCATCTTGGTCATCACTTTTTTTGGTATTATTTTTGGTTTGATAATTGGGTTGAAAATCAGGTCAACCTTTGTTATGCCCAACATTAACATTTACATCTTCATAGTCATATGTGGTGGTTAGAATATATGTTATCCATCAATTTGTTTGTGGTCATTCAATTTTTTGCATTTGTCACATTAACATTCTTTGTTCGTTGGAATGAGTGGGCCTACCTAGGGAGCCACTTACTCTTCCTAAGTTGTCCTTCAACTTAATGGAAGTTCTATCAACAAATGTCTAATTGTTTATCACTTAACATTTAAGTTTTGTTGCCATGCCTTTGGGTGTGGAGAGCTAATTATGGGACACTTTTGTTGAATGTGAGTGTAGGTTCCATGCATCAAGCAAGAAACACCAATAGATTTGTCCCACTTGCTTAATTGATTCAAAGGAAGAGGGTGAAATAGAAGGTTACTTCTTCCTCTTCAACACCATGATGGCATTTAAAGATGAAAGTCTAAAAACATGGATGGGATTTGTGTGGTGCAAAGGCAACAACGAAAGACAACAACAATCTTTTGAGAAACAAGGATTATAATATAACTCACTTGGGCTTTGCACTACTATGTACTACCACTGACAATCAATTGATCAATTGATGAAAAAAATGAATTGATTTTGTGAAAATTAAGCTCCATTCAAATTAAGCTCCATTCACATTGTATGCAACTTCAATTCAAACTTTTTTCAACTCAATTCAAAGTCAACAATTGGATTAACATTCAATTGAAGAGAAATGACATGCAAATTGGTGGAGAAGGTATTAAAAATCTACTTGTGAATATGGTGTTTAAAAAAAAGACATTTAAAAAAGACACATGAATGAAAATAGACCTTTTCATGCCTTTTTACTTGGGAATGGGCTAAACCAATGTTTTTTATTTAGACAAAATTTAACATTTTTTCGATAACTTGTGTTGCTTACAAGTTTTCTATGTGCTTGTGATTAGGGTCACAATTTTGTCATCATGTGATCTAAGGTTCAAGGCATATTGAATCGACTCTAGTCGGTGCATGCTTTGGTTGCTACACACAAACAATGTTGCTGCTTAGGCCCTTGCAAAATTTCAAGTATCGAAATTTTTTTTCTTCTTTTATTCTTTTAGAAATTTTTTGTTTCCTAGGTGATGGTTCATCTTCACCTTCACCTTTAGTAAAAAAAATTAGCATGTTTTTAGTTGAAACATGTCCGACATTATACGTAAAGATAAGTGCCCAACCCATTTTTTGCAAGGAAATGCAGGAGCTTCAACTTCTAAAACTATTGGAAATGATTTGGTTCCTATTATTGATCTCACTCAAGACCTTCTTCCCAAAAAAATTTGGAAAAAAAAGTGAAAATTAAATCGGGTGTTCCATGATGTTTGGGCTATGAAGTTTCCTTGGGTAGAAGCAATCAATGGTAATGATGGTAAAATGACCTAGGTAAGATGTATAATTTGCAACCAAGTAGAAAAGAGAGAAAAATTATTAGTTCCTAAGTTTGATAGGTTGCAAAAACATGCAAGTTGCCATAAAGTAGCATCTACGTGACTAGGGGTGGCTGTTAGTGAGTATTACATGAGCTCATTTAACCAACATGTTAAAAATGAGCGACAATATGCTACTTTTCATGGGCAAGCTTTTGTGATTCAATAAATTGCGAATGGGGACCCTGTAGAAAGCAAAAGAAAGTTTGTGTAATTCGTCACAATCTTCCATATGTTGAAACAAAGGCAACCTATGACAAATTTTGAAGGTTGTAAAGAGCTTTTTAATTTCTTCAAAGTGCCAAACAACCCTTGGAAACTCTAAACTGACACTATTGGTTGGAACATGGTTAAAACCATGCATGATTTTGTGATCGGTCTATTTGTATAGTTGTGCAAAAGGCCCGATTCATCTTTGTTTTTTGTGATAAAGTGACCACTATATACAGTCAATCATGGATTTTGACCCATGTTTATGTTGTGAATGGATGGAAATGTCTATCGATTTTTTTGACATTGTTCCAAGTTCTAGAAGGTTCCAGTGTTGACAATTTAACGAAGGTAACTGTGGACTCTCTACTCACTTACAACAATCTTTTAGAATATAACTTAGCTTCCAAATTGGTATTTTTGGGGCAAATGGGGTGACAACCTTCCAAGGTCCAAATACTAGTGTTAATGTGCACTTGAAAAAAAACACGCACCTTTTATGTTGGGTGTGCATTGTGTTACACATCAAACCAATTTGGTTCTGCAAACATTGTCCCGATTGACCTTGGTTACAAAAATTGAGTTGTTGCTATAGTTTGTTTACAATTACTATTCACCAAGCCCTAAAAGGTCTTTGGATAGATCTAGATTAGGTGAATTCTTGGAGCAAAAGGTGTTCAAGAGTTTACACAATGTGAAGACACGAACTAGATTTCAATGTTATCCCTTACCAAAAGAATCTTAGTAAAGTACAAGTCTTTAATTGTGCATATGTTTAATGAGCAAACATTCAACATCTTGGCAAAAGCAAATCTAGACCTTCTTTGCGATGTTGAGATTTTTCTAGGTTTAACTTGTATTCTACCTTTGCTTGAATGCATGCAATTTCTTTTAAAGTTTGCTCAAGCTCAAGATGTTTTCATTTGTGATTTCATTGATGCAATCAAGGCTTGTGAAAGGGATTTGTATAGGATGTATGTTGATCCATTTACAAGTTATGATTATGGAGATGGGATATTTTAGACTTTCTTTGATGTTGTAGATCACACATGTGATCCTTTACACATGGTTTGGATTGTTGAACCTATTTTTGGTGTGGACTATGTAAGGTTTTAGTTTTTTCCTCACACATACAAGGTTCATAAAAGGGACCCGCTAACAATTTGTTTGAGTTATGTTTCCTAATTGGATTGGTTGAATGCAGTAGAAGTTATGAAACAATAATGCAATGCTATTGCTACTAGTCTCATTCAAGAACTTGAGTGGTATTTCCAAGCTCAAGACATAATTAATGCCACTAGGGTGATTTACCCCCAGTTGTGGGTGTAACCTGAAGTTGAACACAAATTTTTGGCACAACTTTCAATTTTGAAATCACACTATTATTTTGGGAAGCATATTGGCTAAAAAAATTTATATATCCCACCTTTGTTGGATGAAACATTGCTGGTGCAACAATCGTTTTTCTTCAAGAATATTATGTTTGCTAATTGCCATGAAGCTTCCTATGGACTATAATCCATGCATGAAAATTAGGACAACCTTGTCCAATAACCAACTGCTTTCCCATCGACTATTTGAATGGCTAAAATTAATTGAATTGTCTATGGACATTTGGTTGTCAAGATGTTCACCCATAAGTTGTTTACTTTCGACACTTTTCCATTTGTTGCAACAATGAATGCTTGGAATGTTGTCAAATCCTGTCACATTGCTATAGAGACATAATTCATTTGCAACAACAAATCTCTAAACCCTAAACTTTTATACAATATGTTCATGTGTTTTTGGTTGTGATGTTTGTATTATTTGATTATTCTCAATTAGATGTGCTATGGTGGTTAAAATGAGGTGTATGCAATTTCAATTTTTTGTAACTTGAACAAACACTCAAGTATTATCTTTTTTTTAAATTTAAATTTTATTAATTTACTTTAGGCAATCTCCCAATGCAATCTCCCAGGGCAAGGTCTTCAAAACCAAGATTCAATCCCCTTAAGAGATTTTGCATCTATAAAATTAGCCTATAGGTAATTGATGTCTACTGATTTTTACATCTTGTCTACTAATTTTTGCTTCTTGTTGCCATTTTTTCCCCCATTGAATTGAAAATGTTCACCAATTTGTCTACATGGAGTTCCATTTGGTAGCCATTTTTCTACCTTGGACCCTACTTGGTTGTTGTTTTGTATACCTCAAATTCAATGTGGTTGCCTTTGATTTATTACTTTGGATTTGATTCTATAGCCAATTTTCAAGCTTGCACGAATAAACATAGCCACTTGATCAATTTCCAAAATTTCAAGTTGCCAAATTGACGTACTTGAACTACCTAAAAATAGTTAGGTGTGCCACATAGAAAAATTGAAAAAAAAAACATTGGGCTAAACATATTCTAATTTCAAATTGTCCAAGTGATGACTATGCCTTATGAAAATTAAAATTGTCTTACATAAACTAGCTTTGATGATATCCTCATCATTGGAAGATGAATCATTGTCACTAGAATTTGTGAAGATATGCTCAAGGGTAAGCACAAGGTTTAATGCAAACAATTGTGTGCCATTGACAAGGCTTGTCATACTAGCATATAATGTGACACAAAATTAATCATCTTTCTAAAATCTTTATGTGTTTTCTACAATTGTATTGCTATGATTGCTGCAAGAGCATACGTAGTGACAACTTTCATTTCAACCTCTATTAGCATTTAGCACACATTCAAGGAGCAATGTTAATTCCCATTGCATCCCATCCCATAAACCTACAAAAATGGACTGAATTAAGTACAAACTCCACACCATTTAAATGGTACCACCAAAACCTTGTTAACATGGGCATATTTTTATCAACCTGTAGCAGGTTTACCCTTGCTTCTTCACATGCTCTAAGACAATTGTCACATTGCATTAACACAATTTAAGGAGCAGGTAAAATGTAGAACCATACAAAACTAGAGTTGTCAAGGGGTATGAGATGGCTAAGGATAATTGAAGAGAGGTCAATTGTGTCGGCTCTGCCCAAGGAAACTAGAAGGAGGGGATCCTTCACATTGGGACATGGTGTTGGCAATTACAAGGATACAAGTTTGATGTATCTCGGAGTTGCATTTGGTCTAGTTCAATTTATGAGTTTCTTCAGAAATAATGGTTACATGTTCTTGCATGTATAGCATCCATGTTCTTGTGTGGATTAGGCTCTGGAATCCACAGGATCCTTATTGAGCTATACTATGAATCCAGAGGGCACGGGCTCATCTAACATTATTGAGGTGACTATGATCGGTTGTAACTTCTGGAGCAAGTCAGCTCTTTTGAGCTTTTCGGAGGACGGTGGAGATTTTAGAAAGGTCTCACACACAAGTCACTCCAGGAGCATATGTGTTTTAAAGGGTTAACAAAGTCAAGCAAGGCTTCTTTTTGCACCATCACAAGCAAGTTGAAAGGCCAAAAAAACTGACTTATTCAAGCTTCCAAAATTTGGAAAGGTGTTGGCCTAGGAAAATACAATAGCCTATGGTCAATTTCCACATTGACAAAAAAAAAATAAAAAAATAATTCGTTTTTAAAATTTGAAATTATTGAATTTTTCATGATTTATTATGATATTGTTGCATGAGTAGAGAAAATTTTCAGAGTGTAGCTTATGATAATTATGATGATTTTCAACATGTCAACTTCATATTTTCACATAAATTCATTCCACTATTTTGAGGATTATTTAATGACGAAACTAACCTTAGGGTAAGG
>Ga0116229_10011479_pt1 | contig 13047 bp, 11 predicted proteins | sample S1TSphgellanicum_3_FD_87313 | JGI IMG/M metagenome (GOLD analysis project Ga0116229, IMG submission 87313) | Host-associated microbial communities from peat moss isolated from Minnesota, USA - S1T2_Fc - Sphagnum magellanicum MG | ecosystem: Host-associated > Plants > Peat moss > Unclassified...
AATATTGATTAAAATGGCATTGACTATATTTAACCTAAATAAGCTATAGGTAGGGTAAGATAGGCAAGCCTTTTGAATTTACATTTCTTTTAGAAATTTTTCATTCAAAATTTTTTTTCTTCCTTTTCTTTTTTCCTTTTCTTTTACATTTCATTTATTTTCATCATTTTTGACCCTCTACTAATGATGTTGTTGTTACCAATCCTTTGTTTTTCACAAATAAAGGTGATGTTGATACTACATGCATCACTGTTTTCATGTAGCTCCCAATATAATTCCTTCCACTTTTGATCAAAAAATTTTTAGAAACAAATTTTGCAATCTCAAACAATGAATTTTTCAACAACAATTTTCATAATTAGATCATTTAACAAACTAGTAGTTCAATGCCACCTACATTATTTGTTCTTCTTCAAGGATATTGTAAAAAATCAAATTAATGTTGCATCCTGAAATCCCATTGAATTACAACCAAATTGAAAAAATTCAACACAAATAAAACCCAAAAATAAAATTGCACCATTTTTTCACATCTGAACAAAACATCAAAGAAAGTCCAACATGAAAAAAAGAAAGAAACCCATGAACCAAGAAATAAAAGGCAAGGAGGACTTGTTGTAGCTTTGTGATTTTTTATCTACTTGGAGACATCATGCACGATTCTAAAAATTCTCTACAAATTTTTGTAACATTGTTTTACTTACTTCTTGCATCTTGTTTTTCATGTACACTAATCTTTGCACAATGCAACATCACAAATCCTACAATTAGAAGATTTGTGAACAAGGTTATTCATCTACATTGTTCATTTTCAATGAAAGTTTTAGATAAGCAAACAATGTTCATTCACTCTAAAAAAATATGATGAGAGTTTCAATACAAACACTTCTACAAAACATTTGAAATATGAGTGCTTCAAAGAATGGGAGCTTCTAAAATAGAGGATGGAAAAGGTAAAAAGTGGAAACCAAAAAAAAAAGGAAAGTTTGTTGCACTGTACATTCTAGTTGAAAGCAAGTGCAAAAAGATAGAAAGTTGTAAAAGAAAATCTTTACACACATGAATGGTTTATATATAAATCCCTTGGAATTTTGGACCCCTCCACTCCTATCCCAAGCCCAGTAGATCGAGGGTAGGGGTCAAAAATCTAAAAGGTTTAAGGTAAAATCACCCATCATCGATCAAGTATTCAATGGTGCACACTTCAATTGCCTAAAAGAATGCCTATGGTGAATTGTGCTTAATGGGTAGTTGTTCAAAACTACCCCTAAATCTGAACTTCTTGTTCAAAAAAAAAATGTATAGTCCTTTTACCCCACAATTTAGGAATGGAGGTTTTGTGTTTAACAACTTGCTTGACAATGTTTGGTAACAAGGACTCACCCTACGCTTACAAGGTTATGTTTGATAATAGGGCACGCACAATGTTTGCATATGGGAGGATATGGGATGTGTTCATAGAAGGTACCAATTTTTTTTCAACCATCGTATTTTGTGGGAGGTTTTGACTTACTCATTTCAAACTCAAATGGAGGTTTATAAATGGCTATAGAGGTGCCAAGTGAAAGACTACTTAGACCCTTTGAACCTCCAATGTCAAAAAAGATCAAAGAATAGACACATGTTTTCTAGAAGCTCAAACATTTGTTCATTGGCCTATCAACTTTATATGCAAACCATTGTTGTGCGTATAAGTGGTTTAGGACTTACCCAAAGAAATTTATTTCTAAATCTTATAATGAAATGTATTTACACTCTGCGTAAGTATAAATGTAGAATACAAGATGTGTGAAGTGTAAAACTGTGTAAATCAATATAAACGTAAAAACAAAAGTATTTATATGATTTTATGCAGTCATGTAAAACAAAATAAATGTAAAACAAATACATTTATATGGTTGTATGTGACATTGTTTTAAAATGTGATTTCTACTTGAAGAGGGAGGAGCTCTCATAATGTGTTTGGTGATGGGCCAACCAATTGACCCATTACAAAAAATAATAATAATAATCATTAAAACATTTGTGCTTTTAGATGCACCACAACCAATTAAATTACCTAATATGAATCACAATAAGTACCTAGGCTCTTGAAAAAAGCTTAGACCAAAAATGATGATGAACAAAGTTAAGAATATTGTAATACCTTTACCATTTCGAAATATTTTGGGTGAATAATTTTTTTTAAATTTCATTTTTTCATTTCGACCTCCAATCACAAATTTTCTCAAAATTCGAATGTAATAAAACTGAAAAAATAATAATTTCGCATATTACCTATGCAAATAAGTACCTACAATAATTACATAGGCATTGATAAATAGATCCCTAGTTTTAATGTTGTTAAACTAGACCCTAACAACATGGGTAAACCAATTATGATGATTTAGGGTGGTAATGATTTTGAATACTTGTTATTAGAATTCAGCTAGCATTTCTTGCATTTTTTGGGCTTGTTTTTTTCATTCCACACTCCTTTTTTTCCCTTTTAAGGCAACTTAAATTCTTTGAGATTAGTTTAGTCACAATTTTGTCCAAAATGGTTGAGGATGAAGGAGGTCAAAAAAACATTATTAGTTTGTTTCAAACAATTTCAAGTGAAAAAAGGATGCAAATTGTTGAAAGGGAGCTTGCACAAATGAAAGAGAATAATAATGATGCAACATCATGTAATGTGCAAAAAGAGAAGCACCTAGTTGGTAGGCCTAGAATCCAACATAATGTGAGGACTTTGAGTGACCATGAAGTCAAGAAAGAAGATCATGAGAACAAGAAACCTTTTAAACGTATGAAGAAGCAAGGGGCATATCATAATTAGTTTCAACCTCATCTTTGGCCCCAAATACTAGTTGTAGTGAAGAAGTATGGAAACAATAAGATTGTTCTTACATTCTTACAAAATGCTTACAAATCACTAGGAGTGCCTGGTCCTTATGCAAAGCTTATTAGGAATACAATGTGGGAATGGTTCACAAAAGAAGGTGAATTGAAAGAGAACTACATGGAAACTACCCAACATGGAACAACAATGAAAACTCTAAAACAAAACTTGCCAAAACTTGAAGAATATCTTGAAATTTGTGATGAGATAGTTTATGTCTTACAAAAGATGAAAGAGTTAGTTAGCCATTATCAACAGGGATTATGCAACCCATTTTCAAAAAATCACACAATCTCTTGTTCCTCAACTCATTAGACCTGGACGTGGGGATTTAATGTCACAAGAAAGTGGTCAAAACAATTCATGAAATAATACAATGTTGGACTTATAGAGTGGCAACCACTATTACAAGCAAATTCTCACTAGATTGGGTTACTCAAGGCTTGACCATGGCTTATAAGGCTGCTTACCTAGCAAAAGCATACTCCATTCCACCTGCACTTATTGTGAATAATGATCAAATTGGAGTCCATTTAGTTCCAAATGGCGGCAAAAAAACTTGGGAGCCAAAAGGAACTAAACATGTGCAAATGCTAAGTTTGGAAGATAAGAGGCAAGTGACAATTGTTGTTTCATCTAACACTGTCAAGGACCTACTTCCACCTCAAATAGTTTTCATTGGTTCTACCCCTAGGACATTACCACCAAATAGTAAAAGGAAAACAAATTGCATCAATGATGGTTGGGATCTTACTTTTTGTGAGAATCATTGGTCATCTTTGGAAACAACCAAACAATTTGTGCAAAAAATCCTCCTTCCCTACCTGCAATCCCAAATCCAATTATTAGGGTTAAAGAAAGAACAAAAGATGGTGTGGATTATTGATTATTGGAATGTTCACATTAATGAGGAATTCTATAATTGAATAAAAATTGAACATACAAACATCTTGCTAATTTTTGTTCTTGCTAATTGCATAAGTGAATTGTAACCAGAAAATGTGATCTTGCAAAAGCCCTTAAAACATGCATTCAAGGTTCATTTTAATTCATGGACTTTTTAGACAATTAAGGATCAAATAGATGATTTTCAGGATCCAAAGGTAGACTTCAAGATAAGCAACTTAAAGCCTAGGATTTGTAGATGGTTGCATTTCGCATGGACAGAGGTCAAAGCCATGAGAGAAATAATCATTAAGGGATGGGACAAGACAGGTATCACTAGAGCTTTTTTACTTGCATTTCAGCTTACAAAATGAAAGCTAACACTACAACACCCTTCTTTAGGAACCAACAAATGTGGAGGTTGTTGAAGAGGTTGATATTGACATTGATCCAACAATGCCAATGTCAATAGTTGTTGAAAATTGCTTCTACCCTACACCATCAACCACATGTGTAGGCCCATCAGGAACAAGACAAAAGAAGCGTGCACAAGCTAGGAAGAAAAAAACTCCTACTCTTAGAAAGATGAAGAACATTGGTATGTTTCTACTAGCTTGTGCAACTATTGATGTTGATTTAGAAAAATTTTGTGCAACTCATGTGGTTGGTCCAAAACCTGAGCTTATGCAATTATCGTTATTGGTTTAAAAAAAGCTTGTACAATTGCTGCCATTAGTCCAAAAGAAGCTTATGTAATTGTTGTTGTTGGTCCATAAGAAGTTTGTGCAACTATTGTTATCAGTCCAAAAGAAGCTTGTATAACTATTCTTGTTGGTCCAAAAGAAGCTTCTGCTACATAGGTAGTCGTTGCCAAAGTTGTTGCCAACTTTTGCAACTACTACTATTACATGGAAGAACATTTCCACGTTGCTACCAACTTTTGCTTCTGCTCCAAAAGAAGTTATTACTACACCATCACCATCTTCTACAATTACTATAGTTGTAAGGACCCTAGATGAAGATATTATTATTGTTGTAGATGGGAGTTGTTGTTGCCCTTTGACTATTTTTGAACTATGATTCCTACATAGATAGCTTTAGGATGAAAAACACATTTTTTTTGTAGTTGAGATTTGAACTTGTCCTTAATCCTTTGTGGTTATAGCCATAATACATTGTAATCATCTTGGTTATGTAAGGAAGATAGTTTGGACAACTTTTGGAGTCACCTTTGCACATGCTACACACTTGAGAACCCACTTGTAACCATGAAAATTAACCACAATCAATATTTTTCTACAAAGTGTTGCACAAGAAAAGAAACACAATAAATGAAACAAAAATTTTAAGACCAAATGAAAGAAGGACAAATTAGTGGAGTTCACAGACATGGATCCTTAAGGGTGAAAGCAATCATAGGCCCATTTGAAAAATCACATTCTGCATTATAAAATCACCTATCACACAAGCAATAGAAGAATACCAAGAAGGTCAAATGGTCCAACTCTATGCAGCATCACCCTGAATTGACAACATTGTGTCACTTGTTATATAATGTTAGTTGCATACCGACAACAATGGATGAGTTGTGCCATGTGGGATCAATGTTTGAAGATAGTAGTGGGATGTAGATCCAAGGTAGAAAAAATCCATAGGTCTTCCATAGAACAGCTACATATACAATATTATTATTAATCAACATTATGATCAATAGCTTCGTGAATAATGCATGAACTCTTGCAACCCAACTCACTACAAGTTGTAGCAAGCCTAATCACAATAGAAGTAGTCTTCTATAGAAGAAAACTCCAAACAAAATGTAGATCCATAGATTGGCAACATAAGGCAACAACACAAATCCTATAGCAAAAATGAAAACTATTAGCAACCAATTACCCTAGAAAAAAGTATTCAATGCATTCATATTGTAATCTCAAATTTAACATGAAACTGAAGCTCGAGTAGTCTATAGAATAGTAGTAAAAGTGAAAAATTATACCTCACTCATCACTTTGGACGTCTTCATAAGCTTCTGCTCCCTTTTATTAAATTTGGAAAATACTTCCACACTTGCAAGCAATAAATAAATAAATAATATTGAGGAGAAGATATGTTCGTTGACATTGTTACAAGGCGTATGTTGAAATTTAAAAGCTTTTAGTTTATACATACACCTCCAACAAATAAGATCCACTAGTTGCAAGGATACAAGACAAATTAGATGAAGAAATGAACAACAGGTTCTCTTGAGAAGGGCAATGAGATATGGTGGTGTTTTATGGCTAGAAAATTAGCAATAAGCTACAGAGCTATTGTTGATGCTTGTGTACATGGGTAAAGATGGGGTCGAGATGTAAGTGTCATGTGCAACAAGTATCACAAAGGTGACTAGAAGTTGCATGGCAACAATTTGAAATCCACTACTTGTGGGACTTGCGACAACGAACTTGTAAGCAAAAATTGCATAAATCTCAATTACACTCATCAATCAGTCAGACTAATTATGGCACTCACATCAATGTCTTTTTTTTCTTAGCAAAAATTCACCAAATTTAAATTTTCATTTGTTTCATATGTGTTGTAACTTCAAGGTTTAAACCTAAATTTCAAATTTTGTTGAAAACACCATAATCAGACATGATAGCAAACAAGAAATGGCTTGAAACAAAAGTATCCAATTATTTTGGGTGTTCCCATCCTTTTCCTCAATGTCTATAATAGTTGTAGCAAAAGTTTTAGTCTCTTGATCTATTTGATTTCCATCACATGTGTTCTACTCATATTGTCTTAATGCTTTTGTAATTTCTGCAACCAACTATGTGTTTGCAAAATGAGTCTCCCCATCCAATATCCACTTTGCGAGGAAAATAACAAACACTGGATTATAAGCATTTCTAGTTTTAATGGTTCTAGTAGGATCCAAAATATTACGATCAAAAAGTGTGACCAACTTGTTACAATTAATCAAACAAAATCTTGAGAGACAAAAATACTATGAACCTAGAAAACTTTGCAAATATCCATCCAAGTCATCAAGATTTCTAAATGATTAGTCATGTGTGGTTTCCCTACTAGAAACAAGGTTTGCATTAGGAAGTTGAATCAATAAACATGAGCACTAACACTAGTTCTTTAGCCATTTTCTACTTTCAATGTTTTGGAAGAATTCAATACTAACAAAGAAAAGACATGCACAAATATGCAACTGAGGGCTTCCCCCTTCTAGATGAAAAGGGCTTGCCCTTCTAAAAACTTTTTTCTGCTATTCAAAATAAAACTACATGGGTATTATGCCTATCTCTAAACTAGCACCTACATTCAATCATAAGGTATTTAAAAAGTTTCCGAAAGAGTTGTAAAAACAAATCGCAACAACAAGATCATGTATGTGAAAGAAATGGAAAAGCAACTCTCACCTATAATTCAATCACACTCCTTTACAATTTATGTAACGAGTGTTTAGTCACTCTAAGTGTTGTAATATTTTTTCTTGCAAGGCTTTAAAGCAACTAGCTTCCCATTTTCAAATTGTTGATGGAAAAAAGTTTTCATTCTAACAAAAAACACACTCAAAGGATAGAAATAGGGGGGCAATGGTAGTAAGAGGAGTCTAAGCTTTAGGATTTTGGCTATGGCAGTTTCAACCTTCTAGGAGCTATGACCATGTTTGATCTAACTTTGATTGTTGCTACACGAAAGGACTTTACTCAATCGTTGTCATGTGATGGGACTTTATTGACAATATTATGAATGGACCATTTCCTAGATTAAGGTTGGACTAAAACTTCAAGTCTCATAATTTTTGATAATTTGGAATTTAATTTTTGAACTTTCGACACAATAACCACTTAATTTTGAAAAAAATTGGCTTTCATTGAAAAAAAACTTAATTATGGCTGAAATGGTAAAGGTATTATGATAAAAGTTCTCCCCAAACAGTGAGGTGGGGCAAAATGTGCATTTAAGATATTCCTCAAGAGAGGATCATTATAGTCCTATATTGGTAAAAAATGTTAATGTTTGGGGAGTATCAAAGTATCATGGTTTTTTTTATCAAAGTGACATATTGCAAAAAAATAAAATTGAACTTTGGTATGCGCCTACTTCTAATTAATATGGATTTGCAAGAAGGCATGGTCATTAAAGGTATATAATACATACATTTACATACCACAAAGCATTTATATGAGATTATGTAAATGTATTTGACAAACATTTACATTGCCCTCATGTAAATGTAAAAACAATAGTTATACACAACAACATTATAAATGTAAACATAAAAAGTTTAAACATGTAAAGTTCTAATCACACCTAATGCTAGTGCTAACACTAACATCACCCCTAGAACATTTTCTTAACACTAATTCTAACATTAATCACCTTTAAGATTGACATTTTTGTTAACATTTATTGAGGTGCATTCACACCTGCAATAGTTTAGGTTTAAAAAATATTTAGGGTTTTAAAAACATACCTTTGTGCCATCATGGATTCACACCAAAATTCATGATGGCAAGTTAAAGTAGGTTTTTGTTGTTTTTTTCATCATTCCCCTTGTTCCCTAGGGCCATGCTTTTCCCTTTTCGTCATGCACAAGCATGCATTCATAGAAGCTAGCTCATTTCTTGGCTTCACTCTTCACAAAAAATTTCATTTCTATCTTGCTCACACTTCTCCTTTTCGTCCCTCATGCCTTTCCTTTTCATTTCTTTTGTCTCATCAAATTGCTTGATCTTTGCTCAATTTCCCTTGTAGTTTCATTGCATTATGTTAGTGTTGTCATTTTGTTTTCACCAGTGCTACCATTTTGGTGTTACTGTTTTGTCTTTGTTGGTGCCTTTAGTAGTGACTTCACTCCTTTGTTGCTACTTCAAATCATCCCCACAATTCAAAATCACAACAAACCCAAGTTGCTTTTGTTTCAGAATTCTATGAAACCCCCTTCTTCAACAACTACAATTTCCAACTTTGCAATAGTAAAAGAAACAAAAGTAGAAGAGAGATAGAAAGGACATATTAATGTGAAGATAGGATACTCCTTGTGCTTTGCTACATGAAGATTTGCCACCATTGTTGTTGTTCATCTTACCTTTGCTTATTGTTACTAATGCACCAATGCCGAAGCTACTTGTGCTCACAATGCCACGTTCTCCCTCTGCATTATTGCAACCTACTCCCTAGTTGCTTTATTATTCGTGATCTCGTTTGCTCCTTCATTTTCTTTTTCCTCATGTTATTGTTGTAGGTGATTATTGGTGTTGTTGCAAGTGTGTGTTGTTATTGTTGCATCTTATGAATGATTGTTGGTGTTGTTGTAAATGTGTGTAGCTGTGATTTTAGTTTATGGTTTTTACTTTATTTTAAAATTCTAATAGGTAAGTCTTCTAAAATTCTTCCTTTTAAATTATGGTTGCAAAAAGTTTTGCTTTGTGCATTTTCAAGAATAGAAAATGATGTTTAAATGTTTGTGTTCATTGTTAGTGATCAGAAGGATAGAGGAAAAACATTTGAATTCTAATTGAACTTTGTTGTCATTCTATTTTGATTGTGGAACTTCAATCTAGAAGGAATTTCAACTAACAAAAGAGACATACCATGAGGTCAATACTATATGTTGAAGTTTTTTTTATGGCATTGTTGCTACACTTTTGTTTTGTTATTGTTTGTATTCATTAATTGTTTAATGTTTAACTATTTGTGTTCATTATTAATGACAAGAAGGATAACGGAAAAACATTGAACTTTGATTAAACTCTATTGTCATTATGTGCATCTACAACATAGATAAGTCTTCACCTTCCATTTTTTTTCTACTCCATGGACAATTAAAGGATTGGGTTTTGTTATTAATAGGGTGTATGCTATTGTTTCAAATCATTGATTTTTTTTTCAACTACCCTCTCCTCATCTTTGGACTAGAGCTTTAACAAATTAAACCCCATTGCTGAAACTATAGAGCTCCTTCTTACTATAGCTACACTCCATCATTTGCAATTGCAAAGTTGTTTTCTAGTTCTATTGCAAGAATTAAGGCATTAGGTGAAGCTAAAGAGCACCACATGGTCTTCTCAGTTTTTACAAACAAAATATGATGATGATGGATGGGTAGAAAATTTTAGAATGACCAAATCAACATTGTTTAGGATTGTTAACCAATTGCGATCTATGTTGATGAAACAAGACACTTGATATTGAAGTGCAATTCATGTTGAAATATGGGTGTCATGTGTTATTTACAAGTTAGCCCATGGTGTTAATTTCTTGAATTGCAATGAGTTGTCTACAATTGGTAAATCAATAGTGTCATTTGTGTTGCATGAGTTTGTGGAGGTTGCCAACATCACTTTCAAGAAGTTAATTTTGTGGCCAACAAGAGCATAAATGAATGTTGTGATGGAAGGTTTTCGGCACTTGTGTGGATTGTCAAATGTTCACAATGCAATTGATGGCATCCACATCCAAAATTTTAAACCTAAAACTACTTTTCTTGAAGATTATTACTATCATAAAATAAAAGGATATTCAATTTTAGTTCAAGCAATAGTAGATTCTAAAAAAAATAAAATCTTGACATTGTGTTGGCTTGCCAAGTAGCATTAATGATCCTAGAATCCTACACATGTCTTCATTATATAAGCATGCTCAAAATTAGGGTTTATTTGATCCTAAGAAAGGTGTAGATGGCTTTCCACCATATCATTGGGTGATAAGGGTTATCCATTAATTAGTTGGATTATGATGCCTTTCAAAGAAGAAATGCAACATTCAATATTAAAACTTTTATACCATAGAAAGCATAAACGAGGGAAATCAATAGTTGAAAATGTTTTTGGCATTTTGAAAAAGACTTTTAGAAAAGTGCAGAAGTCTAAATTACATGTGGCATTCCTTCCTGATGTGTTTACATGTTGTTGATTGTTACATAACTTTATTAGGTCTAAAGATGAAACTATCATTGCTCGATTACTTTGAATCATCAAGCTTGAAGTTGGCGTACATGAACAAAGACATCATAAAGCTGCTAACAAGCCCATGAATCAAGCACAAATCGAAGGTCAAGAGAGATATGGAAATGTGATTCAAAGGGAACTAACATTATATCTTAGTAGACAAAGGAACTTTCAATGAATTATAGGTGAATCTATCCTTCTTACTTTTTGTTAGATTAAACATGTAAAAAAGAATGCTGAAAGTTTTTTCTTTTTATGCTCTCACAACCTTTTGCCATGTATCTTCATACCATCCACTAACTTTTTTCATTTGTTAGCATTTAGCTAGACTGTGTTGGATTCTATTTGGTGTTATAGTATATTCATGGTAGCCATGTATTTCTCAAATCTAATATTCACCCCCAAAACACAACATCCATGTCAAAACAAGTCAATTTGATTTCACAAAGATGGTCCACATTCAACAAATAGTTTTGATTTTAAGCAAGCTTGAACTTACTTCTATTCATTGATAGTTTCTTTGTTGATAGTGATATCTTTTGCATTGTTGTTGTTTTTTTTTGTGTCATTATTGGTAGCAACATTGGCATTGTGTGTGTGTGGGTTGTCATTAATAGTAGTTCGTGTAAAAGCTTGGGTCATAACATGTGTCAAGTTATTGAGGATTTGAATCATGTCCATGCCCATGGCAATCTACATGTGGTTGGCAACATCATTTTTAACTTTGAAATACTCAAGTTGTTTCTCAACAAGTTTGTCTTGGATTTCAATTTGTTTTCCTTCAGCAATACATTTGTGGCATTGATTTGATCAATGAACTCCACCAACATCTTGTTCCCTTTTTTTGTTGCTTCCGCCATGTTTTTATGAGCAGAAGAATAGGTTCTTTTAACCCATGTACTTATAGTAGAATGACCATATCAAGTTTTTGCTATGTTAAAGTTTCAATTGACTAATGTTTGTGTGGGGGGGTTTGATGGGGGGTTAGTACCTAACATGACTTTTGGTTGAATGGGTAGTAGTATAGTTACATGTGGACGAGTAGGCAATGGTGTTGTGACTTCAAGATGAATGGGATTAGTGTAATCACCATCTATTCGTGCATCAATTTGGTGAAACTTTTTATTGCTGCACTACGAGGTGACAAAGGTGTAGATGGTGTTGGTTCAAACATCCAACCATCATCAACATTGGTATCTTTTTCTACATTCGCTTTTTGCATTGCCGCATAATTTACATCTATTGAATTTTCATTTTGATTAATGGCATTGTTGGGTGTCAAACCATAAGGCTCGTAGTTCCTATGTGCATCATCCATTAAATCCCACATGTGAGGTGGGTTGAAGATGGGACACATCTCCAAAAATTTTGCAATCATTTCATATAATCCTTGCCCAAAGGTCCTGGGTAATCCTCATGCAACTTTTTCTACTGTGTTCAAGGATCAATAATCTTGATTGTTTCCTATTCTAAGTTTGTAATCATAGATTTGTTTGAAATCTCTTGCAATAGCGCCCCATTTGTCTTTACAAGCTACACCATTCTTCATTTGAGTGGAGAACCCCGCATTCATAACCTTTGCTGAAATTTTGTTACATTTTGTACAACAGTTTCAAATTTGTCTCTTGCATCAATTGTGTCAAGGCTTGCCACATGCTTTTCCTTTTTGGCTTTGATGAACGCCAAAATTTCATCATGCTCCCAATTTGGTTGGCATGATTTGCAGCCTTGGACTTGTTACACATTGGAACTAATTGTCTAGTTGGATGTCTTCTTGTTTTTCCCTTTCTTTTTTGCTAGAGCAGGTACCTCATCATTGAGGGAATTGCAATTGAAAAATTCTTCTACACCTACACACAAGAAGGCATGAAGTATGTTTCTATTTTACATACATGTGAAATAGACATATTGATGGTCTATGGTTCCTAAATTTGTGCAATGTTTTGTGTGTGCAGGTGTTGTGACTCCTAAAATCTTGTTTTGTTGTTTAAGAAGTTTGTTTTTTTATACAAGCAAAAGATTTTGTTGTTAGACATTCAAGCTATTCACAAATTGAAGATAGATTTGTCCAACATACTTGCAGCAAGACATACAAATGTTCATTAGCTGCAAAAGAGGATTACCTTCTTGACTTTGTTGATCATTCTAGTTGGAGAAGCAAGTCCCTAGAAATTCCACTGCACTTTTGAAGACTTGCTATAGCTTTTGAACTATCTTGAACAATAGATTTTGCAACTATGTTCTTCTTTTTCTTTTGAGCAACTTGTAGCAAGGATAAAGGGAGAGCAAAAAGAAGGAAGAGGTAGAGTATGGCAAAGAGAGGGGGGG
>Ga0116229_10011481_pt1 | contig 13047 bp, 7 predicted proteins | sample S1TSphgellanicum_3_FD_87313 | JGI IMG/M metagenome (GOLD analysis project Ga0116229, IMG submission 87313) | Host-associated microbial communities from peat moss isolated from Minnesota, USA - S1T2_Fc - Sphagnum magellanicum MG | ecosystem: Host-associated > Plants > Peat moss > Unclassified...
CCGGTCGGATCACGGCGCGCATCGAGAACCTGCATGTTCATGGGATCAATCTCCATGACGGGCGCCGGAGGCCTCTCCTCCAGCCCTCAACCCGTCACGGAAATCCTGTCCGCACTCTCACTCTCGGCGGGGCGTTGCGGGGCGGCCGGCCCCGCAGAAGGGGGAGGCCGAGACGAAAGGCTCGGACGCGGGGGAAGGCTTTCCCCACCGCCAGCATCACCTCGAAATTGCCCGCATGTCGCTTCCGACGATCATCCTCGTCTCTTTCCGGCCCCTCGGTCCGCGCGCAATTTCCTGTGGTCCGATCTTCCGGCCCCGGCCGGCAACGATGATCCTCCTTTGGCCAGCGCGCAGGGGTGGCTTATTGAAAACTGTCAGAAATCTGCATATATTTCCAACAGGAGAATGGCTATGCAACGGCTGACTGATCAGATTCTGGCCCATGCGAAGGGGCTGCCCGAAGGAGCTCCTGTAGCAGCTAAAAGCTTGTTACACCTCGGTAATCGCGCTGCGGTGGATCAGGCTCTGTCGCGTCTGGCTGAGCGTGGCCAACTGATTCGCGCTGGCCGGGGCGTTTATCTACGCCCCATCACGAGTCGGTTTGGGACGCGGGCTCCATCCGTGGAGCAAGCGGTCGAGGCGCTTGCGAGCCAACGGGGCGAAGTTATTGTCTCGAACGGGGCTGTGGCAGCGAACGCGCTCGGCCTGACGACGCAGGTTCCGATCCGGCCGGTCTATCTGACCTCGGGACGCAGCCGGACGATGAGCCTTGGCAAACAGGTCGTCGAACTGCGACATGCGCCGCGCTGGCAATTGACTTTGGCTGATCGGCCTGCCGGTGAAGCGGTGCGGGCGCTGGCCTGGCTTGGCCCTGAGAAAGCCGACGAGGCGCTCAAAACGCTGAAGAGAAAAATGCCTGCGGGCGTGTTCGGCGAGCTGGTGGCCGTCGCGCCGCAGCTTCCGACCTGGCTCGCCCGAAGCGTGGGAAAGACGGCCTATGGCTGACGTTTTCCTCCGTCTTTCGGCCAAGGACCGCTGCGACGCCCTCGGTGTCGCGGCCGACCGATCTGGGCGACCCGCGCACCTTTTGGAAAAGGATGTGTGGGTAGTCTGGGCGCTTGCCGCCCTCTACGGATCGCCCTTGGGCGAACATCTGGTGTTTAAGGGCGGCACATCGCTGTCGAAAGCCTATAAAATCATTCAAAGATTCTCGGAGGACGTTGACCTCACCTACGACATTCGAGTGATCGCACCCGACCTTGTGGGTGCCGTCGGTGACGCACTGCCGAAGACGCGGAGCGAGGAAAAACGGTGGTCAAGCGAGGTGCGTCGGCGTCTGCCGGCATGGGTCGCGGGAACCGCGCAGCCGGTCATTGCAGGCGCGTTGGCCGCCGAAGAGCAGGGTGCAACAATCCGCGTCGAAGGCGAAAAGCTGTTTATCGACTATGAGGCGACGAGGACCGGCTCGGGCTATGTGGCGCCGAGCGTGATGCTTGAGTTCGGCGCGCGCTCCACGGGCGAGCCTGCCAGTTTGCGTGATATCGCCTGCGATGCGTCCGGCCTGGTCGAGGGCGTGGCGTTTCCGACGGCTAGACCTCGCGTGATGCACGCGGAGCGGACGTTCTGGGAAAAGGCGACCGCCATCCATGTCTTCTGCCTCCAGGAACGGATGCGTGGTGATCGCTTCGCGCGTCATTGGCACGATGTCGTCAGGCTGGACGAAGCAGGTCTCGCCACTGCGGCCCTCACGGACCGCGGTCTCGCCGAGGCCGTCGCGCGCCATAAGGGCATGTTCTTCAACGAGAAGGCGGCCAATGGCGGCCCGGTCGATTATATGGCCGCCGTCAGCGGCGGCTTGCGCCTCGTTCCGACAGGCGATGGCCTGAAGGCCCTGGAAGACGACTATGCGCGTATGGTCGATGATGGGCTTCTATTGGATGATGCCGAAGCCTTCGGGCTGCTCATGGCGCGATGCGCCGACATCGCCACGCGGGCCAACCGAGCGGGCTCTCAGGGGTGGACGACATGCTGAACGGCGGGCCGAAATGGGATGGACGCAAAGAACGCTTTGCCTATGCCGTCGCGGCCTGTGACGAGGGCGATTTCGTCACCTTTGGTGGCCGCTTAGCCCCCACGCCAGTGGCATGTTTGTGGGGCTAAGATGAAGATTATTGATAACACTTCGCAGCTGCTAGGCGACGATCTCAAGAGCACGGTTTCCAAGGGGTCCCGGCTTAAAATCGCGGCATCCTGCTTCTCAATCTATGCCTTCGAGGCCCTGAAATCAGAGCTTTCCAAAGTCGAAAGTCTGCAATTTATTTTTACGTCGCCGACATTCGTCCCGACAGAGGTCACTGACAGGCTTCGGAAGGAGCGGCGCGAATTTTTTATCCCGAAGTCTGGTGGTGAAAGTGGCCTGTACGGGACGGAATTCGAGATACAGCTCCGGAACAAGCTCACACAGCGCGCCGTGGCGCGGGAATGCGCGGACTGGATTCGTAAGAAGGCTCGTTTCAAATCGAATGCGACCACAGCTCCCATGCAGCAGTTCGTGCATGTCGCGGCTGACACTGGCGCCGCTGCGTATATGCCGATCAGTGGTTTCACCGCCGTTGATCTCGGCTATCAGAAAGGTAGCGCGGTATCGAACCTGGTGACGCGCGCTGACGAGCCCAGCCATACGGGCGTCTATCTTCAGCTTTTCAATCAGATATGGAATGACGCCGAAAAGGTAAGGGATGTTACCTCGGCAATCTGCGACCATATCGAGTCTGTCTATCAAGAGAACTCGCCGGAACGCCTGTATTTTCAGATCCTTTACAACATTTTCCAGGATTTTCTGGAAGACCTTGATCATGACGCGCTGCCGAATGACCTGACTGGATACAAGGACAGCCAAGTCTGGAACAAGCTATTTAATTACCAGCGCGATGCGGTGACGGGCATCATCAACAAGCTGGAAACGCATAATGGCTGCATTCTCGCCGATAGCGTAGGTCTCGGCAAAACCTTCACCGCTTTGGCAGTCGTGAAATATTACGAACTACGCAATCGGTCCGTCTTGGTTCTGTGCCCCAAGAAGCTGGCGGACAACTGGCGCAACTACAACACCAACCTCAAGACCAACATTTTTGCCAAAGACCGGCTCAACTACGACGTCCTGTGCCACACTGACCTATCGCGCACGTCGGGAGAGTCGTTCGGCATTCCGCTGAACCGGGTCAACTGGGGCAATTACGACCTGGTCGTCATCGACGAGTCCCATAATTTCCGGAACAATGATGTCTTTAAGGACCGGGAGACCCGCTATCAGAAGCTGATGAACAAAGTAATCCGCGATGGCGTGAAGACCAAGGTTCTCATGCTTTCGGCAACACCGGTCAACAACCGTTTCAATGATCTTCGTAACCAGCTTGCTCTTGCTTACGAGGGGGAGTCGGAGAACCTCAGTCGGAATTTGAAAGCAAAGACTGGCGTCGATGAGATTTTCCGGCGCGCTCAGAAAGCCTTTAACGCCTGGACCGATCTGCCGCCGGAAGAGCGCACGGCGTCAGCGATCCTCAAGGCGCTGGATTTTGATTTCTTCGAGTTGCTCGATGCGGTGACGATTGCCCGATCGCGCAAGCATATCGAGACCTTCTACGACACCAAGGATATCGGGAAGTTCCCCCAGCGTCGCAAACCGCTGTCCTATCAATGTCCGATAACCCGTCGCCCCGACGTGCTCGGACTCAACGACATTTTCAGTCGGCTTTCGGTGCTCAAACTCGCAGTGTACGCCCCCATTGGCTACATACTGCCGAGCCGCCTACGAAAATACGAAGAGATTTACGACACCGAGGTGGAAGGCGGGCGCGGAAAGCTGCGGCAGGCCGATCGCGAGCGCAGCCTGCAAGCGCTTATGACCACGAATTTGCTGAAGCGGCTTGAAAGTTCGGTCGAGGCCTTCCGGCTCACACTTCGCGCGCTGAGCGGTAACATCACACGGACGTTGGACGCCATCGCCAACTTTGAGCGTTCTGGTGTTTCTCAGACCGTCAGTGACTATCTGGCCGATGTTTCACTGGATGATGACGACGATGATCTGGACGGCGCCGACGAATTTACTGTCGGCAAGAAGGTTCAGATCAGCTTGTCGGACATGGACGTGCCTTCGTGGAAGCATGACCTGGAAGCAGATCTGTTTCTGATCCGCGAACTGACCACCTCCATGGAGCTTGTTGGTCCAGATGACGACGCGAAGCTCCAGCATCTGAAGGGTATTATTGCCGGGAAGCTGGCTGAGCCGCTCAATCTGGGGAACCGCAAGGTCATCATCTTCACGGCCTTCGCCGACACGGCCAATTACCTCTATGCCAACTTGGCGTCGGCTCTCCTGCAATCCAACGGCCTTCATACGGGCAAGGTGACGGGTTCGGAGGCACCCAAGACCACGCTAAAAAAGAGCTATGATTTCCAGTCGGTCCTCACGCTATTTTCGCCGAGGTCCAAGGAGAAGCATCTGATCCTGCCCGAGGAGCCTGCCGAACTCGACATCCTGATCGGTACGGACTGCATCTCGGAAGGCCAGAACCTTCAGGACTGCGATTATCTGGTCAACTACGACATCCACTGGAATCCGGTGCGCATCATCCAGCGCTTTGGGCGTATCGACCGCATCGGCTCGCCAAACAGTCAGATTCAGCTTGTCAACTATTGGCCGGACATCTCGCTGGACGAATATATCAATCTCAAAGAGCGAGTCGAAAACCGCATGGTGATTGCCGACGTGACGGCGACCGGCGATGACAATGTGCTCACGGCCAAAAGCAGCGATATTGCCTATCGTAAGGAACAGCTTCAACGCCTCAAGGAAGAGGTGATTGAGCTTGAAGATGTCCGGACAGGTGTCTCAATCACGGACCTTGGCCTAAATGATTTTCGAATGGACCTTCTTAATTACATAAAGTTAAATGGTCCTCTGGACTATTTACCGAACGGTATGCACGCCGTCGTTCCTGCCAACTCTACAGTTGGACTGTTGCCGGGCGTCATTTTCGCGCTGAAGAACGTCTACGATAGCGTGAACGTCAACCAGCAGAACCGTCTCCACCCGTACTATCTCGTTTATATCGGCGACGATGGCGGGGTCGTAGTGGACCATACCCAGGTCAAGCGGTTGCTCGACCTGATCCGTTCAAGCTGCAAGGGCCGTCCCGAACCTGTCCAGGAAGTGTGCCGGCTTTTCAACGAGCGCACGCAGGACGGCCGCAAGATGGAGCACTGCTCCAACCTTCTGAGCGCCGCGATCCGGTCGATGATCGACGTGAAAGAGGAGAAGGATCTCGACAGCCTGTTCAGTGGCGGGCGCACCTCGGCTCTGGTTCACACCATCGCCGGTCTGGATGATTTCGAGCTGATCGCCTTCCTCGTGATCGAGGAGGCCTCAGCGTGACGGCTTTCTTCGATTATTCCAAGGGCGCGGCCTTCGGACGCGTGGTTCCCAAGAACAAGATCTACGAACACGCTGGCGCAAGCGCCGCGCTGAAAGACCTGTTCATCACCCAGGTCGACCAGATCGTCTGGAAGTACAAGCTGGCGCCTGAGACGATCAATCTGGCGGCAACGCGCTCCGTCTCGGAGATCCAGATTTTCAGCGTCAGCCTGCGGAGGCCAGAGCTGGACCTCGACGTGCTGCGCGCCATCGATCGAGCGATTCCATTCCCGCTGATTTTCGAGTTGACCTGGTCTGGCAAGCGGAAGGCGGTCGCGGCTTTCAAGCGACCGAGCGAGGCGGATTCCACCAAATGGGTGGTGAGCGAGTATTTCGAGAGCGGTTGGGACGAAGAAGCGGGGCCGCGCCAACCGCTTCCGGTTTCGCTAAATCTCGGCACGCTTTACGAGCAAATGCTCAGTGCCTTGATGCCGAAGCAAGTGGCTCCGGACGAGGACATCCAGGCTCGGGTAGCGCGCGTGGAAGCAATCCGCGCCAAGACCCGTGAGGTCGAACGCATCAAGGTGAGGCTGGACCGGGAGAAACAATTCAATAAGCGCGTCGCGATCAATGCCGAGCTACGCGTGGCTAGGCAGGACTTGGCCGAACTTCAGCAAAATAAGCTCGCCGAAGCGAACGACCGCCATTCCGCCGCGAGCGAGTAAAGGAAAATATGATGGATAAGCTCAAAATGCACACGCCCGATGTTACGCAGGACAACATCGCGAAGATCCGCGATCTGTTTCCGGGCTGCGTGACCGAGGCGGCGGATGAGACGGGCAAGCTGCGGTTTGCCGTGGACTTTGACCAACTGCGGCAGGAGCTGAGCGACCAAATCGTCGAGGGCGGGCAGGAGCGATACCGGCTGGAGTGGCCTGGGAAGCGGGAGGCATTGGCGCTCGCGAATCTACCGATTGCAAAGACGTTGCGTCCTAACCGCGAAGAGAGCGTAAATTACGAAAATACAGGAAATCTCTTCATTGAAGGCGATAACCTGGAAGCGTTAAAGCTTTTACAGGAGATATATTTAGGAAAAATAAAGCTGATTTACATTGATCCTCCATATAACACGGGAAGTGATTTTATATATGCTGATGATTTTGCGCAGACGTCAGAGGAATATTTAGAGAAGTCGTTTCAACGAGATGAGGATGGATACCGATTGGTGGCCAACACTGACGCTAATGGCCGCTTTCACTCGGACTGGTTGAGCATGATTTATCCTCGGCTGAAGCTCGCCCGCAATCTGCTTAGGGATGATGGGGCCATCCTGATTTCGATTGACGACAACGAGTCCGATAATCTTCGAAAGGTCTGTGATGAGGTCTTCGGAGAAAAGAACTTCGTCAGTCAAGTGGTCTGGCAGCGCTCTAAGAAAGGCGATTCAAAGCTCATCGCCAAAGTTCACGAGTACGTTCTGTGCTATGTCCGCGATAAATCCACGGTGATCGCAAACGGGCTTTGGCGTCGACCAAAGGAAGGGGCGGATCAAGTCTTGGCAAAATATTCCGAACTGCGCGCAAGTTTGGGAAGCAATCACGAGGTCATTCGCGCTGAAATGCAGGAGTGGTATAAGCAACTACCCAAAGACGATCCGCGCAAGGCGCACAAGCACTACAGCTGGTCTGATGACCGCGGGCTCTACTTTGCGGCGGATTTTGCAGGCCCGGACGACGGGCGGGCGTCGAGGCCGCGCCATGACATTCCTCATCCAGTGACAGGCAAATCATGCAAAAAGCCATCGACAGGGTGGCGATGGGATGAGGCGAAGACCAATTGGGCACTAGCGCAGACGCCTCCCCGCATTCATTTCGGACCCGACGAAACCACGATCCCGACTCGGAAGAGCTATCTGTTCGAAATCGACAGCGAACCTTACTCGTCGGTGTTCTACAGGGATGGTCGGTCTGCGACCCTTGAGGTCGAAGAACTCGTCGGAAAAGGTTGGTTTCCGTTTCCGAAGAATACCGACGTGTTGACCGAGTTGATCGAACTGGTCACCAAGCCAGACGACATCATCTTGGACTTCTTTGCTGGTTCCGGTAGCACGGGACACGCCGTCATGAAAGTGAACCTCACTCATGGCTCAAAGCGTCGGTTCGTGCTCGTTCAGATTCCAGAGGCGACCGGGCGGACTGAATACAGCACGATTGCAGAAATCACTAAAAAGCGCCTGCGGGAAGCCGGTAAGAAGATTGCCGTTAATGCCAGTTCAGATGGCACGGACATTGGATTCCGAACCTTGAAGATCGACACCTCGAATATGCGGGATGTCTACTATCGTCCAGACGAATCTAACCAGGCCGATTTGCTGCTGGCTGTGGACAACATCAAGCCTGACCGCACGGGCGATGACCTGCTTTTCCAAGTGCTTGTAGATTGGGGTGTCGACCTGACGCTGCCCATCCGCCGCGAGACAGTGCAGGGAAAGACGGTGTTCTTCGTTGATGACAATGCACTCGTCGCCTGTTTTGAGAGCGGCATCAAAGAGGATCTGGTCAAGGAGTTGGCCGGACACGAGCCGTTGCGAGTTGTCTTCAGGGACAACGGCTTTGTCTCCGATGCGATGAAAATCAATGTCGAACAGATTTTCCGGCAGCTGTCACCCGGCACCGATGTGAAATCGATCTGAGGGGCCGGTCATGAAGCTCAAATTCAAGGTCCAGCCCTACCAGACCAACGCCGTGGAATCGGTGGTCGACTGCTTCGCCGGCCAGTCACTCGTCAGCGGCACAAGTTACCGGATCGATCCCGGCCGGAAGGCGCAAACCAGCGCCTTCGAGGAGGGGTTCAAGAACGCCGATTTCCAGCTCGCTGAAGCCCAGGTCCTGGCCAACATCCGCGATGTGCAAAAGCGCCAGAACCTTCCACTCTCCGACAAGCTGGTGGTGAGCGCGGGCTGCAAGTTCAACCTCGATGTCGAGATGGAAACCGGCACCGGCAAGACCTACTGCTACATCAAGACCATTTTCGAGATGAACAAGCGCTATGGCTGGTCGAAGTTCATCATCATGGTGCCGTCGATCGCCATCCGCGAAGGCGTCTATAAGTCACTTCAGATCACGGCCGATCATTTCACCGAGAGTTACGGCAAGAAGGCGCGGTTTTTCATCTACAATTCCAAACGGCTGCACGAGCTGGAGAGCTTTTCGTCCGATGCCGGCATCAATGTCATGGTCATCAACATCCAGGCGTTTGCCGCGAAGGGCGCGGACAATCGCCGGATCTACGACGAGTTGGACGATTTCCAGTCCCGCCGCCCCATCGACGTCATCGCCTCGAACCGCCCCATCCTGATCCTCGACGAGCCTCAAAAGATGGAAGGCAAGGCCACCATGGAGGCCCTGCCGAAATTCAAGCCGCTGGCGATCCTGCGCTATTCGGCGACCCATAAGACGCAGCGCAATCGCATCCATCGACTCGACGCCCTCGATGCCTATAACCAGAAGCTGGTGAAGAAGATCGCCGTGCGCGGCATTCAGACTCGCGGCCTGGCTGCGACGAACGCCTACCTCTATCTCGAAGGGATCGAGATTTCGAAGAAGGCGCCGGTCGCGCGGATCGAGCTTGAGGTGCGGCTGAAGTCAGGAGAGATCAAGCGCCAGCTCAAGCGCCTGGAATTCCGGGACAATTTGTTCGTCGAGTCCGGCGAGCTGGATCAGTACCGCGACGGCTTTACCATTTCGCAGATCGACTACAACCACGACACCGTCGAGTTCACCAACGGCCTCGTGTTGAAAGCTGGGGAGGCGACGGGTGACGTGTCCGAGCGCGACATTCGGCGCATCCAGATCCGTGAAACGATCAAGGCCCACTTCGACAAGGAAAAGCAGCTTTTCTCGCAGGGCATCAAGGTGCTCTCGCTCTTCTTCATCGATGAGATAGTAAAGTATCGCGACTACAGCCAGTCTGACGAGAATGGTGAGTATGCCTGTGTCTTCGAAGAGGAATACGAGCTGCTCAAGGCCGAGTACCTTTCCGAACTGTCGTTGGATAATGAGAAGTACCATGCCTTCCTCGAACGAGACCCGACGGCCAAGGTGCATGAGGGCTATTTCTCGATCGACAAGCAGAAGCGTCTGGTCGATCCGGACATTAAGAAAACCGGCGAAGACAAGGGGCTATCGGACGACACCGATGCCTATGACCTCATTCTGAAGGACAAGGAGCGCCTGCTTTCGCAAGACGAACCAGTGCGTTTCATCTTTTCGCACTCGGCGCTCCGCGAGGGATGGGACAACCCCAACGTCTTCGTCATGTGCATGCTCAAGCACAGCGACAACATGATTTCCCGCCGGCAAGAGGTGGGGCGTGGCCTTCGGTTGTCGGTCAATCAGCAGGGCGATCGAATGGACCAGCCAGCGATCGTCCACGACATCAACGTACTGACGGTCGTGGCCAGCGAGAGTTATAAGGATTTCGTTGCGGGCCTGCAGAAGGAGATCGTCGAGACACTTTCGTCCCGGCCGCGAAAGGCGACGGAAGCCTTTTTCACGGGCAAGACGTTCGCCACCGATTCAGGTCCCGTCGAGGTCAGCCCAGCTCTCGCCAAGCAGATCTATCGGTATCTCGTGAAGAACGACTACACCGATGACGCCGATCAGGTCGCTGGTGTTTATCATGAGGCCAAGGCGGCGGGGACCCTAGCCGCGCTGCCTGACGACTTGAAGCCCTACGCTGATCAGGTGTTCGAGCTCATCGACAGCGTGTTCAGCGACGCTCAGCTGCCGAAGATCGATGACGGTCGCAAGCCAAAGACCAATCGGCTTAACGCCAATTTCGACAAGAAGGAATTCCAGGCGCTGTGGTCGCAGATCAACCAGCGGGCTGTTTATCGCGTGGAGTTCGATTCCGACGAATTAGTCCGCAAATGCGTGAGCGCGCTGGACAGCCAGCTCAGGGTGACGCCGCTGCAATATACCGTGCAGACTGGCATTCAGGTCGATGAGATCGCCGATGAGCAACTGAGGGCTGGTGACGGGTTTCAGGTGACGAATACCTCGACCGAACAGGGAGGGTCAGTCTACTCACTTGTGAAGTACGATCTGATCGGAAAGGTCGGCGAAATCGTTCAGCTCACGCGCTCGACGGTGGCTGAGATATTGACGGGCATGGCGCCCGCGATATTCGGTCAGTTCAAGGAAAACCCAGAGCATTTTATCTCTGAGGCCTCGCGAATCATAGCTGAGCAGAAGGCGACGATGGTGATCGAGCGCCTCGCCTATAATGGTCTGTCTGACCGTTATGACGTCGATATTTTCACTGCCAATCAGACCGGGCAGGATTTCTCGAAGGCCAGCGCCAAGCTCAAGAACCATATCTACGACTATGTGATCACAGATTCGGACGTGGAACGGCGCTTTGTCGCGGACCTCGACACCAGCGACGAAGTGGTCGTCTACGCCAAGCTGCCCCGTGGTTTCCTGATCCCGACGCCGGTCGGCGACTACAACCCCGACTGGGCTATTTCCTTCAAGGAGGGCAGCGTCAGGCACATATATTTTGTGGCTGAGACAAAGGGGACAATGTCATCCATGAAATTGCGTGAGATTGAAAATACCAAGATCACATGCGCTCGGAAGTTCTTTGAAGAGATCGGCCGCAGGGTATCTGAAGATCGCGTAAAATATGATGTCGTGACTGACTATGCGAAGCTCATGGATATTGTCGGGCGCGCTGCCTGAAGCAGTTTTGTCGAGGGAATTGATCGTGAAAAAGATGGAATAATAAATTGATGAAAAGGGCGAAGAATGCGGATTACTCGGCTTAAAATTAAAAACTTCCGATCGGTTAGGTCGCTCGACGTCGAGTTGGGCGAGACGACGGTTCTGATCGGACAGAATAATGCCGGAAAAACCGCCATTCTGGATGCCGCCCGGATCGTGCTGACACGTCGGTGGGGACAGAGGGGAACCGGCTTTACCGAAAATGACGTTCATCGCCCGGATGAACACGGTGATCCCAAGACGCTTCCGCCGGTCACGATCGAGATCGTCATCGAAGAGCCAACCATGGGGGCGTGGGACCCCGATATGGTGGCTGCGCTTGAGGACATTCTTGCGTTGCTGACGGATGGGCGTAACGCTCTAATATTGCGTGTTACCTGCGCGTGGAGCGAGGAAAAGGAAGCCTTCGACCCGGCATGGGAATTCTTGGATGCTGCCGGAAACTCCATGACGGGGAAGGCGCAGAGGGCGACCAATCTGACCGGTTTCTTCGGCTATATGCCGTTGTTCTGGCTGGGCGCTCTCCGTGATGCGTCGGACGAGTTCACTCCGCGTTCGGGTCACTGGGGTCGCCTTTTGCGGAGCATACGGATTCCGGAAGAGCTGGAGGTTGAGGCTCTCAAAATCCTTTCCGATCTTGACGCCCGTATCATTGCAGCGGACCCGAAGCTGGCGACGATCGCTGAGCTGATCGGACAGGCGACACACATTGCGATCGGTGAGGGGCCGGGCGCAGCAAAGGTGAACACGCTGCCGCTCGCGATCGAAGATATGCTTCAGCGTGCGGGCATCATTCTCCGTAATGAAAACCTTCGGCCGTGGCTGCCATTGGGCCACCATGGGCAGGGCCTTCAAAGCCTTGCTGTGATATTTCTTTTTCAGGCGGCTGTGCTCCAGCAACTCGCCGAAGCCGAGCGGCCTGGCGTAGAAGCGGTCTTCGCCATTGAAGAACCCGAGGCGCATCTGCATCCCCAGGCCGCGCGGACGCTATGGGAGCGGGTTCAAAGCCTGTCTGGGCAAAAGCTCATGACAACGCATTCGCCATATTTCGTGCAGCACGTCCCACTTCGTGATTTGCGACTCGTAAAGCTGCGCGGCGGCTGTACGGAGGTATCAGCTATACCGCATCAACTGGTATCTGAGTTGCCCTGGACAGCGGCCCACGACGGCTTGGTCAAGGGTGCGGCGGCAGCGAAGGTTTTTGTCAAGGACGCCGCGACCAGCCGTGTTGCGGCTGCAAGCTGGTTTGACGAAAAGTTACAGGCTGCCCTGGCCAACTGCTACAAAAATGATGGCGATATAGCCGCTAAGGCTGAAGCCGTGGCGCGATTTCGTAATGAGTGCTGCATCTTACCTTCCGCCGAAGACGAAGATGAGCTTGGTTTCCACGGTCGGCGAGTTCGTGGGGAAATCTTTTTCGCCCGTCGTTGGATATTGGTCGAAGGAGTTACTGAATATCTCCTGATCCATGCTCTTGGCAGGAGCCTTGGCTGGCCGCTTGATGCACATGGCGTATCGGTCATCGATTTCCAGCAGAGTGGGAATGCTGGAATTTACCCCGCTCTCGCGACCGCCTTCGGTATCCCGTGGCACATGCTGGTCGATGGCGATTCTGAGTCAATCAAGTTTCGGCAACAGGTGTTGGATCGCGGTTTTACAGAAGCCGATATTGCGAGTCGTTTCATCACGCTTCCAGATCAGAATGATCTGGAGGACCAGCTTCTCGCTGATGGGCACGAACAGCTGCTTCGCACGCTAATCGCGGAGATGGGCGTCAAGACGGCGCTGACCTGCTCTCTCGATGAGTTCACGAAACAGCTTAAGAATCGCAAAACCGGCTATATGAGC
>Ga0116229_10011482_pt1 | contig 13046 bp, 12 predicted proteins | sample S1TSphgellanicum_3_FD_87313 | JGI IMG/M metagenome (GOLD analysis project Ga0116229, IMG submission 87313) | Host-associated microbial communities from peat moss isolated from Minnesota, USA - S1T2_Fc - Sphagnum magellanicum MG | ecosystem: Host-associated > Plants > Peat moss > Unclassified...
TAAATCTTTTTGAATTTAAATTCAAAATATCATATTTAAATCAAAATTTTCAAATTCAAATATGTTTTAAACAATTGAAATAACAATTTTCATATTCAAATATAAAGTTTCAAATTCTAATATATTTTTTGAAAAATTAAAATAACAGTTTTTACAATTGAAATATCAATTTTCGGATTTGAATTAAAAAATTTGAAGTTCAAATATTAATTTTGAAATTCATTATATGAACAATATACATATGTATACATATTATATATATAATTTTAGTACGTACATTAAAATACACCCCTATGTCATTTTAAAATACTTTTAGGATGCAACTAATTTGGTGATTATTACGACTAATGGGACATATTAACTTATTAATGGATGAAAATAAATGTAAAATTGATGTAACCAATAGGATGAAATTTCTAATTGTTGCATCATAGTTGTGAAAATGACCAAAATAGTTGAAAGTTGGTATTGTAGTTGCAAATATTCCCAAATCTAGTCGCAAATGACTACAAGTCGCATGTAGTCATAAATGAGTGGTCACATTTTGGCTGATTTGTACTAGTGTTAGTTGCCCTCATCACTTCTTGATGCAGGAATTCTACCATTGTCTAACCAAAACTATCACTCCAAATGTTTCTTGTGGTTTTTTGGCACTACCAAGAATTCATATAGTGGCTTGATTGTTTCATATTCTTGCAAGGGACGACCTTGTTACAACAAATGTAGGATTGTGGCAAATTGGACGACCTTTCTTCAATTTTCTCTTGCCACCTCAAGTACAAGTTGGGTTACAACACTTCCATAGCTACAAGAAATAAACAATTTATGGTTCTGGGCATGCTTATAATATTTAGTACAATACTAATCCCCCTTTTTCATAGTAGTTCCAATGTTCTTTTAAGTTTTCTTCCAACTTGCATGTTTACAAACTAAATCCCACTTAGTAACATGTATTTTATCCTTCCCCTCCACCTCACTATAGATCTTGCACTTGACAGTGTATAAGTTGCAATTTTGAGCCTAAACACAATTCTACCCATGGTAGTTTTGCAATGCAAGAATCTTGATTTTTTTTTTAATGCATCAAAGTTTTTTTTTTGGATTGTCAACTTAGATGGGATAATGGGTAGATTTGTTTCAAGAGTGGGGTTAGATTCATACAAAAACATAACATCATCATCATGATTTACATTTGAAAGATTAGAATTGCATGGTGAAAACAAGGGAAGGGATGACCCCTAAGGACCATGAAAAGAAAAAGTACCATTAAGATCATAAATTAGAAGAAACCCACCCACATCATGGTTCCTACTAGATAATAAGTACTTGAATTTATAGGATTGTGGAAGTTTTAGAAACATTGTAAAAACTTAACAAACTTTAAAATTTTAGATTCAAGTGGCAGATAGATAGTTGGAAGTAAGATAGATGGGAAAATCCAATTTGCAAACCTTAAACCTCAAGTGGAAACTTGACAAACTTTAAAATGTTATACTAAAGTGGTAGGTAGATTGTTGGAAATAAGATTGATATGGGAACTCCAATTTGTAAACCATAAACTTGAAGTGGAAAGCTGACAAATTCTAGACTGTTAGATTCAAATGGTTAATGCATTCTTGGAAATAAGACAAATATGGGAACTTTAATTTGCGAACTTTAAACAACAAATGCAAATTTGATAAACTTTGGAATGTTAGACTCATGGTAGATGCACTCTTGGAAATCAATAGATATGGGAATTCCAATTTATAAACTTTAAACCTGAAGTGGAAACCTAATAGACTTTAAGCTATCAGATTCGAATGGCGAATGCATTCTTAGAAATAAGACGAATATGGGAACTCCAAATTGCAAACCTTAAACAACAAATTGAAACTTAATAGACTCTAGAATATTAGACTTAAGTGGCATATGCACTTTTACAAATGAGATAGATATGGGAACTCCAAATTGTAAACCTTAAACACCAAATGGAATCATAACATACTTTAAAATGTCAAATTTCAATGGCATATGCATTTTTGGAAATGAGATAGATATGGGAACTCTAATTCACAAACCTTAAACTTGAAGTGGAAACTTAACACACTCTAGACTATTTGATTTAAGTGGTAGATGTCTTGGAAAGAAGACAAATATGGGAATTCCTTGATTTGCAAACCCTAAATCTGAAATGAAAACCTAACACACTTTAGGCTATCAAACTCAAATGGTAGATAGACTTTTGGAAACAAGACAAATATGGAAATTCATAGAATCTAGAATGAAAGATTCAAGTGACAAATAGTTGTTGGAAATAAGACAGATATGGAAACTCAAATTTGCAAATCATAAACCTAGAATGGAAAAAAAATGATACTATTAGAAACAAAATAGATCTACAAACACCAAATTACAACCCTTAAATTTCAAAGCTTTTCATTTGAAAACCTTGTAGGCTTTGGAATGAAAATTCAACTGGCATATAGATTGTTGGGAACAAGATAGATATGAAAACTCCAATTTGCAAACCCTAAACTTGATAATTCTAGAATTGCAAACTCAAGTTGGAAATACATTGTTGGAAACAAGACAAATATGCTACTCTAATTTGCTAACCTTAAAATAGTGTTGGAAACCTTCCAAATTTGGAATGATAGGCTCAAGTTGCAAATGCATAGTTAAAACAAAACAAATATGAAACTCCAAAATTGCAAACCCTAAATCTTTAATAGGAACCTTGTAGATTGTGGGATGGCAGACTAAAGTTGTAAATGGACAATTAGAAACAAAACATACATGGAACTCCAATTTGCAAACCCTAATTCTCTAATGGGAACTTGAAATAAACTTTGGAATGGTAAATTGAAGATGGCACAAATTGTTGGAAACAAGACAGATATGAAGTCCTACAAAACCCTAAATTAGTGTTGGATTTAACCTTGTATATTCTGGATTGACACAATTAGCTGAATTGCAACTACACTATTGGGACTAAGATAGATTTGGAACTTTTTTCAAAAACTCAAGAAACTTACAACAAGAAAAGAATCAAAGGTTGGGTACAAAATTCTAACCCCTTGAGTAGAAATATCGAAATTTAGTTAGGTTGACCTTGAACATATAGTCTTTTAGCTCACTTATGGTGGTTGTTTTGCAACACATTAGCAATTGCAAATGTCATGAAACCTTAATGAACCAGTCTATAATTGAGCAAATGGTATTATTGATGCCCTCAAGATTCTGTCCACACAAGTTTCAAAAAGATTATCAAGCTTTAACTTATTAACAAATCAAACCCATTGCTTGACAAACTTTGCAACATTTGTACAATCTTCGATTAATTACAACCAAAATCATTACACATAATTTTTTTCAAGAAACTATTGTTTTAGTGCATTGCAACTTATTAAGGCAAAGGAAGTATTTCCTTTTTGTTGGTAGGAGGTCCATTAATTGAAACTTGAATGTGAACACTAGTTTCCAACTTTCAAGCACAAAGATCTAATTCCCATTGTTAAAGCACACCCGATGCATAGTGCACATCTTCAAGCAACATTGAAGACAAAATGTTTGTGACTACAAATGGCTCTTTACAACTATGGCAATGCTGTGTCACAAGAGATATTGATTGGCAATGGTGTATCTCAAGAAAGAGTTGACTAGTGAAGAGAGGAACCAAAAGAGAGCAAAAGGTTTGATGAGCGGCTACAAATGTTGCATGAAACTCTAGCGATGACATTTTGGGGTTTGGAGCATACATGCTATGTCAATTGTCAACATGTGGCTGTTTGATGACATCAATGGCCTCCCTTCTCACAATTCAACAACACCCTAAAAGGATCTAGGGTTTTAGGGGATGACATATGGTTGTTTGACGACATCAATGGTCTCCCTTCTCATAGTTCAACAACACCCTAAAAGGATCTAGGGTTTTAGGGGGTGAATCTAGATTGTTGATCTGTCGAAATCTGGCCGTTCCTAGTTGCTGCTTTATTCTTTTAGGCAGTTTTAATTGGAAATCTCCTTTTTGTCCCTTTGTAGTTGTAGCCAAGGTTTTTTAAAAGTAGAAATCTGACTATTTTTCACCAGGCAAAAAAAAACACTGCCTGCCATATACCAGCCAAAAAACAGTGTTGGACCCAATACTAGGACCAGAGTGGTATGAAAGTTTTCCAAGAACCCAAAACCAGCCCGGTATGGGGGAAGGAACAAAAAAAACCCTTGGTATCAATCAGGACCAGCTGGTATGTTCAAACATTGATACAATACCAAGACTGGTTGCAAGCTCCCTATACATAAAATACAGAGCAATAACCTTGGTTAAGAAAACTGTTGAAACAAGTAAAATTGGTACACTCCAGCTGTCAAGAGACCTTGGCGTTTCCTCTGCATAATACCACCCCCCAACACGGGCCTCAGGAGTGTAAGTAATGCCCCAGTTGGGCAGTGCTCAGATTTGACCGTAACAAACTCAGAGAGGTTTCTCAGTGCAAATTGAGGGCACCTTATACAATGCAATTCTCTCTCTGCACATAAGCTCTGTAGGGCAGGAGCATAAAGTGATCTCAATGGTCAGATCACCTCGTTTTTTACGAAAGGGAAGGCACTGACAAGTCCATGGGTAATTTCAGTGTCTTCTTTACCGGGGACGTCGGGCTTCTCCCTTGGTTCGTGGATCGATCTGAAGGCACAGCCTTCCCTTACATGAAACTAGTGTGTGCCCCGTGCCTAAGGCACAGGTGTGTGTGTGTCAGGGAGAGACGTTCTTTAATCTTGCACAGCTACAGTACCCAAAATCAGCAACGACCATACCAAAAACTTTCCGAAAAGTGACTGCTGATAACTTCCCTCAGTGGGTGTTCTCTGGAGCAGAAGTTGCCGAGCTCTGTCACACACAGTCCGGACTGGACCCGGCCCGGCACCCGTTCTTGACGTCGGCTATCCCGGGTCTCCATTCCACGCTAGAATGTCGTAACCTAATTTCCTCCAATAGCTTTGCCCACAGACTGGGAACAGGAAATTCCGCCCTCCGATTAGCGCCGGGCCCAGTCGGCCTGAAACCCGAGCTCCGTCAGGGACGTAGTGAATTAATATATAAGATTCTGTGGACTAACAATTGCCCCCAAAGAACAAAGCCCAAACAGAACAGGATTCTGGGAGTACAAGTAAGTCGTCCTCGTAAGGGCGGGTGACATAACAAATCGGGGCAACCAACACGAGTGGTGAGAGGAAAAGGAGAAGAACTAAAACTGGTAAGTAAAAGAAGAAGGGGAGGAGGGCTCCGGGGATGCCCAGTAATGGAAACGTAAGGGGCACAATAATATCACTGTCGTCCGATGCGATTATCCGCCATCTGTGACGAGGGACCTGCACAATCACGTAGTCAGTCAGATGCAATCATTGTTGTTGGGGTTTGTGTGGGCACTGGTAGGCTAGTCTGGCTTTGGAGGAAGGGAAGGGATGATGAGATTGGCGAGTTACGAGATCTGACTGAGAGAGTGAGGAATCAGGCAGGCAACTGGCAGGCAGGATTTGCAGGTGCATAACGTGAATGGAAGTATAGTAAATCAATGTGGCTGGGAGATCTTGTGATTAATGGGCGAGATCGTAGGTTGGGATTTTTTGTCGGGCCGTTTGGAATTTAGCGTCGCCACGAGGATGATTACACGGATTCACAGTGATTTTTATTTTTATTTTTTAAATTTTGTGATGTAGCTGAGGTTGTTATCATCCATAGGCCGATTCAGTCAAATTTGGCTTTTTAAAAAATGTGAAGGTAAAAAATTAAACATCCTTCAATAATTTTAGCAACTACTTGAACCATGTATAGAAATCTAGCAAGTTTTAAAGATGAAACCCTGGTAAAGGGTTTTCTCGGGAAGAAAATACCTTGATTTTTGGGGGAAAAAAAATCCCAAAATCAAAAAAATCATTGAATTTGTTACACAAATTTTCCAAAATTTTACAACAATGTGAAATTTGGCACCAAAAAACAGGCTGGTGTCATGGAAATTAGATATAGGGAGGGGGTGATGAATGGATTTATTGTCATGATGCCATGATTCTTGCACAAGTCACAAGTTATTGGCGTCATGCAAATGCACATCCAAGATTCCAAACCGCACAATGGTTCATGCAAGGTTATTCTGTAAATAGGTTGGGTAGATAGGTTGACGATCAAACATTTAGTGTATTAGAAAGCTGAAAATTGTTGTCAATTTTAATGTGGGCTTTGGAATTTCAAGAGGTAATGTAGACTCTTCTTGGCACATCCATGAAGACCATTAAAAGACCATAAGAAATGAGGAAAATACAAGGTCTCAAAATAAGGGGGGTTAGTGTCCAATGATGGGCAGGTTAAAATAATTTGAATTTATGCTTTGGAGTTTAAAATCCTTAAACATTCCTCCATATGCAATGGAGGACAAAGAGGTTTTTTAAAGCCATGGTTAACACACTTATTATTATTTTAGATCACTCAAAACAAACAAGAAATGAAAAAAATATGGGGTTTAGAAATTATGAAGGGGTCTAGTAGATTTTTTTGAAACATGTGATTTGGATAGCTCATTTGTGTGTATGTGTTTTTTTTGGATTGTTTCTAGAGTTAAGTAAATCAATGTAGAACAACAATTAAGCAAGTCAACAAATTGTTGTAGGTTGAAATGTTGTAACAAGTTGACTTGATAAAATATACAAAACGATTTTTGCAACAAGTCAATTTGTCCTACCAAGTTGATTTGTAAAAACGGTTAGACGGTTTATGTATTATTTAACACAAGAATCAAGAAAGTAAAGGGGTTATTCTAATGAACATTGGATGGGGTCTAAAGGTATTATTTCTATCTAAGTAGTTGTGAAAGGACTATTAAAAAAAATTAGGAAAAAATAGAGGATTGTATAGCTGGTAAATAAATAATCTCATGAAAAACAGTGAAAATGAGTTAATGTAGTGATCTTGGTTTTCTTCATTATTGATTCGTATATTATCAAATTTGTTGTTGAAGTTTGTTTTAATTAGTTAAATACATGGTATCCACATTAATTGAGTAAAACAAAAACCCAACAGCAATATATGGCATTGTTGGATTAATTATTTGTTTATTAATCTCTACATAAATTATAACTAACATTTGGCGACCACATTGGGGAGCTAAAATTTTTTAACATGAAAAATTTCTTTGGTATTCAAAGAGAATGAAGAAGGTAAATGGAACAAGGGAAAGTGGAAATGCATGAAATTGACTTTAGGATTTTGTTTATTTCATATGCTTTTATGTGTTTTTACCATGCAGATTTTCAAACATATTAGGAATATACGGACTTAATAAAAAAAAATCAAATTACGAAGATGACCAAATTGGGAGCAGAATATGGGGTAGTGTACCCAAATTTGTTCACTCAATATGAGTAGGACATAGCTAAATCTATTATGTTTAAATTATTATCACAATGTGTATGAAAGATGGTATGAACGCTGGTAGATTAAATGATTGCCATCATAAGAGAGAAAAAATTGTTAAAAGAAACAATATCAGTCGAAGAAGGAAAAGAAAAGTTAAGACAACATAATAATTATGGGTGGACTTTCGTAGACTACTTACACATGTTGAAAAATAAACCAGAATGTAATGAATGGAGATGTTTTGTGGAAATTAAATTTAAACAATTACTAGAGAATGTTTAAAAATTAATATTAAAAAAACTACATGGCAGTATTGAAGTTTGGCGTATTCAGCATAAAACACTGACAATTGACATTTTAGAATTAATTAAGTATAAGAGGTGGCTGCCAGTAATGGTATGTTTACTTACTTTAATATTAATTAATAAATCACATCAACTTATCTCAATATTAAATTATTCGATAGAAGAGAATTTACAAGACCAAATTCAATGTTTTAATAAAAAAATGGATGCCTTGTGATTTACTATGAGTCCTTAGATGCCCTAATTCTAAATGTGGGTTGAAAATGAAAGGCAATGAAGAGTATTGTTGTGAAGAAATAATGTTAGAAGAATTTTGTTTAGGTTTACTAATACCAGATCCACATGAGAAAAAATTAATTTGAGAATAATAGAATAAATGGTTTTAAAGGAAAATCAAAAAACTATGTTCAGAACCTATGATGGATAAAGATAAAAAATGAGAAAAAAAAACAGATTGAGAGATTGAAGAAAACAAAATCGAAAGGAAATTAAAGAAATAACATTTTAACTCAACAAGCAGACAAATCCACTAAATGGAAAGCATTAAGAACTATTTTTAGTCCAACGAATACTTACCAAATACTTGAACTTCTAGTGGAAGAACCTTTAATATTGACAACTCAAACTATTGTTGAAAAAACCTTGTTGTTGCCCAATGAAGAAACTAAACAATTTACTCAATTTGGCTCGCAGACTACAAAAAATGAAGAGCTATCAATTGCATCTAATGTACTAGAATTGACTACACCATATTCAACCTTCAATGTGTTTGGATCTTTTGATTGGGTGGTAGAAGAAGGATGATCATCAATATTCAAGTGAAAAATTAATGACAAACCGGCAATAGAAGCTAGTAGCAACATAGGCATATAATTTTTCCAATACTTTGTCAATCCAAATCATCCCTAAAATAGACTAGGGCTTGGTTGTTAAGTTAGTCATCCACATGTAACTTGGAAGGATGACAAGAAAAGAACCACCTACATGGCTCTTGTGTCCCTATTGGGATCAATACTTGGACTAAGCGGGTTTCAAAGTTCAAGGGGTAATATTGTATTCCATACCAGTTGATATGGGAATGTGGTAGACTACTTGTTCGTAGGAGTTGAAGGTGAGACTACATAGTGAAGGAGATGGAGTTCACAACTTTCCTAATAATAATGGTTATATACATTGGAATAAAATTAGGTTCCAAACTTGTTATTGTTACAAGCTATGCCTTTTAGATCATGGCCCCATGGATTAGGAAGTGTGTGGTTGATTCTAACATTACTAGCCATTTTTAGTTTCATTTTTGAAATCATTGGTTGTTGTAATTGCCTAGGAGGTTAAAATATATTGAAAACATCATTAAGGTACAATGGGTTTTTTTTCATAATATGAATATTCATGTTGAACATTTGTTGATATTGATCTCTTCATTACTTATGTCCATGCCATTATCTTCAAATTATAGATTTGGTTATACTCATAGCATAATGTTATGTAAAGTTGATGATTTGTCTAACATGTTTACCATTTTAATAAATATTAAATTTTTATGAAGATATTTATACCAATGTTGGTTCTTCCTTTTTAAGAGAACCTATAATCCTAGTTTTGACATTAAATGTTTGAATTTTAAAAGTTCTTTAGCTGTGGGCTTGAAACAAGTTCTTCAAATTGTAAAATCCTTTGGTTTGAATTTTGGCACAATGCTTTAGAGCCAAAAACCTACAGGTCTGATGCAAAAATTTTATCCAATTCCATGTACATAATACATGTTTCCTAAGGCTAAAAATTGTATAGGTGTAAAGTTTTATAACTCATTAAAACTAATCAATTACCTATAAGGTTCACCTTACATGCCAACTTTCTTAAAAAATCAGCTTACTTACCTAAAGAATTTGTGTTCAATATACATATATAATTTTTTAATTTTCAAGGTTTTGGTTTCAATTCAAGTTCTAGCAAAAGGCTAGTTTCAAGGCCTAATTCTTATGCTAGTCCCACCAAAAGAATGCTAGTTCAAATTGAAATTACAATAACTTAATCATGAACCCTAAGGTTAACATTAGTGTTGACTAATTATTGAATTTTTCATAATTGTTGGATAGGTTTTTTTTTTAAAAACATTTGAGTGTTGATTAAGTTATCAATATTTTGAGGGTACTAACCATTGATAATGCATAAGGGTAATTATCAAATAACCAATTGATAACATATTAATTCACAACTAGTCATAAGGGTTTTAACAAAGTTTAATTTTGTAAAAATCTTGTTCTTTTGGTATTATATCATAAAAATGTTAACTATTTAAAGGATTGACAATTTATTTGGATGATAATTAGGTCATCCATGTAGGTTATTAACAATTAGTTTGATAACCTAGTTTATAGCCAAGTTAAAACTTAGTAACCAATCAATAGTGGTTAACACTCTAAACCAAGGAACCTACCTCCACTAATTTATACTAGTGTTGGGCGAGTATCACAATTTTATGATGTTCATTGGGTTTGGTTTTTACAAAAGGGTTCGGTTTTACCCAAAAAAAATTTAATTAATTTTTACATCGGGCAAATGTATGAACATTTTTTCTAAAAAATAAACCAATTCTCACAATGCCAGTTTTCGAAAATTTGAGAACAACTAATTATTTTTTGTGGATTCGCAAAAATTTGAAAATAGTCGATTATCCTTGGCCAATTCCCGGAAATTTGAAACAACTAGTTATCCTTTACCAATTTTCACAAATCTGGTATTATTTTTTAATAATTAAAAATAAATTTTCAAAATTAGAATTAGAATTAAATATTTATTGATTTTTTTTTTAACAAAGGAAAAATTATAAGCAATGTTACAAAAACAATTTAAAAAATAATCAACAATTTATATATTGAATTTTTACATTTCAACAACTTCATCCCTTTCAAATTCTTCTAACTCCTCTTCTAAGTCTACATCCCTTTCAAGGAATTCTACAAAATTAGATGAAGATATACATCTTATTTTAGGATCATTAAATTTTTTGTTGACAAAAATCAACTCTATATTTGCAAATGACATCTCTTAAAATTAGTAAGAATTCCAACCAAGGAAAAGATCCATTTTATTTCTATTTGGAATCCAACAACCCCCAAAATTTGTTGAGCTACTTGTAGGAAACATTGTTTCATGTTTTTGCCACCATTGAAAAGGACATTTGATGTCTTTAACATTGAATTGATACCTCCTAAAAATCAATAGCTCCCTCTTGACAAATTCTTTTGCTAGTTCACTTGTGCTTGTAATCTACTCAAATATTTCGAAACTACAGTCTTGATAAAAAAATATCTTGGTCAACAAAATTCTTTTTTGACCTCACCAAAAGATGTAAATGTTCATAACATTTGACCAACATAGGATATAAGGACTTCCTATCATGCTCTTCAACAAAAACAATGCCTTGTTCCTTTCCAACAAATAAGGATACTATACGAAGGCTTTTATACCTAGGGTTTAGTGTCAAAAAGATCATATTATGGGTTTTTTTCTTATCATAAACCTTTAAGAATGAGAAGAAAGAATCTAGCACATTGATTACCTCCCTTCTAATGTTAGAGGCCAACAAAGATAACTTGTCACTAACAACTAAATCATCATCATTAGGCTTTCAAATAAAGGAAAATTTTGATTTTCTTCCCTAAGTTATGAAAAATAGTCGCAAAAGACACTTTTAGTCGCTTAAGACAAGTCGAAAAGTGGGGTTTTTCTTCTAGTGATTCGACTAGTGACTTTCACAATAATTTTTTTGTTGTAACAAAACAAAGTGGTAGATCAAAATTGTAAAGCCTCTTGAAACATGATGATTTTACTAACAAACCTCCAAAACAAAAATAATAACTTGATTAGTTGTTTTATCAAATTTTAAACCATAAAAATTGTAAAGAGTTGAAACAATAATGAGTTTTAGAAAACAACCTTGTTTTGACTAGAATGTTTAATTTTTTAGGTTGAATTCCATTTTCAACACAAGCCTTATTCCATTCTTGTCTATCCTTTCCAAACTCCTTAAGCCAAGTGATGCATTTCTGCAAATTTCCTTGGGCAAACTTGATGGAAACATATTTTAAATTTTTGTAGATTTTTTCTTCTATAATGTCATATTGTCATGCTTTTTCAAAAGCATGTCCAAAGCAAGTATTTTGAAAGCTCTCTTCTAACCTAATATATTCATAATTTATAACAAACTTCAATGCAATAATCATTGCATTGATATTAGATCCTTCACCTTTGACATAAACAAATTTTTTTTTTCTTTAAACCATATTTGTCCAACAATTTTGTTAAACTTTTGGCCAAGGCTTGCCATGTTGTTTTTGTGCTTCAAATAAACCAATAGTCGCATGTTATGGATGCTAATTACTACTCAAAAATTAATCACCAATGCAAACACATCGTGAGCTCTTTTAGACATCCAAAGGTTGAAGCTAATTGTTATAGAATAACATTCTGCCAAAGCAAAACAACATATAATTAATTTTTCTTTTCCACTAACCTTGGTAATATGTCTTGTGAAAACTACCTTCTAAACGTGCAATTCAATTTTGGATAAAGATGTATAACCAAACATTTGAGCCAAATACTCTCCACAAATTAAATGGGTAGGCTATTTTTGACAACTAACAAACCAATGTCCTTTAAAAAATCTTTTTGTGGCACATCCTTTTTTTTGAAAAAATCTTTGACAAAAATGTTTTTTAGAGATTGACCTTCCAAATGGATTTACTCTTTTCTTTGATGGTTTTTTTTCTTTAGTACTTTTTAGTAAATTGTTCATTTCTTCTTCAAACTTTTTTGTAATAAAAAAATGATTTGCATCCATGTGTTTTTAAAGAGAAGTTATTCCATTGGTTTTGTAATAAGAAATTGATCCTTTCCTCGCTTGAGTTTTTGGATTTATTCCAATTACCAAATTTTGATAACAATGTATGCAACACATTATTTGTGTGTTTTCCAAATCAACTTCTACATTATCATTCACACAATTACAAATTCAACATAAAGAGGTTCTTCCATGTGGCTTCTAGCTTTTCCTTTGAGCATGCATTTTTTTCAAGTTTCCCTTCATTATTTATTGATTGTCATTTTTTGGATTATTACTTATTTCCATTTGGACACTTGGGTTTTCTTCATACTTGTTTTTTAGAACTACATCATTCATACATATTTCAATCATTTCATTGTTACCACTTATCATATTTTCATTCGCCAAAGATTATTCCATTGGTTGTTTTCACAAGATTATGTCCAAAGATAATGCAAAAAAAATTGTTCTTCAATATACACACTCTACTTACAAGTTTTAATAAAATTCCCAATCAAAAGAAAGAAAA
>Ga0116229_10011483_pt1 | contig 13044 bp, 12 predicted proteins | sample S1TSphgellanicum_3_FD_87313 | JGI IMG/M metagenome (GOLD analysis project Ga0116229, IMG submission 87313) | Host-associated microbial communities from peat moss isolated from Minnesota, USA - S1T2_Fc - Sphagnum magellanicum MG | ecosystem: Host-associated > Plants > Peat moss > Unclassified...
ATTTTTGTTTACGGTTCATTTCCTAGATGAACCTAGTGCATAAAAAAGATATGGATATATTTCAAGCCCTTAGGTTTAGAGTTGGTTATATACCACACTAGTGTGAACCCTGTGCATAATGCATAGGTGTGTTATTTCAACAATGTTTGGTTGATGTTTTTGGTTTTTTAAAAAAACTTTTCTTTTCAAACAATTGTCCGTGGCCCGGGTGCCATTCTCGGGAGACAGGTTGATTACCTCCGGGGCCCTGTCTGGTCTAGTCTAGGGTAGGGTGATAGGTACTTAGGATGATCCCATGGCTTTAGCAGGCTCTGTGACCTAGGCTAGTAAGTACCTACTACCTACCCTACAAATAACGGCACTGTCCGTCCGGAGGCACTTGGGTAATAACTGTCATGTATAGCCTTGTCATTAACTGACAGACTTGCTGAATTAATATATAGGATAGTACATGAACAATTTTGGCATAAATAAAATTATTTTTTTGTTTTGCCGAAGTTTTAAAAAATTATTATAAAATCAAGAATTTGCAAGATAATCTAGACACACTAGACTGTCCCATAAACATAAGAGGATTGTGTTTATTACTTTCTATAGCCATTACTTGTCTAAATTTTCAAAATTAAAAAACCAAGTGACAAAGTTAAATTTTTAATTTTAATTAATTATTCGGTAATTTAGTGTTGCCAATATGGTTGCCTCATTTTGTTCACAACTTTGGAATATTAATTTCTCAACAAAATCCATGAAAATTATGTTGACAATTAAGGAAAGGTGTGATTCAAAGTACACATCATGAATTGAGCATTTCACATGAATCTTGTAAGAGAGTAGGTAACCTAGGTAGGCAAGTAGGGAGGGTGAAAGCCATGAAAGGCAAGTAGGTTGGTAGGTAGGTAGGTAGGTTCAAAGACTAAGTAGAAGTTTAAATAGCCTAGGTAGGTAGACCCCTAGGTAGACAAGGGTGTAATTGTAGCTTAGAAGAAATGCAACAATTCATGCCTTATTTTGATTTTGGGTCCTTGGTTGTTGAACTTTTGCAAAGTTAGCATGAAATGACAAAGTTAGCATGAAAAAAAAACATAGGACATGGTGCCACTTTAAGGATATCTCTAATATTTAAATCTATTCATTAAGTAAAGGAAATAACAAAGATTCACATGATATGTTAATCCTTTTTAAAATTGTGGAATCGTGATTTTTTTTTTCCAAAAACTCCCCATTAGTGTAAGATATTGAGTGGTTTTATACAGGCATTATTATCTCTTTTAGAATTTGGGAAGTATATTACAATTTTTGAAAATCACATATATTGATTTAAGTTTATCATTAATATTTAACTTGCTATTATTTATTCCTTTTGTGATTAAATGTCATATATACATGTAAATATAATGCATTTTTTATGATTAAAAATTGTGTTCACAAAAACTTTTCTATCCTACAATTAGAGCCTTGAAACAACTAATATGCACTTATGTTACAACTATCTCATGAAAGTACAAAGAATTTTTTTTTAAAAATGTTATGTAAAAAAATCATGAAGTTTTATTGTAACAATTGCATATTAATCACAAGATGGATCCATATATGGATGAATGTATGCACCATATATTGTTGGAATATGATCAAATTTAGCAAGGAAGTTGCTAGAATTTGATTTGCTAGGTCATTAAGAGCTTGATATGCCAACTAGATCAACAATTAGCAATGATATGCCAGGTTATTAGAACATGATCTACTACTTATAAATTAGATCAATAAAAGTTGTCATTATGTGAGGATCCAATGAATAATGACCACATGAAGTTGATATAATAATTAGTCCCGAATTAAATGATTGGCAAATAGTTTTCATCAAATTAGTTGCATGAATTCCACTATGCAATTATTTATTCTAAATGTATAAATTAGACTTGCTTGAAATGAGAAGTCATTAAGTTTTGCCTTCGTCTTTATTTTGCCCTTGAAAGAATCTTTTGTTTGCAAAAACTACATGTTGTGGAGGTTCAAAATGCAAACTTTGTAGCGAGCAAAAGAATTGTGGGGGCTAATTGACATGATAAAAATGAAGTTGGAAGTTCATGAGGTTTTTGCCACTATTGAGTACATGAAGAAAGAAAATAAGGTTCAAAACTTGCTAATTCAAAACCTCATGTCCAACAATCAACTCATGATTGTTTGAAAAGAGACCACTACACATCGAGTCTGGGAGGCTTTTGAAAAATGATATGTTGATAGAAGACTTGTTCACAAGATTTTTTTGACTAATTTTTTTTTCATGTCATAGATGAACCTTACTAATACCATGAAGTAGCATGCTAACAAACTTGGAGCATTGGTTGAAGAGCTCGATGACATAAGAGTTACAATCCCTAATGAAATCAAGGTGATGGTTCTTTTTATGAACTTGCTAGAAAGTTAATAGTATTTGATCACCATGCTTGAAACACTCAAAGAGGAAGATTGTACTTGGGATGATGCGAATACCATGTTGCTCAATAAAAAAAGTCATGCAAAAAGAAAAAGGTGATTCTACCCAAACCACGGAGGTAGCATTACTAGTTCAAAAACATTTGAAGCCCAAAAAAAACATGAGAAACAAAAGTAAAGACACATGTAACTATTATAAACAATTAAGCATTGGGTTAAAAATTGCAAAAATAAAACATATAATGAATTGTGTAAATAAATGATTGAAGAATGAAATGTTGTAAATAATGAAACTCAAGCATTTATATCAGCATTATTTCCAAGTTCTAGTGAAAATGATACTTGACATAAATTATGGTGCCTCCATGCATTTGTCCTTTCATAAGGAGTGGTTTAGAGATTATGAAAGGATTCCACCCATTAAAATCTACATGGGTGATGATTTAGTTCAATAAGCAATAGGAAAAGGAAACATAGATGCTTTCATGACAGTTGGGGAAAACACTTTTCCTGGGGTGCTTATTAATGTATTGCAAGTGCTTAAAATTGTTAAAAACGTATCCTATGAGTAAGGATACTTCATAAGGACACATTTTTGAATTTAGAAACAATGAATGCATTATTAAGAATATGCACAAGGAAGTTGTCGGAGAAGGTACACAAGAGAATTGATTTTATACGATGCAATGCACTACAAAGTTGAGCAAAGAGGAGTGCATTCAAGTTGCTAATCTTGGAGAAAGTGACACTAAGTTGAGTGTAGAGGAATGTGTTCAAATCATTAGTTGTAGATAATATAATCTTCATTTATGGCACGAACAACTAAGGCATCTTAATGTGGAGGACATGAAATTATTAGCACAATGAAGCCTTGTAGAAGGTTTGTGATTGACTAATGAAGGAAAAAACTACCATTTTGTGAAAGATGTGTGCTCGAGAAGCAACATTAAGAACTTTTCCTTACGGATAGTGTGTCAAGAGTTTTTCATGTCCTTGAATTGATCCACTTTAACATTTGGGGGCTAACAAAAATCACATTAGTAGGGGGAGAGAAGTATTTCGTGACGTTCATAAATGACATGTTCAAAAAAGGATTCTATTACTTCACAAAATAGAAAGGTGAATGTTTTGCAAAGTTCATGGAGTTTAAGGTTTTTGTTGAAAGCAAATTTGGAAAAAGAATCAAAATTTTGCAAAATGACAATGGAAATGAATTTTTTTCCAAGCAATTCAAAGATTTAATGTGGAACATGGAATCCAACATCAAACATCAAACATCTACACCTTATACGCCACAACAAAATGGCGTTTTTGAGCATTTCAATAGGACCATTGTAGAATCAGCCCATTCAATGATTCATCAAAGAGGCATCAATGTAAAATATTGGGCTGAAGCCATCAACACAATTGTGTACTTGAAAGCAAGGAGCCCTCATAAGGCAATTAGTAGTATGACATTAAAAGAATCATGGAGTAAGAAGAAACCTAAGGTGTCCCATCTCAATTTTTTTGGGAACACATGTTATGCTTTGAAGCCATCCCAAACAAAAACAAAGCTTGAACGCAAAAGCACCAAATACATGTTTGTTGGGTGTAGCGCAAACTCCAAAGCTTATTGATTAATTGATTTTGCCATTGGGAAAATCAAAATCAGCCATGATGTAATCTTTGATGAAAGTGCAAAAATGATAGGCTTTGAATCAAACATGTCTCAAGACAATGAGAAAATAGTTAGAGCAATGGACGTCAACCGAAATCCCATACTTTATAGTTGATTAAGAGACAATATTGAAATCATTTCTATGGGCAATGTTCAACAATTTGCGCAAAATTTCAACCTTCACTTTGAAAAAATGGATACACTAAGTGATGGTGGGCATAATGACAACATCTAGGGAGTTGAAATTGATCGATTATCAAAAGGAAAAGGAGAGATGACCAATGATGACTTGTTGTTGATTAAAAATAATAATATAACTAGAAGGATGAACCTGCCATTAAAATAGCCTTTTATTTAATTAAGGAGCACACCCCAAAACATTGATATTGATTTCATTTGCATGGTCACTAAAATCGATGAAGCTTTCACATTGTCAAAAGCCTTAAAGGGTGAAAACAAAATGTAATGGGAATGAACAATCCAAGAATAATACCAATCTTTCATGAATAATCAAACTTGGGATTTAACAAAACTATAGGAAAAAACCAATGAGCTACAAGTGGGTGTTTTGAGTCAAGCGCAAGGGCGATGGTATTGTGGATTGTTATAGGGCAAGGTTCATTACTAGGGGCTTTTCTCAAACATACGGTGTTGATTTTGACAAAATGTATTTGGTAAAATTTATTTCAATATGTCCTTTGCTGGCATTTGCAGCAACATTGGATTTGGAGATTCACCAAATGTACATCAAAAATGTTTTTTTGAATGGAGAACTCCAAAAGGAAGTTTACATGATGTAACTAAAAGTATTTGAAAAACCAAATAGTCAAAAATTTGTTTGCAAATTGAACCTTGAAACGATATACGAGCTAAAACAATGCAACAAGTTTGAAACAAAAAGATGGATGATTTTTTTTTTAAAAACAACTTCACACAATTTCAATTTGCTTATAGTGTTCACATCAAGTCAAAAGGCATAATGAAAGTTGTGTTTTTGGCATTATATGTGGATGATTTGCTAATATTTTAAAAATACTTACAAGCCTTGAGAATTGTGAAGGAGAAGTTTTTTGTTACATTTGAAATGAAGGACCTAAGCAAGGTCTCATACTACTTAAGGATTTAGATTTTGAAGGACAAAAGATCAAGGACAATTAATCTCGACCAAACAATATACATTGATAATGTTTTGAAGTGTTTCAACATGGAGACATGTAAACCCACAAGCACCCCACTTGATGTTAACACCATGCTTATTAAACGTGTTGAGTTAACTAAAGGAAAATTTAGAGAAATGGTGAAAATTCCTTACAGACAAGTTATAGGTAACATCATGTATGTCATGATAACTACTACTAGGCTATACATTGCCATTGTTGTGGGTATAATAAGTCAATTTATGCAAGATCTTGGGTTGCCACATTGGAAAATTGTGAAGAGGATATTAAGGTACCTACATGGCACTGAAAATTATTTTCTTCAATATTCAAAGGTTGGAAATGGAACAATCATCATTGGACTCTGTGACTCAAATTGGGGAGGCATTGGACACCCAATGTTAAGTTATATGGTTTACTTTTATTTGGCCCATGCGACAATCACCTAGTCAAACAAGCTACAACCCATAGTGGTGTTTTCTACCACTAAGGCTAAATATATGGTTGTTTCCCAAGTTGCGCATGAAATCATTTAGTTAAAAGAATTAAATAATATCATGAAAATGAAACTATCAGCTACACAAATAATCGAGCAAGCATCACCCCCATCAATAATCCAATCCATCATAATTGAACAAAACATATTAACATTTGCCACCACTTCATGAGGGAGATGGTCATTGTTGGAAAAATGTTTTTTCAATACTATGCCATTTTAGACATGAATGCAAATTTGCTTACAAATGGGCTACCTGGACTAAAACACGTCTATTGCATGCAATTATGAGGACCAATAAAAAATTTGACCAAGGGGGAGGTTGGAGTATGGTCAAATTTAGCAAGGAGGTTGTTAAAATCTGATTTGTTAGGTCATTAAGAACTTGATCTACTAACAAGATCAATAATTAACAATAATATATATATTGCAAGGTTATTAAAACATGTTTACTAGTTATAAATTAGATTAGTAGAAGTTGCCATTACTTGAGGATCAATGAATAATCAAACACATGAATCTGATTTAATAATTAATCCTTGATTAGACAATTAGGCCGAAGGGGACACTTAGTGTAAAATTTGAGATCTATGTGTGTCAAACGACCATATTTAAAAAGGGTATTAGATAATTGTTCAACCTAATTTTTATCACCTTATTATTATCTATTTTTAAAATATATACATATTAAAGCCACCTTATATTAATTATAACCCATTATTTTAAATTATTACATACCTGATATAAAATTTAAACTGATTATTTGAATAAAATGTACCCTATATTTTAACTAATTAACTTATAATTTTTACCCAACAACCAATATATTGCACCCTATATTTTAATTCGTATTTTTTATTTTTTTCTATTAATGTACCCCCCGCTGGATTGTTAGCAAGTAATTTTCACCAAATTAGTTGCTATAATTCCACCATGAAATTAATTATTCAAAGTGTATAATTGGTTTTTTTAATTAAAAAAATCATTAATTTTTTCCTTTGTCTTTATTCCATTCTTGAATTTTTAGTTTGGTCAACCATGTTTGACCTTGTTAGCAAGTTGCACAAAAGTCACATATGACAATTACGATACAATTAAAATAAGTGAAACACTCATTAACAACTTTTTGCAACTATTTTATAACTATTATATTGGATTTCTATGCAACTACCTAACTACTAGCTACAATAATAATAATAATAATTAGTATGCATATTAATATTTATTATTACTATTACTATTACTATTAAACATTAGTATCTATATTTTAGATAACTAGTTAATATACCTAATAAACAAACTATGTCAAGGTAAAATCACCCATCATTGATCATTGGTTAATGATTCAACGATGTTGGATCTTTATTGTTTTTAATCTATTTTTTGTGATGTAAAACATCATGGGAACACCGAGGTAAGCTTTACATTGTATGTTTCAACTCCAAAGGCAAAGGAAAAACATAAAAGAAACACAAAACATTTCAAAATCAATAGTGTGTTTTTATTAAATGACCATTTATTTTTAAACCTCAAATTTCTTTGATTCTTGTTCATTTTCAATGATTTAAAGTGCTATGGGTGTGCCACTTGTTAAGAAAAACATGCCACCCTTTAATGTCATTTTCAATGAGTCTTATGAGGATGTGCCATAAGAGGATAATTATTTCCTAGGGACTTTTCTCTCACACTTAGAGTTGTTTCATTATTATGGGTTTAGTGTCCCCACCTTTATGGAAGATTATCCTTTTGGTGCCATCAAAAATCTTAGGGAAGATGATGTCAAATTTGAACATTGTTTGAAAAATGCACCATGGCTTATAACACCAATTTCTGTAGAAATCAATTGACATTCGTAGTAAATAGTAAAAAATTTCCCTTTTGTTTTTTTTTCCAATCCTTTCTTGGATTTTTTCATTTCTTTAATTTATATGGAATTTGAATTTATGAACTTTCCCAAGTCCTTTATGTTTATTCTTTTAAATAATTGGTGTGTCATTTCCTAAGGTGGCAGAAGAAATTGAGTTGCCAAATTCATGGGCCTTCGCTAAATAAGAGTTGCATGAGATGCCATTGATTTCAAGAATGGACTCCTTAATGCCTCGTTCACCTTCATCGGAGGTGAGTCCATTGCACGTTATTTTTTATTTGAAAATAATTCTCGTCATCACATTTTTTGATAAAGGCGAATATCAAAAAGCTCCATCTCACATCATCATTCTTAGGCCTAGATTAAAAGGATTCATGGAAAGATGTGTAGCGCAATTCCATTTGTATATTTGGTCTGCAATTTAACATCAAAATATCTATAATTGTTTGGATCAAGTTTAACATGAAACACAAATCTTCATTGATCCTTCAAGAGTGTTTGATCAAGAGTTTTGCATGCAAAATTCGCATTTCCTCCTGAATAAACCTAACAAGCCAATTTTTCATAAGAACTTTGACTTTTTTTTTTCTATGTATCCTTACATTCATGGTGGCGACACATTGCTCATAGATGAAAATATGTTTAACGAGCCATATAATGCTTTTTTTGGAGTATTTTTTATTACCTTCATGGGAAGGACCATTATTTGTTGGGGATTATTTTCCTTTACTTGGAATTTATTTATTTATCCAGATATGGTCTTTCCATGTTTGTACATCACAATCCCTTTGGTAGGATTAGATGTATTAATTGTAATGATCTTAGATAGTTTAAAATGTTATTTATGAAATGCAATAGAGGCTACAAACTTTCATTTTGTAATAATGCGACAATGAAAATGAAATAAAAATACCCTATTAATTGATGATCATGATTTGCTTGTTTGAATATTTGAAATATTTCCTTTCATATCTATTAAAATTTTAATTGTATTATTGCAAATGTTGCATTTAACCTTTGTTTTCAAAGTGAAAACACACTATGAGTGATTACATAATTATGTCACAACTTGATTATTAGTCATGGAATAAAAATTAAATGAATAAAATGTGAAAATGAATCAATGAAATAATATAATAAATGAAGTGATCACATCATATGAATATCAAGAATGGATTTTCAGTTATCATAACATATTGGACTTTTGAAATGGTAAAAATTGGCATCATAATCCAATATATCATATGATTATGGACTGAACATATTTATTAAAATGCTTAGTTGAATGATTTTTTTTTACATGGAAAGTAATATGATGCCATTGATACAAAGTAGGATAATTTTGAAATTTTTTGAAAACCATAAATTGAGGTACATGATGAAATATGGATTTTTTTATAAATTAGAAAAAAATAAGAACACACTTAAAAAAAAAACAAATGAACTCAAGTTGGAAAAGGATAGAAAAGAACTACAACGATTAATGTGCAATAATGAAAAAGAGAAAGTCATGAGGCTATAGAAGTTCAAAAGAGAAAAACCTTGATTTGTAGATGCTTGAAGAAGAAGGAGATGAATAATAAAAACAATAGCTTGAGGAAAAAAGAGAACATAATAACTCAATTGATCATCACACTGTGGCCTTGCCATTTACAGTAGAAAGTATCATCTTAAGGCAAAAGAAGAATGAATGGAAACTCAAACATTTCACCATACAAAAATATAATCTTCCAAAAATCCTCAGCAAAAAAACCCAAAATCCTTCAAGATCATACTATAACTCTACAATTAATCTCAAGTTTCCAACACAAGCCAAAATATCATCTTTCCAAAATCCTCATATAAAAAATAGACCTATTATTTAAATTATTTACCTAGGGGCCTATAAAAATCCATTAAGCTACTATTATACTCTATAATGAATCTAAATACAATATCCTTAACAAAGATTATTGAGTTTAGACTGAGTTTGATTTGTGAAAATCAACAATTTATTGTGGAGTTTTAAACTGATTTGATGGAAATAGAACTGGGATGGGTGATCTTATTAAATGAATGAAAGGTTGTTTATAGAGTAGTTGGGTCCAGTAGTTGGAGTGCAATGTCAGCAAAACAACTCTTCTCTCTCACAAAACTCATCTCCTTTTGGTTTCCCTCTCAAGTGCTCTCAAGATCTCTCTCTCTCTCTTGTGTGTGTATCTCTCTCTCCCTCTCCCTCCCTCCCTTGCAACAAACTAGGCTAACCCAACACTGTTTTCCTCACTTTGGTCTCCTCTTTGTGGGCGCTAGGAGTCTAGGAGCTCAGTCTTTTCTTTTTTTGAGATGCACAAACCTTGCTGCACAAGGTCAGATCATGCTGTGGAAGTTGTGACCTAACTTGGGTGGTTGTGTTTTTTGTTTGTTGGGGGGACTGGAGCTCATTTCAAGTCTGAGGTCAGAAAAGTTCTTCGAGTTCTGGTGGGTGGGTGGGGGTAGATAAGAAAAGAATTAGGGTTTCGGTGGGTAGTAGCTTGGAGTAGTTGTTGTTGTTATTTTTTTCCTCCCCCCCACCCTTTTATGTGTATGACAATCAGGTTGAAGGAGATTCCTATGGAAGTGAAGGAGCCAGGGCATGACCAGGAGGAACAGGAGCAGCAGCAGCAGCAAGGAACTCAGGAGCAGCAAGTTGGACAGCAAGAGGAAGATAGCAAGGAATCGGTAAGGGCTCGATTGCTGGCCATTTCGCAGGTGGAGCCCAGCTGTTGTGAGGTTTTGCCACTGGAATCTGTGGGAATCTCCAAGACTCCCAAAGCTGCAACCCAACCTACAGCAGCAGCAGCAGCAGATGTTGATGACGAGTTCCGCAAGAAACTGATGGGTATTTCGTATGTTGAGGCAGCTTTGCCTGAACAGGAAGCATTTTCAGTGTACATGGCCGAAGCTGTAGAAAATGCTTCGTGAGAGGGTAGTTGTTGCCACATGCAATCTGTCTCTCTGCAAATGGGTACAAACAACACTTTGAAAACATCCTTTTTCTTGAGCTTCATCTTACTGTAAAATCCTTTTCTTTGTAGTTTGTTGGATTTGTTGCACTCAGATTACATGTTGTTTTATTTCGTCCAGTGTTGGTTTCCAGAGGATTTTGGTGGTGTGCACCTCTCTCTCTGTGTGCTGGGTGCAAGAATTAGGGTTTTGAAAAACAGCCTGCTTTGTTGTGAAAAATTTGGAATGGAGTATTATTTGCAACTCATTTCCATTTTTGCATCAGTTTCCTTTTCGTTGGGTGCATTTCTTTTGTGCTCTCTGTTTCAGAATAGCATCAACATACTCAGATTTTTCTTCTATGAGTTGTTTTCAATGGTCTTCCCAGTGCTTGAGGAAATGCAACAAAAACTTGGGTCGCAGATTTTGCATATTGGTTTGACCAAAATTTTCAGCAGATTATCTTTATATCATCCCCACTGTCAGGAACTGATGATGATGAAGTCAGTGGGTAGTCATAGCAGGTTGTCAATGCTGTTTGTGCTGCAGGTGATGGTCTGACAATTTCTGATAAGGTCATTACTGCACTCATTGCCATGTGACCCTTTGAATTGTTACAGTGGAGAGATTTCACTGCAATTTTATAGATAGGAATTTGTTCTCAAAGGTGGAACCTGGATTCTAGTGAAAATCTTGCCTAACAGCAAGGCATTCAATATTCCAGGGATAATGCTTCTTAAAGGATGGAGTATGTGAGGCTGTATTTTTAGCATGCCATCTTTGTCTTGAGACAGACAGGGCCTTAGTTTCTTTGCATGGAAAAGAGTGACAATGCAGGAAACTGTAGTGGTTCTGCATTTTACTATGAAGCTTGTGCACATCAGATTGCTAATTGTTTCGTTTGCAATGTTGACAACATTTAACTCAAGCAGTTCATGCAAACTCAAAACCTTCCAATGATGTTTTTCTTAAAGCCAATTATTGTGGAGTGCAGATCAGATGACAATGGAGAAAAAAAAAAGTGAAGAATTGAACTGGTATGCAGCATGGATGGCAGTAGGAATTTGTATATATTAAGCTGTAATTACAAATTTGTTATGTTGAAAAACCGCATGTGGTGAACTCTGGTAAAGAACCATGGACATGTAAAGGTGTGTCTTCAATTTGAAGTCTTATTTTCTGGCTCCTAGAGGATTTTGTATAGTGAAGTTTTCATTCTTGTCCTTAAGGGATGGAAAATATTGCAACAAGGCAAGTCAATACGTGCTTACCTTTAATGGTTTTCTATCTAATCTCCAAACGATGCAAGCGTCTTCCATCTCATCCATGGTAGTGGCAAATGGGTTGGCTTCTCTGCAGTTCCCTCCTTACAGATAAGCAAGTCCTAAACCTAGTTCTGTAGTCTATTTCTCTTTAGATATGGGACTTGGTGGCAACTATGTAGGTAAGTACAGGAAGATGGTTTAGGGTTTAGGGTTTAGGGTTAATACATAGATAAACCATTTTGGGGGATTATTATGGTCACTAATTAAAGGCCTCACTAATTGTAAATTAGCCATCGAATATGATGAATCCAATGAAAAAATGTTTCCTATCCAACACATCATCCATCTTGCAGGATGTGTTGATGGGTGGTAGGTAGTTCACTCTGACCCAATTTAACCCTAGACAAGGGTTTAGGGATTTGAACCTCACCAAATTTGGGTTGGTAGTAGTACCCTTTTCAAACCAAAGCTTAGTTGTTTAATTGCTTTTTTTTTTTGATGGCCGAACAAGGGTGTCAAGTAGGGTCATCCATCAACTGGATGCCCGTTATTACTCAGTTATGGATGAACCTCAACTGCGTTAATATTTGGTTTCACCTTGGTAACCAATCCTGTAGGAAAATAGGTCTCATATATAGGTAGAGATAGGTAGGAAAATAGGTAACTACTAGGTACCAAGTAGATGGTTTATATTTACGTAAGCGCTGTTTTTTTATTACCTACCTGCTTGTGGATTGTTAGTAGGTAAGTAGAAAAGCAAAGCAAGTGAGCTTAACCACCATGGTTAGCTAGGGAACTGGAACCCAACAGAAAATTGTTTGCTGACCACTTATCATTCATCCTTCATGGTGCACCGGTGGATGCTGGTTCACCGTGGTTGGGTTAACTTGCAATGTTCAACTCTGATACAGAAAATCCCCGTTGAATGTGGTGCTGTCAGCTGAGAATATTATGGTCCTGGATTGTTGACTAACCCTACTTACAGAGTAGGGTTTAGGGTTTAGGGTGTGCAGGCCAAGCATTAAACCAACCCAACCCAACCCACATCCATGTGTCTATGACATTGAGAAAAAGGCTTCTCATCCCATCATCATCCTCTTTGGCTAACATGAAAGGTTTTGTTTTTCCTCATCCATCTATTCATGATTTTTATTTTTTCAAAAAAAAAAAAAAAAAAAAAAAAAAAAAAAAAAAAAAAACAAAAA
>Ga0116229_10011487_pt1 | contig 13041 bp, 6 predicted proteins | sample S1TSphgellanicum_3_FD_87313 | JGI IMG/M metagenome (GOLD analysis project Ga0116229, IMG submission 87313) | Host-associated microbial communities from peat moss isolated from Minnesota, USA - S1T2_Fc - Sphagnum magellanicum MG | ecosystem: Host-associated > Plants > Peat moss > Unclassified...
ACTATTATTTTTTTTTTTTTTTTTTTAAACAAACATTTTTTTTTTTTTTTTTTTTTTTTGGCTCCTCCCCCCCCCCCCCCCCCCCCCAAATTTGGGGGGGCATAATTCCCTAATTTGTGAACCATTGTTGCAATATGAAGTGCATAAGATGTGCCTAGAAGAAATTTTCAATTTCTTTTTGGACACCATAAACAAATAAGCCCTTAACAAATTCAGGGACCTTTAAGTGCTTTTAAATGTACATACACCAGCCTATTTACCCTACTACCTAACAGTCATTGTAGGCAATGAAAATCAGCCCTTACTTACATTACATGTATAAACATTTGTTTACTTAGTAGGTAATCTTCTATTTTTCTACCTATTTACCTAAATATAGGACCTACTCTTTAGAAAGTTTGTACCAAGGTGAAACCAAATATGGATCCCTATTGTAGAAGGGTGAAAACATGGTTCCCAAACATCATTGTCCTCATGAAGGCAATGGTGGGGAAATCAAGTGCAAGTTATTTCTACCTTCTAAAGGAGGTATTATCACTTACTAATTTTACTACAACTATTTAGATAATAGTAAGAAGTAGTTCATGTAGAAGGTAATGAAACAATAGAAAAAAACTAATTATTTCCAAATAATAGTCCTACCGTCTAAAACTATTAGTACCTTAGTTAATGAAACTTGCGGTAGAGTTGTTCATCATAAGTTCAAGAATAAATGAAGAGAAGATTAAAAGGTAGTTACCTTCTAGAACCTCTAGAGTACCTTCAAGCATAGATATTCTAGTCTAGGGGGGTATGTAGGCCTCTAGCTTATATTGTTTCTTGTTTACAACATCTATAAACCTTCTACAATTGTCTCCTACCATATGCACCACTCTATCCTATCTAGATGTTTCCTACCATCTATAACCCCCTACAAACCCTTTATGGTTGTTGCCTACCATCTATAGTTTTTTTTTTAATTATGTAATTTCAAACTCCAAGCTTACCACATTCCTATTGTTCTTTATTAATAACAATCGTTTTGCAATAGTAGGATGCTTATTAATGCAAAGACAACAACATAGATTACACCTCCACTTCTCTTGTAGAAGAAACAAAAGTCTACCCTATAAGATATATGGAGGACTAGCCCATGTGCTAATTTATTTTTCTATCTAGCAATTTATAAGTAAAAGGAGCACCGACATAATAAGATGGTACTTTTTTCAACCATTTTCCATTACAATAATCCAAATACAACATGATTTTATATTGATCTCCTCCTCTCCTTGAGGTTGCACAACTCTTCTCCACTTTACAATCATCTCTTAACATAAACTTCCAACTAGAATATAATAGGATAATGTTTTCAATTTCTCTTCTTCTCCCCCTTTTGATATTTTTTCTCCCAAAACCACACAAGGTCCACATTATTCCCAAAAATAGGTTCTTATCATAATATTTTTTTAAAATCCCCTAAGTGATTGGGTGGAATTACAACCAACCATTCTTCTACATGAACTAACTAATCTCATTAGTTTCACCCCTTGGGAAAAGGATAGTAAATCTACCACTAGTAACCAATTAATTACTAAGATGCATCATGATACTATTTAGTCTAGGGATTTCTACCTTTAACACATGGCCTCATAGACCTTTATTCCCATAAAGCCCGCCCCCTTGGGCTTTGTACCCTACATAAATATTTTCCTAAAACAAAATTGGTATATTACACATATTGGGCAAAGGGAAATTATATTAAAATCCTTTTTCACTTTTAAGGAGTTTAAGGAGTAGGTGCAAGAACCCATGTTAATTGTGTACTTCATTCAGTAGGTTAGATTTGCCCATTCTATTTCCAAGTGAAAATTAAAACGAAATTAGGTTTATTTTTGGAACCAAATTGGAATTGAAAATAGGTTCTTAGTTTTTTTAATAGTTGGAATTGAACAAGAATCGAGATCTTCATTTCTAAACCCAAAACTAAAACCAAAATTCAATTTAAAAAAAAAAAGATTGAAATGGTGTTTTTTAGGAAAAATGGATTAGAATTGGTTTAATTGTTAATTGACTGTTAGATTTGGTCTAAGTTCGTTGTAATCAGACTAAAATTGGTTTTTATTTTTAAAAATAGAACCCAAATTCAATTTTTTTTAAAAAACCAAACGTAGATTTAAATTCCAAGCTTTATATTTGCAAATCGAAATTAAAACTAGAACCACTTAGATTTAAATTTTAAAACTAGAGCTAAAATTCTTCATAGAGGTCAAGAATCATCCAACATTGCTAAGAACCTACCCCTCCTATACCTTGTTATCTCCATATGTTGAAATTCATGATGACCTTCCTTTCAACATAAAAAGAATTCAATGTCTTTTGCTTTATATTTGAATTCATTTCCCCAAATAGAATATTCCAAAGTAGGGCATGTATTATATTGATAGAAGGTATTTGGTGGGTATTGGGGTTGGCTATATATATATATATAGTTATGGAAACAAAACATTGGAAGCTCACCCCCACCCCCGCCTAAAAAAAAAAAAAATTTTGGTACCCACCCTTGTTTATGAACTTGGGTTTAATTAAAACCAATTTATGAATAATTGTGACATCATAGTAGTAAAACTTAAAGCATGTATTTGACAAAAACCATGATTCATACCCTCCTTTTACATTCAATGATGCACAACAACAAATTAGGTTTAGGGTTCACTTTTATTTGATTTCCCTTTGCACTTCAAGCTTGAGATGGCAAGCTCTCAAGCACCTTGGGTACTTTTTACAAGGTAGTCTCATTTTATTGTCCTTATTGTTTTCTTGAGTGCGATGTAATGGAAGTTTGCCATTAATGTCTTCATGGATGCAATGGAACATTGGTTAATGAAAGTAGTTGGTTACATTAGTAACTACAAATTTTGCAAGAACAAGAAGGTAAGTTTTCATTTCATTCACTTGTTTGCATTTGTGATTTCCTTTGTCCATAACCTTCACAATCTCTTGAGACAAAAAAACAAAGCTTCATTTTGTGATTTCATGTTACATTTATGCACTTTCACTTAGTTTGGCACATCTTGGGTTTTCTTGTGCTTTCGTGCTTGGACTCACTTGGTGTTTTCTATTTTCATGTTTGCAATTTACTAGTTTTTTGTGTGCTTCCATGCTTTTATTTTTGTGACTACTACCTTGAACCTAGCAAACCTTAACACTTCACTTTGAAGCAAGAAACATGAATGCATGTGTGCATTTGCCATCTTCATGCAACAATCGAATTGCAACCTTTATTGTCATTGATTTATCTTGGGTTGTGTGTCCTCTATTAACATTGTGCAATAATCAAGATGTGATTCGTTTGTGTGATTGGTTTTTTGGCTTTGAATGTTTTTGGTTGGTTATGAAATGCACAACAATAAGCAAAACATGGTTTCTTCAGGTTATTAGGTAAACTCAAAAGATGTTCTATCTACCTTTAATCCTATATATTTCAATGAATTTGTGTGAATAATAACACCATTGAAACTTGAAGGTGCTTGATGTACCTTTGGAAGTTGATGTTGTTGATGAGGCATGTGTAATTGAAGTGTGCCTAGAGGAGATGAAGAAGCGAGGCCTTGCTTAGAAGCCTTACAATTAAAATTAACTAACATGGGCGTTTCATGCTAAATAACAATCAATCCAAAGATTTCAATTCCAACCAAATCATGAGAGATGCACAATCTATCACAATCACATGTGTGGCCTTAAAATTTTAGCCTTGTGCATTAGATGCCCCAAATGTTTGATTGCATACCACAAAGCAAATGACATTATTGTGATAAAAAAAAATGGAAATTGACCACAAAACCTTGTTTGCAAAGTATTTGGAATATGTAGCTAGTCATTTTAAATCTCCACTTGATTGAGAATTAATTAATAAGAGGACCCACATTACATCAATTGCTATCTTTGTATTTTTTGATGTTATTATAACCCATTTGCAAAGGATCATGGTGCATAAAAGGGTTTCCTAAAGGATGTGATGTTATTGGTGATGAAGGGTTTTTGACCATTGAGGATGGTGGAATCCATTTGATTCCAAAGGTTGGCATATAAATTATGTTTGAAAATGGTCTTCCCATTTAGGAAATTATTTGCTGAAGAAGTTATACTAGCATTAGTGTAGAAAACATTGCTTGGGTATGTGCAACTTGCATTAGCCACTTTTGTGTCAACCATTTGTACTTTTGATTAAAGATATAAAAAGGAACACATGATGTGTTTCCTATGGTTGTACATTTCATGTCAAAGAATTGAGAACCCAAGCATGTAACAATTTGATTCTTTGATGTATTCAATATTACTGGTGTAGTTATGGATCTATAATTTCACAACTATTTGATAGGTTTCTCCTAATCAAAAGGTTGTGGTGTATATAAATGATGAAGGGGCTAACTTGTAGACATGTGCATTTGCTCTAAATTTCATTGTCACTTGCAATGGCTTGGGGATGTTTCAATCTTTTGATGGGGCTTGCTTGGGACATACACTTTCAAAAGTTTGTTAATATGTTACTACAAATGATAAGGTAGCTTGGGGACTCAATTATGTATCTATCAAATTTGCTCAAACTAACATTAAAAAATGTATTACTTGACTTTAAAAAATGACAAAGGGAAGCAAGCTTGGGAGAAAACATGTATAGATTGTAGGTTGAAGCCCATAAAATTGAACATGTGGGTGAAAACCAAGTGAATAGGATTTGCTTCTTGCTTCCTCCTTTTTTTTGTTTTTTCCAATTAAGTGTTGTTTTTTTCAATGTTGTGTTTCCTATTTTTTTTGCACATGAATGAAAATGTATGTCATTTAAGAAAAATGGTGTTGGGTTGGGCTTGTTGTTTTGTCATTGTAAGTTTGGAAATTTGGTTTTATTCTTTCAAGATACTATGACTTTTTGCTTGGCAATTACATTATGTTATTCTTGACAAATAATGATGTTGCAGAGTTGTGTGCCATCTCCAAGCATTTGGGCAACATGTGAGGCCATTGTTAAACAATTGTCACTCATAGTAACTAGGTGTGGTGACTTAAAGGCGTGCGCATTTGTTACTTGGAGATGCCTTGTAGTTTATCATTTCAACATGTTGCAAACTTCGTGATAAACTTGTACATTAAATTATCCTTGACAATTTGCTTAATTTGGATGTAACTACTTGTGATGCAAAGTTGGAAAAGTTACAAATTTGCATGAAGTGTCAAGTTTTGAAAGAACTAAACTACCCTTCATTTCATTAGTGCATGGATTTGATAAAAAAAAGGTTCATCATGTGTTGATGTCAATGCTAGATCCTAGGCTTAAGAATATGCATTTAATCACATTATATGTAAGTTGTGAGAATGCATTAAGATTGGTTGTTGATTATGATTCACAATTGTTACTACCTTTGTTGTTGAGTCTTTTCAAATCACTAATGCTAAATGTAATTAAGGAGTATCAAATGTTAGGTTCACAAATGGATTCCTAGGATTTGGTTCACACATGGATTTCTAGGATTTGTTTTATGCGATTGAGAAAAATCTAAATAGATCGAAACACCTTATGCCAACAAAGCTCAACAAATTTTGTTGTTACCCCATTGATGTGGATCACAAGTGTGCTTTCACTTAATGGTGGACAAAATTTTGAATTCAAAACTTGAGGTTGAATTTGATGATGGAGTTGAACGTGATGAGTTCTTGAAAATTTTATGATGCCATTCATTGACTTCATTGCCCAACAAAGGTAAAATGTGCCTCTCAATTTTTATTAGGGTTTATTTTTATTTAGCAAAAATGCTTTTGCTTCTAGGGGTTAGTTACAAAATGTGAAGACGCATTCATTAGGGTTTTGTTATATGGAATTTGCAAGTGTTTGCAAGCTTTTAGAAACTAAAAAATTGATAATTATGTGTTGTTGCATACAAACTAGTGCATTTGGCATCTTTGTTTGTGAAAACTGAGAACTTACTGAAAACTTGATGCTGATATGCAACTTCATGAAAGAGTCATGATACACCCCCATGGTAGATGTAATACCTTACCCTAAGGTCAATTTTGTCATTAAATAACCCTCAAAATAGTGAAATAAAATTCAGTGAAAATAGGAAGATAACATGTTGAAAATCATCATAATTATCATAGGCTACACTCTGAATGATTTCACCACTCATATCACAATATTATAGTAGATGATGGAAAAAATTATAATTCCAAAATTTTAAAAAAATCATTTTTTGAATTTTTTTTTTTTTTCATTTTTGTCAATGTGGAAACTGACCCTAGGCTATGGTAGTTGATCATATTTTAGGAGATGTAATAGCTGATGGTGTACCCTAAAATTAGGGCAGCCCTCAAACAACCCTCAAATTAGGGCAAGGCAGAGGTCCTGGGCAGCTAGCTGCCTTGGGTGAACCAGCATTCACACTGGTTGGTACCTTCACCTTCTTGAGTGAGACCTTTTAGTGGCCATATTCAACCTAGAAAATGTTAAATTTGGGCTCAGAGGCCTTGATTTCGTGTTAGAGTGAGATCTTTCCCATGGTTAGAAGCAACCTTTAAAAATTCAGTATTTTTAACCATGGTACTAGGCCTTGGGTGAACCAGCACCCACACTGGTACCTGGGGAGCTTACAAGGTATACAATGGGTAAAGCCCAGGTTTAGGGTTTAACGTTTAGGGTACAAAAATTGACAGAAATCAAGGTTGTGGAAGGAAAACCCCTGCCTCCAAAAAAAAAAAAGGTCCAAAAATATGGGCTTTTGCACAATGATCAAACTTCCATTTTCCATTTTGTGAATGAAAAAAGAGCAAAGCAAGTGAAGAGAGAGAAGCCCTAGAAAGAAAAGCATACATTCCTTTGCATATGAGAACACACAAAAAACTTCACAAAAACTTGCTTGCCTGGTGAATGGTTGCTAGCAAAGTATCAACAATGAATTATAGGTAGTGTCCATAGTGATGGATTTTGTGAGCATTCCAATAAGAGTAATTTAGAATCTCTGATGATTGGATTACTCGGTCAATTGGGGAGAAACCAACGTTCAGGATTCTTATTCCAAATGAAATCCAATCAAAATTTGTGGAATCCAGCTGACTAGTTCATCTGAATCAATCCGAAGATAGTTGTTCACCTCTTGAATCAAGAACCCATCTGTAACATCTGCCATTGTTCTTCCTTGTACAAACCCAAAAAAACCCCTTTTGTCCTTTTGGGTGCATTGTTCTGGCTTGTACACAAAACCCAAATTTGTTGTTTAAGGTGTGTTGTACCCAATTTTGTTGTTTTGGCTGTGTGTGTTCTTCCTTGTTCAAAAACCCAAAAAATTGTTTGTCGAAAAAGAGAAAAAAATCCCCAATTTTTTCATTTTGGGTGTGTCATTCTTCCTTTTTCAAAAACCCAATTTTTGTTTTGTTTTGGGCGCATTGTTCTTCCTTGTACAAGAACCCAAAAAATTGTTGCAAAATAGTCCAATTTTGTGGTCTTGAACATCATATTCCTTGTTCCAAAACCGAAAAATTGTTGTTTTGGCTGCATTGTTCTTCCTTATACAAAAACCCCAACAATTTTTTGTTGTTGTTTTGCATGTGTCTTTGATGGGTGTAATGTTTCTATTTCACATTGCGTTTCGTTGCCCTTTAGAATGAATGAATTGCTAGTTTTGATGATTTCTTGAGAGACTAAATCCAATCCCTCCCTTTTGTCGAAAAAGAATGTAGATAAATCAAGCACATCAGTAAATCAGGCACAATGTTAGTACTTTTGAGAAAGAATTGAGACATTTCAATGTACTTCTTGTGATAATAAGAATCGGGGAGGACTGAAACAAATGCTGTGTCAATTCCACACCAAAGCTATACCAATAATTCTGAGCTGCACAAAAATTTAGCACCCATAATTAACAAAGCAAAGTTGCTCTTTGAAATAACAAAGTTCATGAACTTTTGAAAACCGAGAGATTGTATACAAATTGTTGGAATCAAGGCAAATATTTCTTCCCTGTTTCTGCACAATCAATGCAATCCCAGACCTTTCTTCACAAGTTGATTCTCATAGCTGCAGAATCTTCTTCAGCCAAAGTCTCTAAAAGAATTGAAGGAATTCCAGGATGTCAGGATTATAGGAATCTGAGCTCACCTGATTGACGATCATACATCCTTGTGTGAAACATAATTCCTGCACGCTGACAAAATCCTGATGCAACCACATTTGTGACAAAAATAGAAACAACAATCCTGTATGTATAAAAGCTCCTTTAGATACAGCGCTCAAAAGAGAGCAAAAATACTTTGGTGTTGGTATATCACTTCTATCGAACATTCCAAATGGACTGCTTTGACATGAGAGCAAGCCATTGCTCTTTCAAAGCTCCCAACGCTTGCCCATCTGGTACTACTGAAATCCTAATGTCCTCCTCCCGCTCCTGAGTCCCTAGATTGCTTGACATACCCTTGTCTTGAACTACAAGACCCAGTTTGAGTAACATTTGAACTATCTCATGCATTGGCATTTCCACCTGTTCTCTGAAGTGCTTGTACAGATAGCGCTCACATACCTTTGCAATGTCCTGTATTGACATACTCTGAGCCTTTCCTTCAATAAATAGCAATGAATAAACTAGGATTGCTCCCTTGAATTGCTGGTCTTCAGAAGCATCCATCAGAAAGTGAACTACTCCAAAACCACTAGCCAATGTTTTCTCATACAAAGTTCTGTTAACCAAGAGTTGATAACGATCATAAGTTTGCTTGTAGCCCAGTGCAACACGAGAGACGTAGACAATGAGCGAGATGCTCGCAATCACATCAAGTGCAAATGCTGATGGTGAACTCAGTAGGTCATCGAATTTGTGGCTCACCAGAAATGCAACAAGCCCTGCTAGTGTTGCTAAATCCAGCCGAACCGTGTCCAGGACCCGAAATGAGAGCTTCTTGCTTGGGAAAACAACCTTGAGATCCGGAAGAGGGATTTTGGTGTATGTATGAAGCTGGAGCCTTGGCAGCCCATTCTCATCAGTTTCATTTCCTGCCTTGCTGTACAAGAGCACCAGCTCTTGAAAGGCAGGTTCTTGTAATGTAGACCGGGAGAAGAAAATTGAAAATGAAGCTTGTAATTGACGCCAGATATTATTCCCACAAGCAACCTTGGATGCAGGACGCCAAATATCCCGCATGGACACCCTTGTCAGCATCTTTGGCCTCATGTGAGGCTCCAATGCAGGGTTCTCAGCATCTGGGGGTTTTGACAGGGTTGGTGATTCTGCTGACAAGAGGCCCATCCTTTCAAGAAGACGCCGTAATAGTAGCCCCCTGGAGCCTGCAGAGGATAGCACAGCCTGATACCTGGGCACTGCTTGTCTTGCTGCCTTCCAGATCTCTAGCCCTTCTTCTTCATCTCCATCTGAATTTGAGTGCTCATCATCACTGGAAGCCTGTGCAGGTTTTGCTGATTGATTGGCACCTGGATGCAATGGCTCCTCAAGCCAACGCTCAATCCGTTCTGTTAGGGCGCGTCCCTCTTCATCTTCTTCAAGTGATTCCCATTTCTTGATACACCACCGCCCAGCACGGAACAGTGGACCTGTCAGTCCATTGAACAGCTGGAGGAGAAACACAGACTGAAGATAGTCAAGTTTTGCCCCAAAGAGATAACCCTCTTGCCTTTCAGTTGAATATCCTCGTCTGAAGAGAAGAGCATCAGCTGATGCAGCACTTTTCCAGTCCACGTCTATGGGAAGGGTGAGAAGATAATCTGAATTCAAAGCTGCAGTGAGCTTCAAATCGCTCACTGAAAGCCCCTCAAATTTGGCTCGACGAAGAATCCTCATGAAGTGACGTTGAAAACGCTCAGCTGCTGTTTCATCCACAACATGCTCACTTGAGTAATCAGCAAGTGCATTGCCATTCTCAGTTGCCACTGCATTGTCCTGCCTTCCAGTAGTAGTAGTTTGCAATTCTTCTCCTGAAGCTTGTGGTTTTGCAACCCTAATCCTTCTTGCAAATCTTTGCCACCAGTTCTGGAGCTGCTGCTTGCCAGCAGCCTTCATGGTATGATTATTTTCAAAAGAAGCTGCTTTAGATGTTGAAGAAGAAGAAGAAGACATCTCGTCTTCGAGTGAGGATTGTGTGAGGCGGTAATCCATTCGAAGCTCCTCAAGTAAACTCTTATGCTCTGCATGGAGAACTGATTCGAGACATGAGAAAACCTCCAGCAGTGTTGATGCCTCTTTTGACGACGAACAAGAGCTCAAGAGTGTTGAGACCAGCTCCACTTTTGAGACTGCAATGTATTTTTGCCTCGGCACAGGGATGCGCGTGATGCTTGTTGCACTTTCGTCATCTTCAAGATCATTCTTCACATCCTTCTGATGGATTTTAATTTTCTCTTCCTGCAGCAGAAAGTGTTTCCAAAGATCAAAATCACGACTTTGGTCAGCTGATTAGGGTTTGTGTCTCTTCAACCTTCATGAAGCATCTTGTTCGTCTGTCTGTCTGTCTGTCTGTCTGCAGGACTTGCAGTTGATCTACCTGCCTTATCAACGACCACAAGCAAAGAAAACTTCAAAAGCTTCTGGCTAATCGACAATCCTCCTACCAGATTTTGCTTTGCAACTTGTGATCTGCCCAGCAGATCTCTAAGAGGTTTCTGAATCTAGAACATGAAACAGTGGTTAGGGCAGCAGCACGCTTGTTTCTTCTTCTTCTTCTTCTTCATCTTCTTCTTCAAGAAATGCACGCAGCAAGGTTCTTATGGAAATTTACCTCTTGAACAAGTCTTGATATAGCGTCACTGAGAATTCCTCCTCCTCCTCCTCCTCCTCCTCCGGCAGCTGCTTCGCTGTCATCGCCATCTCCATAGAAGCGAGCACCGATCTGGGCTGCTCCATTCGTAGACCCTAATACAAGGTCGCCATCAGTCTCCCCGGCAACCTCCGACCTCGTGCCAGAAGCCAATTGCACTCCGGAAGAGCTGCTGATACTATGGTTGTTCTCCTCGTCCTCGCCTTCCTGCCAGATCCGACTCCCAATTCCATCTTCCCGCGCACTATCTTCCGTCTCCAAGTCCCGCACAGCACTTCCCACACGACACTTCACACCAAAACCCAAATCCCTCGTCCTAATCCTTCCCTTGTTGTCGTTGTTGTTGTTGTTGCAATTCAATCCCGCAAAGGAACCACCGCAATAATAATCCACAGCAACACTCGTAGCAAGAAAGGCGCACGGGAACAATACTACACGAACACGAAAATCTCTTTCGAAACAACAAGACTGCTGCTGCTGCGACAACAAAACACTAGAAAATTCACCACACTTCTTATTCTCTCGCAATCTTCTGTCGAACTGGTTCCTACGAAATTCTTCCCCCCGCAACAAAAAAAACTCCTCCTTACTCCGATACAATCTACCGCCACTGAAGAGTGCAGAGCAGCTACTACTGGGAAAACTACTACAGAGCGTCATAACTTAGTTCAAAAATGCGAGCCAAAAAAAAAAAAAAAAAACACCAAACCAGACACTGTTCCCTGCTCTACTTCACTCTATTCTCTCGTCGCTCCACAGTCCTTCCCGCGAGCGAACCGAGAGCGCGCACGCGCGCTGAGGCAGGAGGAAGAAGAGGAGGAGGGGGCGACATGGCGATGGTGGCGCTTGGCAGCTGTGCGTGCGCTGCTGCTGCTGTTGCTTGGGCGTCCACAAGTGGCTCTCCATCGCCAACGACATATTTACAAACAATAAAAAAATATAAAAAATAATAAATTATACACACAAAAAAATAGACATAAAATATTTATAAATAAATAAATAAATAAATAAATAAATCCAGTTTTTGAGTGACTTACATATATATATATATATTCTTTTTTTTCTCACTTTTTAAAAAATAAATGTTTTTTTTTTTCCACATATTGAATGGATACTAGAGTTATCTGTAAAGTAATCATGGTTTTTACAGTGTCTTTGGGCCTCCTTTCACCCCCCCCTATCCCCTCTTTCAAAGGTATCCATCCACAAAAGTAAGGAAATTGATTGTATCTCGACATTTAATGCACAAGGTTTGAGAGTAATTATAGTAGCTGTTTATATATATATATATATATATATATATATTTCAATATATTTCAACATTTATTGGCCTTGCCTACCAAGGCAAGGCAAGGCAAGGATATTGTGTTTAGATTTCATTAGAGAGTATATAGTAGCTTAAAGGGATTTTGGCCCCTAGGTAAATAATAATAGGTCTTATTTTTGTTATGAGGATTTTTGAAATATTATATTTTGGCTTGTGTTGAAACTTGAGATTAGTTATTATAGAGTTAATAATAATATCTTGAAGGATTTTGGTTTCTTTTAGAGGATTTATTATTATTATTATTATTATTAATTAATTAATTAATTAATTAATAATAATTTTTTGGGGTGAAGATTAGGTATATTTTTGCATGGTGAAATATTTGAGTTTCCATAATCCTTCTTCTTTTTTGCCTTAAAGGATCAAATTTACAAGTTTGTAACTTGTCAATTCCATGTGTTCATCTTTATATCGTGTAAAGTCACATTTAGTTTTGAGAAATGACTTAGATGTGCAAATCATTCTTAAAAGTGCAAATGACAAAGCCTAATGAATTTATTAAATTGTATACACCAAAAAAATAATTGAGAAATGACTAGATGTGCAAATCATTGTTAAAAGTGCAATGACAAACCCTAATGAATTATTAAATTATATACAAAAGAAAAGAAAAGAAAATCCCATGTTGTCAATTTTTTGCACAAATCTTGTCCTTTAAAAAAGTGTTTTCACACAAATTTGCACATATTTATATGACAAATAAATGTAAATCATTTACACTTGGTTTTACACAACTTCAAATGAATTTACATGAATTCACATGTACACCATGGGTATGTCCAAAATCATATACATGCACAACATTGGTATGAAATAAGGCAAAATGTCATCTAATTAATACTAAAATCATTTTACTAGTTTAGCACAAATGATGATGATGATTGCAAGAGTCATTTCTTGCAAAAATGGTTGTGAGTTCAAATCCT
>Ga0116229_10011488_pt1 | contig 13041 bp, 7 predicted proteins | sample S1TSphgellanicum_3_FD_87313 | JGI IMG/M metagenome (GOLD analysis project Ga0116229, IMG submission 87313) | Host-associated microbial communities from peat moss isolated from Minnesota, USA - S1T2_Fc - Sphagnum magellanicum MG | ecosystem: Host-associated > Plants > Peat moss > Unclassified...
CATTTATTCATGTGCCAAACATGTTTTCAACCCATATTATTCATGAGTGCAAATGGGATAACATGAGCTACACCTACCTACTTTTGGAATTGTTTTTGGAAGAATTTTTTTTAAATAAATATTTTTAAATCTTCAAAAAATTCTTCAAATTTTTTTTTAATTTTTATATTATTATGTCAAGTTTTATGTAAAAGATTTCAAAATATATGTAATTTTCAAAAGTTTTAAAGTCTATTTATGAGTCTTTTTAATGCTAAAAAGCATGCATTACAATGCTTAATTAATGAGTGATTTTAAAAGTTTTTTATTCATCGGATATTTTTCAAATTAATTCACATGTTCCAATGATATATTATGAACCTTATTATATATAAAAATTGCATACTTTCAACATCAAATTAAATTATCATCTAAATGTGAAAAACTAAGTATGTGTTCCACTTGTTATGGCTCTTGTTAGTGTGACTATAAAATGTACAAACCTATGAATGAATGAATTTCACACAATTTTCATTATTAATTCATCACATGCTAAATTTGTGATGTAATGCCTAGGTCACCATAAGGCAATCCTTTCATTTTAAGCAACTACACTTTGTTACTTCCTAAGGTCTAATAATCTTTAATAAACTTTGCCCACTTGGGATCCATAAGATTGCGAGTCCTTACTTTACCCACCTTATTTTATCTTTGCTCAATTATATATCTTTCTTTGCCTTTGAAATCCACTATTGTGTGTTTGCCCTAAATCTAATTTCTTACATTTGCCACATTTTCATTGGGAAGTTTGTGTTCTTAGAGGCAAATGATGTCCATTTAAGGAACTATTCCTTCTGAAAAATGCCCTAACAAGTATAAAACTTTCCATCCATGTTCAATCAATAAACATTGTAAGACTTGACAAATATATCTTCGTTAGGCATTGTTAAAATAGTAAGTTGGATGTCAAAATTTTGAAAGGTTGTCATGTAAAATTTTTAAAATTTTAAATTTTAAATTTTGAATTACTATTGGATATTAATGGATTCCTAGAATTTTGGGTTTGCAAATGCTTATACTAATGAGTAATGAATCTTTCCCCAATTTTTGGGTTGACTTTCATTATTTTTTCCCATTAATTTAAGATCTAACTAGTTTAATCTTTATTATTTAATAGATTGTTTGAGTATTTATCTTTGCATTATTTTTTCATTCTATGTGTTTAATAACCAACAAATGTATTTTCATGCATGCCAGATGAAACAAATATTTTGCACTCTAGACGTGTTTGCATGAATTGATTCATAAAATATCAAGATATTGTTGGAATCTAGGGGGGGAATGTATTAAACTACTATTGTAGTCCTTCAATGACACATGGTCTACACACCTTTCATGTGTTAGTTCTTTCATTTGTCAATAAACTAGAGTTAGCCAATCATGATGTAATTACATTTTGTTGTCCTACAATTATAAGATTGTTAACTTTGAAAATTTGGGAAATTTTACTTGAGTTCCTTTCCTTTTGCCCAAATTTTGCTTATTTCCCAAACCCCCAAAGATGATAGGACTTGCTATGGAATCATTTCACACTAGATGGAAACTTTATTATTCCTAACAACCATGTTTAAGGTTTTGATTAAATTTTCCTTGTATGTCGTTGTCTCCCATACCAATATCTGGAATAGGAATTAATCATTGAAGGTTTTGGCTAGTGGCATTCAACCTCCCATTCAAATCCTTTAAAACACCATGTTTGCCTATGTTATTAGTGACAAGCTATAACACGGTCTTTCCTCTCTCTTATTGCATCAAAGATGGTTGCGAGACTTCTACGCAATGTCAAAGTTTCATGCTTCCTCATTGTTCACACCAATTTCTTACAAAATGGATAGTGTGGTGTTTGCAATCAAAGGAGGAACTTTCCTAAGGGTACCTAAATTTGAAATCTCCTTCACCTTCAAGACCTACAACATTTGAGTTGGTGGAGTGACTTCTACATATTGCAAAGAAAACAATTCCTTGGACCTTAGTTGCTATGAAATATGTGTGGGCAATGCAACCTAATCATTTCCTATGGTACACCTTAAGTTGTTTCCACTAAGTTAAAAAACTAATTGTAGCCCTCCACCTAGCACTTCCAATGAAACAAAAATTGTACATGATTTGGTTAAAAAATGAACAAGATATGCCTTGTCAAAGTAAGGAGGGTCAATGTTTTCAAAAAAACGTTGCCCATACAATTTGTGATCTTTGAGCCAACAATCTACGTTCTAAAAGTAAATATTTCTCCTCCTACAAACAAAATTTTCAAAACTTTTTAACGCACATTACCTACCATGCGACCTTCAAGTGGAATTAAAATCTTCTCGTTTTCTTAACATTATCGTTCATCAACAAATTTATGGCTTAGATTTTAGTAAGAAAATGGGGTTTTAAATCTATGGTGATGGGTGTGTACTAGCTTGAAAACCCTTTAAATTTCTAACATAAAAAGAAGTTGGGAGGCATCACCATCTCTTTCATGTTGGTGCAAGCTTACATGTGCAAACAATTAGCTCTTTGTGGTCATCACCACTCTTGTTTGTGTTGTTGAGCTTTAGCAATTACTTTTGCTTATCCAAACAATTGGTTTGAACAATCTTCATTGAGCTTCAACACCCATCTTCAAGTGCAAGCTTTAACAAAATTTCTAGCTAGTAGGGGCTAGGTGCTTGATGTTGGTGCTCACCATGTTTTTCTTTTCCTAGTTTGACAAAGTTCCTTGTTGAACAATTCTTGCCCTTTGATCCTCCTCCTACTCATATTGTAGGTGTTGGTGCTCGTACACCCAAGCTCAAGCTAGGAGTTTGCAAGGTTACTTGCATTGTTTGTAAAGGGTTTCTTCCAAGGTTTAAAGATGTCGTTATCAAGCTGATTTTTTTCCTAATGTTCACCTTATTCTTCCCCTTCTTAGTCAAATTTGAAGTTCACCTTGTTCTTTTCCTTCCTTGTCCTTCCTAATCTTCAAGTCATGTTTTTTTCTTTTTAGTTTGAGTTGATGTTCACCACAATCTTTTTCTTTTCTTGGTTGGCAATTGTTGCATTTTTCTTCCTTGTTGGAAGCTACTACATAATGTTGTGTACTTCTTTTCTTGGTCTTTTGTTGTTGTTCATTGTGTTTTTCTCTTTTTAATTTGAAGTTGTTTCTCACCAAGTTTTTTTTTTCCTCTTTTCTATTCTTTGTCCTTTGTTGTTATTCACTATGTTCTTATCTTCCTTTTCTCTATTTCTAGTCCTCACCGTGTTCTTTTCTTCTTAGTTTCATTAGAACAAATTATTATATTTATGACTACATATATGACTAATTTTGTGATCATACTAGACATTATATGACTAAAGAGCTTTTAGTTGTGATAAACAAGTTGTTTAGGACAAGAAGCCATTGAATGTTCAACATGGCACTTTTCATCCAACAATCATAAAAAATAAATAATATATATTGCTAAAGTGTCATGTAATAATTGACTACATTATGATTGGCAGATAAGTGAATTAATTGAATTTCTACCTAAATTAAAATGATTTTTTTGGATTGTTATTATTTTTAAAAATTAATAGGTAGGTAGGTAATAGGTTTATGTAGGTCGAAAAGGTAGGTAGGTAAGTGGGTGGTAACTTAACCTACCTAACTTGACCTATGTAACCTACATAAAATACCTACCTACCTTATTACCTTAGTTTAGCCTACTTACCTTAAGCCTTTAGGAATGCACATAGGTTGCAAGTATTAAAATTGAACCTTTCACCTTCACAATGATAAACCAAGTTTTTACCATTGGATTACACCATCAAAAGGAAGCCAATTTTTTTCAAGTTTTTTATTTCATATGTTTATTTCATATCATTACAAGACTATGAAATAGTAATGGGCAAGTTGGAGGATGGTAGGTAGGAGATAGGTCGGTTATCAGAAATAGGAAGATTAAAGAGATATGTAAGTAAATAGATAGGTTGTAGGGGGTAGGTAGGTGGGTGAGTGTAAATAAGTAAATGGGTGGGTGGGAAGGTATGTAAGTAGGTAGGCAGGTCATGTGTGGGTGGGTTGACATTTAAGTAGTAGATAAGTAGGGGGTAGGTAGGTGCGTGGGTGAATAAGCAAGTTAATAGGTAGGTAGGTAGATAGGTAGGTAGGTGCATGGGTGGGTGGGTAGGTAGTAGGTAAGTAGATGTGTGGGTGGGTAAATAGGTAGTAAGTAAATGGGTGGGCAGGTAAGTAGGTATTAAATAGGTGCACAGGTGGGTGGGTAGGTAAATAGGTAAGTATGTAGGTTGATAAATGGGTGGGTGGGTAGGTAAATAAGTATGTATGTAAGTAGGTGTGGGGGTAGGTTTGTTTATGTTCATATCAAATGACTTGTAGTCATTTTTTAATCATTGTAATGACAATTGGATGTCCATGTCACTTTGTTATTAGTCATGGATGCCACATAAATGAAATAAAGCAATGAAAACTAACACCTTCCATCTTGTTACCACTTCATTATCTACTAGTCACATGCCACATTAATATATGAGACCTTTTACACATAGCATTCAAAATAATAGTGTATCACTAAAGTCATACATATAATCATTTAGGACTTGTAGTCATAAATTTCTTGGTTGCAAAGGACAAAAATTCTTCTAATGTTTGAAGTTATTATTCACTACATGTTTTTCTTTTTTTGGTTTGAAGTTGTTGCTCACCACGTTCTACTCTTCCTCTTTCTTCCTACTCCTTTACTTTACTCACCTCATCCTTTTCTTCATGGTCCTTTAATGTTGTTCATCACATTTTTCCTTTCCAACTAATTCAATCTTGACATTTACTATGTTCTTTTCCTAGTAAGGTTTTTCTAGGTTGAATTCATGTCTTGTTGAAAAACCTTTGTGCAACTTGGTGACTCCTCCCCCCACCCTTCCACGTCACTTAACAATTTTAGGTTGGTCAATATAGCCTAGTAGGTACATGCCCTACTCTTGTCATTCTTGTTCTTACTATTTGCTTAACCATTTTTGACATGTTGATAATATGCGCCAATTAATTTTATAATATCCATGTGGCTATGGTTCAACATGTAATTAACATTGTTTTAATGTTTCTATGCAATTATTCCCCATATTCCTTCATTGTTGTAGAAAACCATGCTACTACAAAATCCAGTCTTGTTTGCCTCCCAACTTGATTCTTGGCGTTGAGCAAGCCCATCCTTGGGTGGTACCACTAGAAAAGTCACACCTTGATTTTTTTGGACCCATCAAACTTTGACAATATCATAGGAAACATTTAAATGAACATTTTCAAAAAAATAATTAATGAATACATTTATTAAGTTCCATAGATTTTGAAACCCCAATAATATCAAGAATATTATGTATTTTGATGTTTCTAATCATTGCATATAGAAAAAGTTTCATGAACGTAACGTTGGTTTTTTTCCTTGAATATTTTGGTCAAGAACACAAATTTCAAACATGATTTGAGAATTTGTCTATGAATTTTTTTTTTAAAGATAATTTGGAAGTCATTCTATTTTTAGGTTTTTATTTGGCAATTAATTGATTAAATTTGATTTAATTATGAATTTTCAAAGTTGAAGCTATTAATTATTTTAGGGGCTATTTTAATTAGGGATGAAAAATTTAAAATTTTAAAATTTTTTTAAATTCCCAAATAAACTTCAAGACATATATTAGAACATGCAATTGATAAACTTTAAAAAATAATAATTTGTAGTTGTTAAAAACGTTTAATGAAAAGAGCCCAGAAAAATGATTTGGGTGTTTTTGGTTCCTTAACCATTCTTTGAGGTGGTTCCTAGTGGTACCACCCAAGGACGGGTTCGCCTTGCTTCTTGGGGTTGGACACTCATCCACCACTTGGGAACCTGCCACTTTTTTAGCTCATTTTTTTTCCTTTTCCTTTTTTTTTATTTTGTCTAATTTCTTCCACTACTTCCTTTTCCATTGCCTTTTGTCTCATGACTCTTAAATATTCATCAAAAGTCACCCCATGAAATCGCAAATAATCCATTAATGGTTCCTTACACCAAGTTTTTCTTGCAAGCAAATGTGGGAATGATAACAAGTTGGAAAATGTCAAACTTGGGTAAAGTTTGCTATGTTTTGACTTTTTAAAGGTGCATGTTCAGTATCCTAGTCCAAATCCACCATTAGTTCTTGGGCTTCCTAGTCAATTTTTTTTTAAACAACTAGACTATTCAACATTTCCACATAATATCTTTGTTGTAATGACACAAGGTAGTCAAGATAAATTTCTTGAGTTGGTGCAACACTCAATGTTCTTGTAATGTTCATGAAAGGCAAGGTAGCAAATCTTTTTCCCCAACTCGAACTACCATTACCTTTAACATCAAACTGTAATCTTCATCTTCATTTTCAATATTATTGGCTACTATGCATATTTCACTTAGCAATATCTTGTCCACCATTGCCCTAGGGTTTCTAGGCCATATTCTTATAACTTTGAAAAGATTTGATATTTTTTTTGGACAATGCTTAGTCTAATGTTTTGTCTACTCACCTAGCTAACACAAGCTTATTCGGCTCCTTGTAATTACTCTTAAATACATTACATTATCTCTTTCCTTTCTAAATGTTGTATTGAAAGGTTTGAAATTCACACATCCAAGGGTTGTAATGCATGTTATGTATGGCTAGGAAGTGTAACCATATCTAATCCAAATTGATGGACTTGTTTTATTGCCTCTAAAAAACATGTGATCCATGCCCATCAAGGAAATTTAAAAGATCTTGGTTTGTTTGAAAAATCCCACATGGTACAAATTTCTTGAAGAAACTAAAAAACTCTTTGAACAAGAATGTTATTATCCACACTTTCTTTTGCATTACCATGCATGTTCCTACCTTGCATAGTCTAATGTAGTCATCCTAAAAAATTTCATCCTTGAAAATGTAAAATCATGGTAGAAATCTAGTTGTTGCATTAACTGCACAATATGCAATTTCATCCATTCCTTGTATCTAAGAATGGTACTATACACTTGGTGTGAACCTCGTTTAGCTACAACATATGCCCCTAATTGTTTACTTATTTGGATCCCAATTTCATTTGAGTTCCATAAGTGATTTGGGTTATAACTATTCTAATTATACAACACTTGCAATTTTTCATAAAACAAATTACAAGATTGGCTTGTTAAACTTTGTGTTTTATAGATCTCCAAACCCTTTACAAGATGAATGGTCAACTTTGGATGTCTTTTCTTAAACCAATGACATAAGGAATTTCCAAATACATGATTTCGAAGGCCAAGTTTGAGTAAATTCTACCACCTTTAATTTTAGCTAGAACAATGTTATGGAAAATCCACAACTTTGCATATCTAGAACCCAAGCTACTACAGTTGCATCCTCCTCTTTTAGGATCCTTGTTGTTTTCATTTTCCTCTTCTGAGTCCTCTGATTTAAATGGTTTGAAAGTGATGTTAATGGAATGTTCTAGTGCTTGTTGGCTTTCCTCATGGATGTTAACCCTTTTTTAATAGCATCCATGGCCTTTTCCAATTGTTGATTTGTCCATTTATCTCTTAGATATGCATCAAGTCCCTTCCTCACTCTTGGTGGTTTCTATGTTGTATTTACAAATGTAACTTGAGGTGGGATATTTTCTTTGTCCAATGTTGGTTGGTGCAACACACAACTCCTTCTTTTGCAAGGCATGTTGAATATTATATTGGGCTTGCTCCTCCTAGCCCTAGTCTCCAAGGTGTGTGGGGGGGTGGGGGGTGTCCTTGCCCCACCAAAAGTATGTTTTTATCTTTTTTGAATTCAGCCCATGAATGTAAAAAATGAGTTAGGTCTAGAAATGTTTAAATTGCATGTCATTATGTGTGTCCATTGTTACGAAACAACTCAAAGAAATTTGAAAAGTTGACCCAATCTAAATTTTCATCTGTTGTTTATGTATAGGCTATAGGTGTGAATTTCAAAGTATGATGTATTAGAGCTTGTTGAAACCTATGACAACCCACTTACTTTGTATTTTTTCCTACACTAACAACATTGGATTTAGCTACCCATTCATATTATAAGAACTTGTTAAACTTCTCATTATAAACTTTATCTATGTGTGAGATTTTGCACTCAATAATCTCATCTTCTTTCTTTCCTTTTGGTTGATCTTACTATATTTTTGTTTGTTGTTTTACTTCAAATTGTTGTTGTTCTACTTGTAATTATTCTCTACTTTTGAACTTAGCACTGCTCCCCAACCTAATAATAGAATCTTTATAATTTTTTGGAGCTCAACTTTTACATTTGCTTGTAAAGTAGACATGTTTTTCCTTCAAATGAAAGTTCTAAAGGACTTACAAAAATGTATTAATGCATTCTGAATCTAAGATTATCATGTTGAAGTTTTGGAAGAACTAGAGGAATTAGGTATAGGTATATCCTTACTCATCCTTAAGGTTCTCATCAATGTTGCATTGCAATATCTTGAGCTCACAATGTGTACTTTGATATTGTAGTTAGATTGTTACAAGTAACAATAATGAATAACAACCTTTGTAAATTTGTCCTAGATCACACATTAAACTAGACACTTCAAAACACCCATTCAAACAAATTTATGCTAATTTGTGTCATATGATATGCATGCATCATATTGTGGTAGCTTGTAGCCATCACCAAACACTTCCTTCACATATTGGACCCAAAAATTTGGAATCCCCCACCCCCAAGCCACCCCTTTACTAAACACTTGTAAGCCCCACCAAACACTTATGTCAAATATTGAACCCACAAATTTGGAACCCCCCTCCCCAAAAACTACCCCTTTTACCAAACACTTGTAATCCCCTTCTAAATTATTTTTTGTGAATCTATGTGCACACTTTGTGAGTGAGAGCTCCAATCGTATCACCAAACACTTTTATTATATTTCTGAACCATCTTTTTAAAATCATAATGAATTGCATCTATGGTTGAAAATACTTACAATATTAGGCCATACAATTTTTTTTCTCACTGAATGTTTAGTCATAGTCATTGATGACCAATGTCAAATGATTAACTGTTTGGCCATAAGGGTGGAAAGGTAAGTGTTCCCTCATTCAATGATAGGAGGGTGTTCAATGATAGGCATAGTTACCTTATATGATCCTTTTTAATATCTTCCTCACTTTTTGAACTCTCCATCTCCTCTGCAGTCCTCTTCCTTCCTCCCACTTTCCTCAGCTACCAAACCATAGTTACATTTTCTTCTACTTTGACTTATTTTTTCCTTAGATCATCCCTTGGCATGATGGGAACACATTATAGAAAACAAAACACCACACCCCTCCCCCACCCCCCAAAACCCAAAAGAAAAACAATAAGGTCCTTATGCATCTCATTGCTTGCATGAAATTTCTATTTGCATAAACAACCATTTTTTTGTTTCTCTATGTACTTTGAAGGATCTTTCGCAGAAGAAGAACCCTAGGTGTGATGCAAGGGGGGAAATCCTTTTATTCTTATAGGTTCCCAAGTTCCCATAAAAAAAGAGTGGTCTATGTGTGTCGAGTTTCCTATACTTGTGGGTTCTCCTAAGGTTCAAGAACAACCTTGTGCTCATGCCCTTAGTGGCCCTCCTTCAAGAAAACCCTGGAGTATGGGTGTAACCAAAAAAAGAGGGGCTAGATAAACTCCCAAAGAACACATTAACATACATCAAATTCCAGCATTAGTTATATAAACAAGATTCATGAAATCCATAATTTACCTAGCTTTTCCATTGTTACATGTTTAGGAAGACTAGTTATCCCATGTTGTCAAATACATTGAAAATATGTCTACAAGGGTCAAATCACTCTAATTTCATTCTCTTGAGCTTCAACTGACCAAACTAGCATATGTGGAGCTTCCTCAACATCAATACAATGAATCAACAAAACAACTATGATAGCTTACCCCAATGTCACTCAAGCCATTCCCATACCCCACAACTACCAATAATTTCTTTATAAACAACACGTTAAAACTTCTGAAAGCATATAAAACCCAACTTGGAATGTTGATGTCCCCATTCACTCTACAGTACGAACTCAAAAAGTTTGACAAATGTTGTTTGACACCAACCAAATTTTTTTTACAGATTCCAATTAAGTGGTGTAAGCACACACTTGGAGGTCCCAGGCTATTGGGTACTCTCTTCCATAATCCAAAACACTCAACATCCCCACAATAGTAATTACTCAAACATGCTCCTTTGCCAATTGGTCATTCACGAAATCCCTAAATCTATCATCATTCCCTTGATCATACACTTATTTTCGTGAATCCACACATATTATTTCTAAGAGGTCAATTGCATAGCAAAAAAGTAAGATAACCCTCCAAAAAGATAATCACAACCTACTAATTTCGGGCATTCTTCCTTTAAGCACAAGTTTAAATTCTGCATCAATCTTTACATACAAAATCACACAACACTAGCCAGAATCCTTACCTTCCAAAACACCGCCCCTTATTAGTCACACTACTCCTTTGGTCCATAGCTCGAACCATTCTCCTCCATATAAAAATAAAACAACAATCATTATGCTAATCCCTAAACTTTCGCATGAACTTAAAAACAAGCTTATTAGCACGTCAAAGCTTCCTCCAAGAAACCTCTTTGTGAAGAACAAAACGACAAAACAATGGACAATTTCTGGCGCCATGAGTCTAGTGGAGATTTGCCTATCCAAACAGTAACCCTAAAGACCTTCCATCCATAATTTTCTGTTACATGGAAACCTCCTTATAACAAAATGGTGTCACCAAAAAAAAGGGGGAAATACTTTCTTCATTGTATAAATCCCAACACTGAGCATACAAAAATTGATGTGTATCACTGAAGTTTTACTAAGACAGAAAGATCTACTTCAAGTATTACTTCTTCATCAAAACCCTTGTAGACATCTAAATTCTGTTGTCTTATTTCTATGGACCACAAAGGATCAATTTCACTCTTGATTTCCTCTCTAGGAGTCAACAAGTTGTTTCATAGGAGTGGCAACTCATACCCAACAACAGAAACCCCACAAAGACTAATTCAACAACTTCACATGATTCCTCTCAGAGACTAGACAAAAATTCAAGGCAGAATCAATCAATGTTATATATTTTATTCTCAAATATCCCCTTCCCAACAACCGCGGAGCTCCCACAAATGCAACATGTACTCTCTCCTTAGGATGGAACAAATTGCGCACTCATCATCTCAAGATCCCTAAAGCCATCACATATGAATTGCCACACAACCACTCCAGAAATCCTTGACAAACTCATCATCTCCCTTGTGTTGGTCCCTACAGAAAACATACAAGACCTCTAAACCTTTTCCTGACATTCTTGGCGTAACGAAAATTCAATTGTCATGGTTTTTCCGATCTAGAAGTCCTAATCAAGTTTTATTCTTAACTAATTACCACTCCCAAGATCCAAATCCTACAAACATTTCTAATCTTCAGAGCATCTAGCCACTTAGCTTTTCTTCATCATAAAAAAAAAAAGTTTTCTCTTCATCAGCTAACATCAAATATACTCCTCATAACCTCATCCCTTCGCTCTCCAGAAATCTTCCTGCCAATCTCCTCGTAGAACCGTGATTCACAAAACTCATGAAAAGTTTTCATTGAGCAGTTGGGATTGCGCTCCATCATAGAAACCAATTCACCAAGCCCCCTTCGTCATAACCTGCAAAACAACAAAACACACCAAATACAGAAACACATTAGAAACAAATTTGTCATTGAATCACTACGGCACCAATAGTTCAGCCACCAAGCTGAATTAAGGTTTCCAGCCTTCATCCACAGAAAAATCTAACATTGTTTTTAGGTTACAATGGTTTCTCACAATTTTCAACCTGGACTATAAATACCCCCATCATTAGCTGGTGGTATTTAAGACAAGGGTTATATACAGAGTGTGTTGAATAGGCTTATGTGAAGGTTTGCAGGAGAAAACTATATGGGCAATAAAATTGCTGGATTTAGAGATCTGAATTTTTTTAATAGTTATCTTTAGTGAACTAAGATTAAATGTGTAATAAGGTTTGTGAGAATTTTAGAGGACCAATGGAAATTGTAGAAAGGGACCATTATTTTCAATGTTTGGCAGAATAAGTTGTGTATAGACCTGAAATTGTCTTTTTAAACCAATGAGATTGCTTAATTTGGTGGTCTGAATTTGTATCTTTAGTTAAAGTGAGTGAATTAACAGTTCTATGTGTAATATCTATTTCCAGACAGGCTTGTAGCACATTACATTGTGCCTTTCTTGGCCTTGCCTTGGTAGGCAAGGATATTATGTTTAGATTCATTATAGAGTATAGTAGCTTAAGGGATTTTGGCCCCTAAGTAATAATAGGTCTATTTTTATTTGAGGATTTTTAAAAGAGGATATTTTGGCTTGCATTGAAACTTGAGATTAGTTATAGTGTTATAATATCTTGAAGTATTTTGGATTCTTTTAGAGAATTTTTTGAAGACTATATTTTTGCATGGTGAAATATTTGAGTTTCTGTAATTCTTCTGTTTCTTTAAGATACCTTTTAATGTAAATGGCAAGGCCACAGGGTGAAACACCCCTTGTTGTAGTGTAAGTTTTACTAATTTTGCTATTTATGAAAAATTGGCCAATTTTCGACATCACAAAATTGAGAAAAGAAACCTGGCACGTAACCATTCCGCCACGACAATCGATCCCTGGCGCAGTTCCTGTCCCTGAGGCTAATTCTGCGGTTTCTTTCTTTCTTTCTTTCCCCAAATAGCCAAGTTCGAGCCGGCTGGAGTGAATTAGCACCCACCAATGCACCAGTTGCGGATGAGCCTGTTGAGGCCATTTTCTGGATGGACGAAAATCCCATCCTCCCTGCCCGATTTTTTTTTTTTTTTTTCCACCTCTCCTCCCCCCCACAATTTTCCCGCGTCCTACCTACCCCCTACCTCCCCCCGTCCTGCCTACCACCTACCTCCCCCCGTCCTACCTACCACCTACCTCCCCCCTCCTACCTACCACCTACCTCTC
>Ga0116229_10011491_pt1 | contig 13039 bp, 8 predicted proteins | sample S1TSphgellanicum_3_FD_87313 | JGI IMG/M metagenome (GOLD analysis project Ga0116229, IMG submission 87313) | Host-associated microbial communities from peat moss isolated from Minnesota, USA - S1T2_Fc - Sphagnum magellanicum MG | ecosystem: Host-associated > Plants > Peat moss > Unclassified...
TATATATATATATATATATATATATATATATATATATATATATATATATATATATATATATATATATATATATATATATAAGAAATTATCTACCATTTTTGTTTGGGTGTATTATGTCAATTGTTATGACTAGAGGTATGTAGAAGAAGTTAGATGACACTTTATAAGAAAGCGTAAGAAATGGCCAATTGATTTTTGAATCGGATCTATTAAGAGTGGACGACAAAATTGTCATTACATTTCATAGCAATAATACGCTAGAAACAACAATTGAACACCAAAACAGTTTAATTACTAGAATTAGTGGGGGAGCTTTTCTCGAGGCTAGCACCTGCTACGTTACAACAAGGCATCTTTCGGGAACCCATGTGGGAATTGACCAAAAATCCAGCTTTTTAGTACCATGAAGGAATGCAACCTACTTTGGCCATTATGGAGATCAATTTGAGTCAAACTTGAGAGTGTTTGGGGGAGCTAAAACACTTTCAAGAGAAAGATACCTTGGAAGATAACCATAGTGGCCGTTTGTTGAAAATGAACTTCACCCAATGAATTTGGTAACTTTTGTTTTCAATGTGGAAGTTTCCTTTCATGTGTGTTCATTTTGTCACGAGTTTGGGCATTTGTTACCCAACTATCCTTATAGATCTAGTAAAATTGAAGTTCAACTATGTTTGCCATTCGCACTTCCTCTAGGAAATCTTCCCATAACTTCAGTCTTTCACTACCCAAATATTATACTAAGAAATTTTAGTTCACACTTGGGTATTGCTGGATATAGGGGTGAATTTCCAAGAGTTCCAAATCCCACAGGAAACTCTTTTCCTTCCCCAAAGGGCTATGGTTCCTATCCAACACCAACTTCCATGCAGCCTTACTGGCCCATGATGGGACAACCTTATCAAGGGGGAAAATTGGTTACAACACTAGGATGGGGTTGGCCAAGTATGATGCCAGGAGATAACGTGGCTACACCCGTAATGACCATGGTTGAGGCTAGTAGGGAAAGCCCATTAGATGTAAATGAAGGATCTTTTAGACCTTCCAACAAAGGACAACGCAAAGGACCTAGTCATTCAACCAAGGCACGCAAATGAGTGCCGCATGAAGCTTTGAATAATTTGAAAAGGGCGAAAGCGAGCGTCACCTCAGTGAAGGGTGGAGGAAAACCTCCAAGACAATCAACTCCAACCATGACCACACCCACAAGGGGACCTTGGATGGGCCCACTGTGGATGACGTGGTACCCTCCCTGGTACCCAATGGTACCCAGTTTACCTCCAGTGGCACCTACCAGTCGGAAATCATTCCTTACCCCATTTATAATGCAGGGACAGACCTCGATGCCCATGTCCAAGTGTTTCAGAAGGCCATCCAAGCCAATGGGGAGAGGAATGATCTAGACATACTAAACCTATTTTGTTTCATTTTGAAGGATGCAATTTCGAAATGGGGGGAAATTTTCATGCAATCTCACCCCGGATGCACATTTGTTAAATTGAAAGCAACTTACTGCAAACGTTTTTGAAAGGTTTAAACAAACAAACATGTGTATATGGTTTTGAGAGTCATCAAATAAGCACCGGACAAAAAAGTGGAGGTATATTATGAACATATATTGAAATTGGCAAATTGTTTGAATCATAAAGTGGACAATAATTTGCTTATGACATTCTTCCAAGTCGGGTTAGTACCCTATTTATAAGTAACCGTTGTTGGGATGAAACAAGATATTTTGTTTCTCCACAAATAAGCTACGTTGACATGTGAAAAGAACATGGGTGATGCCAATGAATACCAAAAATTACTAGAACTTCCACCAAAGTTGAAAAAAACCACATATTTCAAGAAAAGTGAGTTAGTATGTAGTTAGTGCAAAAAATTAGGTCATACCAAAGAACGTTACCCATTGGAACCCTAAAATTGATAACATTGCCACTTAGTATTCATGTTTCATTTGTGGTGGTCATGATCATAAGATTTTGGATTGTTTGCATTAGTAGGTGGCCTTGGAGATTTTCAAAAATAAGAAGGCAAACTCCAAACCGAAAAAGGAAAATGTGGCACTTAACATGGTGTTGGTTGTAACGACTAGAAATCAAGTCTTTGAAATCAACACATTCAAGGAAAAGAAGATGAAGCAAAACAAGACTGTGACAAATTAGCAAGAGGAAAAACAACTTTAGAAATCATTTGAAGATGTTATCAAACAACTACAAAAGGAGGAAAAACCATTACAACTCCCAACACTAGAGATCACTGAGGGACTCCTCATAGGAACACATAAACTCCAAGAAACGAAGGACGCCATACCGGTCAATCCTAGTTCAAAAATCAAAATTGATGTGTTGAAAGCCATAGAGGAATCAGTTTTGGGTCAATAGGCTATTGGAGACCAATTACTTGAAAGTAGACCTTTGGGGAACTCATTCAACTTGCATCAAACTTAAAGCAATATGTTTTTTCTAAAATTTCTTGGGAACAAAAATCGATTCCCACTTTACCACCGATTCCGATAGTGGTTTAAGTCACCATCGATCCTCACATAGTGGTTATCCAAGTACATGTTGGGTGGAATCTGGTGGATGATGTGTTTTAAATGGAGTATTTAGAACCAATATTATCACTGAGGATCTAAGGAAACATTTGGGGTTACCTTTCCCCAAGCCTGCTCCTTATATGCTTCAAATGGTGAATCAAAGTTTAATGAAACCAATGGGAATCATTCAAGACTTAAAATTAAATATACATGGAATTCCATGCATTGCGACTTTCATTGTTATGTGGACCAATGTATTGGATGGCAATTATTCCATGCTCTTAGGTTGACTTTGGCTTAGGAATGCCAAGGTGATTTTCAATTAGGGAAAGACCTTGATCACCATAAAAGGCAATGGAGCTATTCAAACAATTCTAGTAACCAAACACCTAGATGCTAATACTAAGCAACCAAAAGTTCTTCTTTGCTATGATTTTGCCAATGGCATCATAGATGAAGAGGAGGAAATTCTCCTCCAAGCAAAACCAAAGTTGATCACCATTGAAACGATTACCTTACCAAAATCAAGCATAGTGTTGAATGTGGTTCCAAAAATTGGTTTGGAGGAGTTAAAATTTGATTTCCCTCATACCCCGAAGGATATTCCAATAGATGAAGTTCCTGCACACTTAAAGATGTAAGATTTGAAAATTGCAAGGTGGACGCTACAAAAAGATGTCCAGATCCATGATTTGAATCTAGGCATTATTACCAAACTGTAACCGGTGAAGCTCAACGCTAATCTAAACCTTTCAACAACTGCAAAAGTGGATTCTTTGCTCAAAAAATACAAGGATGTCTTCACATGGTCCTATAAGGATCTCAAAGGAATACCTCCCCACATTGCTCAACATTGGACTGAACTAGATACAATAATATCTCCTTCCCATCAAAACCGATATCGGATGAATCCCAATTATGCAGTTGTGGTCAAATAAGATTTGGACAAGCTCTTGACTATAGGATTCATTGTTCTATTGCAAGAAGCAACTTGATTTTCACCCATTGTGGTGGTCCTTAAGAAAAATGGTAAATTGCGCATTTGCATCAATTTTAAGAAACTAAATGCAACCACAAAAAAGGATCCATATCCTTTACAATTTATGAAGGAGGTCTTGGATATGATAGCTAGGCACGAAGTATATTCATTTTTGGATGGATTTTCCGGTTACCATCAGATCATGATAGCACCATAAGATTGATACAAAATAACCTTCATCATCAAATGGGGCATTTTCATGTGGTTAGTCATGCCTTTTGGGTTGAAGAATGCACCCCCAACCTACCAACGAGTTGTTAGTATGTCTTTCAAGGAATATTTTGGTGTGTTCATGAAGTTGATTTTAAATGATTTTAGTGTCTTTAGTGATTTGAAAACACATTTGGTTAAACTCCAATTGTGTTTCAACAAATGTCAAAAATTTGGTGTTAGTCTCAACCCATAAAATTTATTTTTCTCATGTTTTCCAATGTCATACTCGGCTACATTGTGTTCAAGGAAAGGAAGCTACCAGATCCTAAGAAGATTGTAACCATAATCAACATGTCAAAACCAAAAACCCCCAAAGACATTCAAGTTTTCAACGGCATGGCCCAGTTTTATCATTGTTTCATTTGGAACTTTGCTTTCATCATGGTCCTAATTATGAAATTGTTGCCAAAAATCAAAGTTTTTTAGTGGACTCTTGAATGTCAACATGTGTGGGAGGCAATCAAGTAACAATATGTGGATGCACCGATCTTGACTACACCAAGGTCGGATTTAGAAATTCATGTCCACACTGATGTGTCCAATTTAGCAGTTGATGTTATGTTGGCTCAAAACCCAACTGGAAAATGTGACCAATTGATTACATATGTGTTTCAACTATTAAACAATGTAAAGAAAAACTACACCACAACCGAAAGGGAAGTTCTAGCGATGGTGTATGCTCTTCACAAATACCACCACTACTTATTTGGCAATAAGTTTGTTTTTAATGTAGACCATATGGCCTTCCTTTACTTGGTCAAAAAACCCCAAGTTTTTGGGTTGATAGCTAGATGGCTTTTGATGTTTTTCAAATACAAATTTTCGATGGTATATAAACCCGAAAAATCACATTTAGTTGCTAATGTATTATTTCGTTTACTGGCATCCAATGAACCAAATGGAGTGCTAGATTAAGTTGTTGATGCTCCATTGGTCCTACTCCAATTGGCGTGGTTGTAGGAAATTCACGATTATTTGCAAATAAAAGATTTTCTAGTTTCATACACATTGGAACACAAAGAGAAATGATTTTAAAGGCTTTACCTCACACATTGCAACAAGGCAAATTAACAAACAGGGCCAAGACCAAATTTTTTTATGGTGCTTACACTAGGAAGAAATTCGAGTAATCCTTCGAAAAATGCACAAAGGGGTAGGTGGAGGTCATTTTTAGTAGATATCACCATCTGAAAAAATTTGGTTGCTAAATATTGGTGGCCAATGCCTCACAAGGATGTTATGGACCATTGCAAATCCTGTGATAATTGAAAGCAAACGAGGAATTTGGTTCACACCAATATAACTAAATTGATCACAATGCTCTTTGTCGAGCCTTTCACAAAATGGGGCACTGACTTCATAAGCCCCATCAAATCAATAGGTCATTACACAAGTAACCATTATGTTTTGGTGCTGACACATCCCCCAAACTCCTTGAAAGACTCAAATGCAAGTCTGAAAGTGAAAATAATGAAAGGAGTTGGTGTATGTTCCCTAGCTCATAACATTTTGGAGGTAAGAGGGGCATGTTGGAGTTCTGCAATGGGGACTAAAACAAGTGACAAGCGAGTCAATTATTCATATGGACTTGCATAACCCAAACAACAAGTTGGTTAATGCATAATTGGAGCACTTTTGGTGCATGGACGAACCACAAGCAAACACGAACTCACAAGATTCATCACAAGCCCAAACTTAGGAGAAGCCATCACCTTCCCCCTTATATATTATCTATGATTAGCCATGGGGGTTGCACTTTAATGTCATTTTTCCCGAAACTCCCAAGTTGGGAATCTCGAAATTGGGACTCTCACCACTTTGGAGGCCCGTAACTTCTTTTGTAGACCTTTAATTAATGTGAGGCTTAAAATTTTGTTAGCCTCATCCAAAGACAACATCCAAAGATTTTTTATTGCAAGCAATCACTCTTCTTTTCACACCTTTAAAAGGATTGTTGGCCTTTTTGTGCCAATTTTTTTTACCCTTTGAAAACAAAGACTAAGGAAAAAAAAATTCAAAATCATTACCATGGAGAAAAAGAAAATCCAATTAGTTCATCAAAAGTTTTTAAGCATCAACCTTAGGTGGGGGAGCTTTTGTAAAAACTTTGGTAGGCACAACCATGGCAGTTGTAGTTACTGTGGCAAGATTTACACTTGTTCAAGCTAATGATGTAAACCTTGGTTCTACTCTAACATCTGATAACATGGGTCCTTGTACTCACTACTTCATTGCCACTTACAAGTGAAGTTTTCAGTTTGATTGTTGTAACAACTTCAACACTAGGTGTTCATGGCCTCAAGATAGGTTTTGTTTGAGTTGTTAAGGAAGGAGGGGGTTGCAAAGGCATAGGTCAGTTGTCAGTAGGTGCTCCATTACACTTGCGAAAAAAGAAAAAATGGTTGCTTCTATCTAACTTTTTCATGAGACATAAGGTCTTTCTTTTGCCAACAATGCTTGTATTCATTCAGCTTTGTTTATTAACTTCTTTCCAATTTTCCATGCACCTAGTTGTGTTGCTTATGGCTTAGGTCGCTCTTATCTATTGCTATGGCTTGCCTCAATTCTATTCCATGTTCCAAGCTTTTCAACTTTCTCCAAAGTTTACCCTAATGAGTCTATGGCACCATAATTTGCTGCAAAAACAACAACATTACTTTTGCCTAAAGCAACTCTAGGAGGAGGAGGAATATTATCATCAAGTTTCAAGTTAGAATTGGTTGGAACATCATTTCGTGATTCGTTTACACTACCCATGGTAGCTGCTACTTCTTGTTGTTGTTACATAGAAGAAGAAGGAGAGCCCTTTAAATGAAGGTTCAAAACTAGTTTAACAAAAGGTTTCAATGGGGGAGTGTCAATGTTGGCATCCTGAGACTTCCTGGGAGGTGGTTGCATTGTGAGAACGAGCTTTGAAGCTACTAAAAACGGCAAAGGACCTCTAGCATCCTCACCATCTCCTCCACCTCCTTCTATTGGTCTTGTAGAAACTTAGGCTTCCACCAAAGCATTGGGAGTCTACACACACTTGGTAGCATGTTGAGATCCTCTAGACCATCTAAAGGAAGAGGAGGAAGACCTTACCCCTCTCCTAAGTAAGTTGCATTGAGCCAAGATTTTACAAGAAACCCTCATATTGGAAAGAGAAGTAGCAACCAATCGAACAGTAGACGAAAAGAAAGAACAACAACATTTGCAAACTTCGCAAATAATATTTTTCACACGTCCAACTTCATGTTCCAATCTATCACTACTGCAACGCATCACACCTTTACCAAATCCTTTCTTCTTTGCAAACATAAGTCTATGCATACATACATTAATCTGGCTTATAGACATCACTACTACAACAAACAATGTAGCCATCACCATTTTGCCTCTTTTTTCTTCACCACCTCACTTCCTTTAAATTTCATTTGCAATAAAAATCACAATAGGAATATTTAAATCAAAATCTACAAAAGCTTAAGTCTTTATCTCACCTCATGTTCACCAATGTAGGGAAGATGAAACATGCAAGGCCCAAAGACAAGGAAAACAGAATGCACAATAGCTAAAGACATTTTGAAAATAAAAATCAAACAATTATTTTTTCATACATAATAGTCAAAGATGTGTCCTTTTGTATCTAAAAAAATTTGAGTGCACGAATATACATGGCTTTAAGCCTTATACTTTGGATACATCCAAAGAATAATTTTAATCTTCAAAAATTAAAATATTAGCACTATAATTAAATGAATTAATTTAATTTCTAAATTTGTAAAAACTATATTTTAGTACTTTAGAATATTTAATTATCTATTTACAATATATAATTGTTACTACAACATAAAATTTTAAATAATTTTATTGCAAGTTACGTAATTATAATATATTGTTTTAATTAGTATTTATTACTTCTTATTTGAAATAAATAAATATTATTAGAACATAAAATTTCACAATAACTAAAATAATAGTTCCCAATCATTAAAAATATTTTATTTATAATATTTATATTTTAATAATATTAATTAAATTTCATATCCATAATCAAAAAGTTGTGTCCTATAATTAAGATTTTATCTGAACGTTTTATAATAATTTTAAAATAATGATCAAACTTGAAGTAATTATTTTAATTTTAAGAAAATATATAATTTTATTTATACTAATTAGTCTATAGTAACATAAAATAATTCTAAAATAATTTTAATTGATTAATTTATTTGTAAGTTAGAATTATAATACTTGCATAATTAAATTATGACCGAACTTAATTATTCATAATCTATAATATATATTTTTAAATCATTTAAGTTTATAAAAAATCATAATTTAATTAAAATAGATAATGTAATGACCATAATTACACAAATGGTAATATAATAAATTAAATTTTTTATTTCTTGTAACTACTTATCCATATGTAATAAATAACTATTATATATAATTATAAATGATTATATTTATTAGTTATAAATTACATTAAATAATGACTATTAAAAATATATTTATATATTATATAATTTACATTCTTACAGTAAAAGAAATCCATTATTGTAATTAATTTCACTTTTAAATCATTGTAATTATTTCAGATAAGAATTAATTATAATATATGCATAATTATTTTCTATTTGAACATAATTATTAACAATTTGTAATTTATAACCTTAAATCCGAATAATGTTTTTGGAAAAATTATAATGTAGTTTAAATAAATATTATAATGATTATAGTTGTGGGTATTATTATGTAGTAATTTAAATATTTTTGAAATTTTATTATTACTTATCTATGATAAAAAAAAATTTACAATAATTTGAAAAATTATTGTATGTTTAACATATCATTGTATTTATAGTTAATAATTATTTTTTAAAAAAACATTTATTTGAATGATAACAATTTTTACAGTAATAAACATAATTATATATTAATTATTTTAATTATAATGGGTAATTACTATAATTAGTGTAATATTACTTTTAAAATTAATAATTCATTTAGGAATTTTCTAATAACAATTTGTTAATTCGTTATTTATAATCTGGAAATCAAATTTTTAATATTTTAATTTTAAAAATATTATTATTTACATTAATTACATTATCTATAATTTGACAAGATTTTAAGATGTAAAAAAAAAATTTAAATATTGTATTTATTTATTTTTCTATCATGAGTTATGTATTGAGAATTTGTGAGTAACTAGATAGCTAATTAGTTAAATATTAATAAATTACTAGTTATTTAAGTAGTTGATAATGAATATTTGATATCTGTAATGTATAATTTATATTTTAAATGTATGTTAAATTTAATCATTATTAAATTAAATTATTATTTAATTATTTAGTGAGCCATGTACTTGAATAATTGTATTGTTTAGAAATTTAAAAACTATGAACAAAAGGCATGAAGAAAGTTTTGGAATTGTGACTTCAAAACTTATCCCATATTGTTTGTTCTTCATTCTTATTTTGAATGTCATATAAACAAGGGGTGTGATCATTTGATTTCACATTAAAAAATTTGTGCATATTGGATGAACCAATCAAAAGGCTTAACCCAAAACAAAAAAAAAAATGCACAATTCTAGTTAATTACCTACCTCCCCAACCTACTTATCTATTTAATTAGGTAGGTACCTAGTTTGACCTATGTACCTACATGCCTAAATACCTACCTATATGAGTAAATATTTAGCTTGGGAAGATAAGACTTACCTACCTACCTTTTTACTAAAATAGGTAGGTAAGTATGTAATTTAGGTTTGTAAGCACCTACTTACATACCTACCTAGGTACCTACCAACATGATGTTAATATTTTGTATGAAATTCATTTAAAAAGTGCAATGTGGCATATTTACATTGGGCCACATGTCATAATATAAAATCATCCAAGCATTTGAATTAAACATCCCAAATTATTTCATAATAATAATAATAATCATCATCATCATCATATTTTAGACAATAAATATTGGGACACATGGTAGCACATCATTTACCTTCAATGTGACCAAAATAATCACATTTTAATTGCATATGACAATATGTATACAATGGAGTCAAAGGATGAACTTGCATTTGTTGATTTTTTCTTTCATCCAATATCTCTCGTATTTGTAACCAATATCACATGTGACTTGTCTAAGGCGACTAAAGGGATTTTAATCACAAATGTTGTTTGTGATTAAAATTTAGTTGCAAAGACTAGTTGAAAATACATGTTTTTCTTATAGTGTTAAATTGCATATTACAACTATAAAAAAAACTAAAATAAGAAGTCAATGCACATTGACCAAAATTGTATAGCCAACCAAAATACATTCAAAATATTCCAAACCCTTGAAATTTCCCTGGAACTCATGTTGAACCAGTCATTTTCCTATGTTGCAACCTAGTTGTAATGTAGTTGGTATGGACATGTAGTTGTAAATTAGTGCAATTTCCGCGGACACAATTTTTTCATAGTGATAGGGAGAATTGTCAATAACAATGGTTTGGATATTTCTAAAGCCCACTAATATTTAAGAATTTAGAGTAATGCAAGATGTGTGTTTTCCCACAAGAAGCATTAGCAACTTTGTTAGAATGTTAGTAACAACAAAAGTAACAACACAAATTTCCATAAGACAATTAAGAGAAAAAATCACATTTGCATCATAATCTTGATATGGTGTTGGAAATTTGTTTAAACATATCTATATGAAGATGTCATTAGATATTTGAATTTGCTAAATGTCTATGATGTGACAAATTGGGACATTTTAATTTTGGGAATTGCATTTTGTGAATTTCAAAAAACAATTTGAACGGGGGTCCAAGGAAAACTATACAATATATTATGTGGGAAAATAATTCCTCCTATAAGATTGTAGATTGTGATGAGTTAATGTAGTGAATTCATGATGATTTGTGGGTGTAAACACTATCATCATGAATCCACAAATATGAAAAAGTTTGGATTATTATTCATGATTATGTGATTTTTAATGCATTTCAAGTTAGTAAATTATAGAAAATGAAATCATTGGTTCCAATGTTTTAAAAGTTTTGAATACTTATATTCACTATATTCATTCCAAATTGTTGCACGTTTTTCATAATACATTAGAAACATTGTCATATTAATATAGTTTTGCAAAATTTGCAAAATTAGTATAGTTATGGACACTATAACATGAAAATCAAACACTTGTTACATTTGCTACAATTTTTTACTACAACTACACCCTTGTGTATTTAGTTTTGTTCTTTACTACATTTTTAAAAGCTTATTGCAATTCATTTGACCGAGGCATATATGCAAAAGAATACGCCATTTTAATATCTTGATGATGTTGTTGCCACTTGGACCAAGCACAAGGACCTTTTAAATGGTTCAAAGTTTCAACAATTTACATTGCCACATGAATTGAAAGATTAATGCTTATATTAGTTGACAACCATGAGAGTGCCTCATATGATGTATGTTATGTTGCATGTGCAATGTGAAGTCAACATAATCACAATGTTAACATTGTGAATTCTAGCACATTGGAAATGTAAGGATGTGACATTAGATGATCATTAAATATATTGGGTCCAAACGACAAGAGATTGGGGAATGTAAGATTGCATCAAATGAATAAAAAAAATTGGATGGTGCAATTTGAAGCAAAACTAATCATGGCTTGACACAAACTTATACACAAACCTTATAGGAGGAACTATTCCTTCATGTCATACCATTAAAAACTTTCCATGGGCCTTTCATAAATTTTCAATGTTCCCAAAATTCCACTTCCAAAATTAAAAGACCTTGGTCTTTTTGAACTTTGAAACCTTTTATTTCATGATAAACCTAATCAATTGGGATTTTATTTCATGCACTTTGTAAAATTTTGCCATTCCAAATTGCACATTAAGTGGTTTGGGATTTTGATCGTGTCCTTTCAAATGAGCTTGTAATTATTAGGATTTTTAAAAAGGTATTTGAGCCTAACATGTTGCAATATTGCTCACAATTGAAAACTTTTCAATGGCATCAAAATCACATGTTTTAACATGTTTTGACCCTTTAAACATCATTTTCAATCTAACATTTGGAACTTTTTGAAAGTTCTCACCTCAAAATGGGAATGCATGTTGTGAGTCTTGGTAATGCATAATTTGGCTTCTACACACTTTCCCTTTTATTTAGGTGGAAATTTCAATCTCTTTGGCCCATGCCATAATGCTTGTTTGACTTGATTATTTGTTTACCTTTGGCCTTGATTATGAGCCCAAGGTTATGGTCCTAAGAAATTATAGTACTTATTATTGAAAACAATTTCAACCTTTATGATAAAATAACCAAATGTAATAAAGGATTGTACATTGAATAATTTAATTAAACATTAAACACACCAAAACTAAACATATTTCAATAGTCTAGTAGGAAAATACATGAATATCATTAATTATAAAAACACAAATGACTTAATTTAATAAATTAAAAATTTCCAAATGGCTTGCATTTAATTTTATGTTTTACAATTTGATGTTTCATGAAAAATATCAATACTCCTTTAACATCAAGTGATTTGTCATAAGCATCGTTGAATCTATTTTAATGGAATAAACTTTTGTTTTAAATGCCATAAATTTCAATTCAAATTCCTTTTGTTTTTGTAATTCAAAATTCCAAAACAATCTAACTATTTTATTTCAAATGATTTGTCTAACAATGGCGTCAAATATCTAGTTGCACATCGTATTTTCAACTCTTTTGGGCAATAATATGTAGTTAGTGAACATGATAATTTTTTCTTTATGCCATAAATAATGTATCCTTTTGGGGGTAGACTTGATCTATTTATACATGTCACTATTAACTTGGGATATTATGCATAACTTGAATTGTTTTCCAAATTAGGCTGATAATTAAACCATGATTAGTGTGTCCACCCCAATTACTCGAGTTAGGTCATACTTTTTTCAGGTCTATAAATATCACAAATATTAAAAAAATCTATTGATATATGAATACCCATGCTAGTTTGAAATGATACAATTTTTCTTGGAGTTTTGAAACTAATTGTCCAATCCATGTCCAAGATACATCTAAAGATCCAAACATCATATGTTTTGAAGTTTTGAGGAACGTAGAATTTTTGGCCCTTGATATGTATGATGAAATCAAAATGATTTCAATTGATTCCATACAAAGTGTTGCCTGCCAAAACCCAAATCAAAACATAACTTTAACCATGGTCAAATCCAAATCCTCCCA
>Ga0116229_10011492_pt1 | contig 13038 bp, 16 predicted proteins | sample S1TSphgellanicum_3_FD_87313 | JGI IMG/M metagenome (GOLD analysis project Ga0116229, IMG submission 87313) | Host-associated microbial communities from peat moss isolated from Minnesota, USA - S1T2_Fc - Sphagnum magellanicum MG | ecosystem: Host-associated > Plants > Peat moss > Unclassified...
CCAAGAAAAAGCATTTTCAACGCACTCCGAGCGAGGTTAAGATGCTAGAGAAATACACCTCGCTCTTCGCCGAAGAGGGCATTACCATCGATGTCACGCCCCCTTCTTCTTCCCAAGAGGTCTCACTCTACTAACCCCGTTTTACTGGGATTCACTAGCTATATATACCTCTTCTGCAGGCTATATATAGCTAGTTCTCCTTATGTGGTATGCTAATGTCATGAATTTGATCATTACGGTTCTCGTCGTTCTCGTGTTGCTGAACTTGCTCGGTTACCATTCGTTTCCGGGGTATGCGAGCGGCGGCTATTACTGGAATGCGCCGGTGATTATCCTCATTCTGCTGGTTCTATTTTTTAGCCGATCGGCGTAGGAATACGTAAAGCGTAGATCGTAACTGCTTTTCGGCGACGACCCCGGCCAGGGTTTTCACCGAAACTATGCGGTTTATTAACCGCTATTGTGCATAGTCATTAGCGTTTAAGAACCGCAGAGCGTCGTCCAACATGTCGACTCCCCGCAGGCTTCTTAGTCGCGGGGAGTTTTATTATGGTTATCCGTCTTTTTAGAGTCCACAACCACCCTGAAGCGGTATACTTTTCATCCGATGGTTTGATACAGCTTGCGATACGGCCGGACCATCCCGAGTATAAAGATTTGCCTTTATATATCGACGTGAACATACAATTCCAACATGTCACGGCATAAGAGTTAATGAACAAATTGTTGCAAAACGCGCTTGGTTATGCTAAGCGTGGATGGTTCATTTTCCCGCTTCAGCCTTACGGCAAGCGACCGCTCCCTGGTTCAAACGGTTTGCTTGATGCTACCACCGATCCCGCGCAGATAACCGAATGGTGGCGTCGCACGCCTAATGCCAACATCGGGGTCGATTGCGGACGATCCGGCTTGGTGGTCGTTGATATTGATACAAAGAACGGCAAAGTGGGAGCCGAATCACTGCTAAACGTCGTCGGTGATTCGTTCGATATATTAGAGACGGTCATCGCTACTACTTGGAGCGGTGGCCGTCATTATTTTTATAAGGGCGACTGTGGTTCTTCCGCAAGCCAAGTAGCGACCGATATCGATATACGGGGCGCCGGCGGTTATGTTGTTCTTGCACCTTCTGAGGTGCGTGAAGATGGAAAGAGCGGCCGTTACGTTTGGGTTGATATCGACGGTGAACGCCAGGACATAAAACCTTTCCCGGACATTTTCCGGCCAACTCAGCGTAAGCAACTTGAGCTAACAGAAGACCTCACCATCATTAGCGGAGCGCGCAACCAAACGCTCACATCGATGGCCGGCAAGATGCGTCGTAGTGGTTTTAGTGCCGCCGAAATCCTCGGTGCGCTCCGCATATCGAACGAACAAAGATGCCGTCCGCCATTACCCGATCGTGAAATTCTCACTATTGCGAAATCGGTTGGAAGCTATCCAACAACGCCGGAACCGCACAAGATTGAACCCAAGAAGGCTATGACGTATGAGCCAATGAGCTTCGATCAGCTTATGGAGCGCGCATCCGAAGACGTTGAATGGGTTATTGAAAATCTGTTAAGGCGTACAGGCATTCTTTTGCTAGCCGCACGTCCTGGCGTCGGTAAATCTGATCTTGCGCGGAACCTTGCGCGCGCTATTGCAACCGGCGGAGACTATTTAGCCCGTCGTTGCCAGAAGGGTCGCGTGCTTTGGGTCGGCCTTGAAGAGCCGCTTTCTCATCTTGGCGAGCGCATCGAGATTATGAAGATGCATGGCCTTGATATCATGTATCAGACTGAAGTCCCCGTTGGTGAGCAAGTTCGATGGCTCGACGGCGTGCTTGAAAGTACAAAGCCCGATGTGGTCATCATAGACACGCTTGGGCGGTTCTTCGAGATCAAGGACATTAACCACTATAGCGAAGTCACCGCGGCCACAAAAGCGCTGTTTGACCTACGCGCAAAGCACGGCACGACGTTTGTATTGCTGCACCACAACAACAACAGCGATACGCCCCTAGGGAGCACGCAGCTCGTCGGCCTGGCCGATACCGTTCAGACGATCACCAAGAACGACGACAGCACGCGTGTCACCAAGACCATCAAGATGCGTTCAGGTATTGAGATAGAGCCGACGATACTCACAATGGATCAAGACACCGGCCTCATCACCATTGATGAACCGAAATGGCGTGCCGATCAACGGATAGCCGAATTTAACATTTTAAGCATCATCAACCGCGGCGGAGAATCAAGCAAGCAAGAACTTGTAGATCAGTGCGGGCGTCGGGCAGCCGTTGGAAGATCAGCCATCGATTCTTTATTGTCACAGGGGTTGATTGCTAGCCAAGGCACCGGAAAGAAGAATGACCCGAAACGTTACTTTGCCACGTCCCGATCAACGCTTAGTGGCAAATTGTCACCGGCAGGAATAAAGCCTGAAATCCTGCGTCCCACACCTACACACACTAGGCGGGCCGAGGAATCCGAGGAATCCGACCCATTTAGGAAAGTGTCCGACCTATTGTCCGAGGAATGTCCGATGAATTCCGACCAATCCGAGGAATCCGACCTTTCCGACCAATCCGAGGAATCCGTCTTGGATTACGTAGACCGCATGTTAGGAGCATTTTAGGTGAAGCTACAGTTCACTGTTCGCGGCGTGCCGCAATCCAAAGGCTCGCGCACTCAGATGGGACGTGTAAACGTCGAGGCCGGCACTGCGCTTAGCCGCAAGCGCAAAAAGGCGTGGGCGGACGCCGTAGAGCGAGAGGCGACCGAAGCGCGGCTCGCAGTATGCCCAGAAATGGCCGATGCGTTCCCTGTGGCGACGTCTTGTAAAGTCGACGTATCTTTTTATATGCCGATACCGAAATCGCGTTTCACGGGCAAGAATAAGCTTTACTCGGGAAAGCCTCACACTCAGAAAAGTGATATTGATAAATTGGCGCGGGCCATTTTAGATCCATTGACCATTTCCGGCGTGCTCAAAGACGATGCTATGGTTTCCGATCTTTCATGCCGTAAAGAATGGTGCTTTGCAGGAGATGAACGTGCAGAGATCATAATCTGGTTTTAGGATATAGGCAATTCTCCAGCGTTTCATGAGCAAGCAAATAAAGAGCCCCCGGTTTTTAGCTCACCGGGGGCTCTTTATTTGCTTCGATTATATTGCTAATTCCAAGACGGGAGCGTTTGCAAGTAGTTCTATCAGTTTATCAGCCATTTTGATATAACAAGCTTCTAGCGCCCTGTCCGCCGCACTGTACGCCGCACTGTCCGCCGCACTGTCCGCCGCCCTGTACACCGCCCTGTACGCCGCACTGGCCGCACTGGCCGCACTGGCCGCACTGTCCGCCGCACTGGCCGCCGCACTGGCCGCCGCACTGTCCGCCGGTTCTCCTTTTGTGAGCGGATAAATTACATCAGCACATTGTTTTATAGCAGCTCGACATTGAGTAATGATTTCTTGAATATCAGGATTTTCGCTATCCACTAAGACTAAGTTTTCGGTAAGGTTCCAGTGGATAAACTTCCAGCCAACAAGCGAAAGATCGGCACCAACCGGAATAGCATCAAAATAACGTTCCGTCCACGTATCGCTTAGTGCCTTTGAAAGATTTTCGAAAAATAGGTCTTGTAAACGCGTAAGCATTTGTGGAATGCCCCAACGTGGTTCGCTAAGCAAATGATCTCCAGATTTGAGCATGCAACCGACGGAGCAGCCTTTTTCTTGTTCCTGGTTCCAAAAGAAACCCTTATGATATTGATCCGCTACGCGATGTTCAATCGCTTCTGCTACGACCTGTGCTTTTAGTTTTATGTCGCCATGATATGCGATAAGCTTGGTAGTCATGATGGTTTATTCTCCCCTTGCAATGAGCTTGCTATCAGTTGGTTTTGGTTGCTCGTGAACGAGTGTCGGTCGTCCTTGTATTGGTATGACATAGGTGTTATTAGCGAATGGGTCGGGGCGTACGCTTGATATGCTCATTGTTTTCTCCTTGCTCTTTGAGCTTTCTGGCGTTCGAGTGTCTTCTCGTAGCATTCTGTGCAGTAACCACCGGTAGAATCGGCTTTACGGCCGCAAAACTCTCGGCATAAGCCGTCTTCCATCGTGGAATGTCGCTTAAGCCGCATGGCTACACGGCGTTTCTTTCGGCACGCAGCGCAGCGCACAAACGGCGGATCGGGTTTCTTACCGCAATGATCGCGGCATAACGGCAAAGACGCCCCGTTATCCGGGACGCCTTGTGCCTGCTCGGTTTTAGGCGAAGATGGCTTCTTCAATGTCTTCTTTCGATGTGCGATGGTCTTCGTTCCAAATGGCAATGTCTTCGAGTTCGTTTGCCATCGCGCGAAGTTCCTCGGCTGTTTTGCGCAGGTATGGCGCGCCAATCGTGCCCATCACGAGGTTGTCGCACGAAGTGAAAGGATAGCTATTTGTAAAGTGTTCGCGCTTCCCGAACGAGATCGTGATGTATGCGTCTGATACGTTTCTCGTGATCTTCAACGGTGACGTGCTGATACGAAGTAGTTCGTCCATCTGCATATGTGCCATATCAATACGCTCCCATGCCGCCGTACTTGTAATCATCGCGTGAGATGCGCGGTGCGCGCCGCCGTTCGAGATAGTCGTCGGCTGAAACCTTGACGTAGAGCGGTTTGCGCGATACGGGAAGACTAGGCGATATACCGGATAATGCCGCGTTGAAGCAATCGGCGCAAAGGTCTTGGGTGCATCGTGGGCAATCGAATGGTACCATGGTTATTTCCGAGCCTTTCTATCAGCGTTGATCGCAACGCGGCGATCATGAGCGTATGAGGTGCTATGTGAGGCCAGAAGGCGTGCGTGCGTTTCGCACATCGCGCATTCTGTTTTCTGTATCGGCGATATGTGCAGCAAAACTGAGAGGACGTGCATCATTTGTAAACCTTCGCTTTTAGCTTCATGGCATCGTACGACGTGCAGTCGCAATCCATTGTTAGGCAGCGTTTTGCGACCGTCTTGTAGCTGTGCATTTGATATCCGTGCCAACACGTAGCACAGCGAGGGTGCTTAATCGTGCGTCGTATCATGCGTCACTTTATTCATCTTCATCTACTATATCGTCCTCAGCACCGGCAACAATATGCCATCCGATGCCCGGAAGTTGTTCCGGCGTGTAGAAGCCCATCTCACTTATCCTCACATGCGATAGCTTCGCGTTCTAGCTTCTTGAGCGCCGCGACGATCTTCGCTTCTTTCTCTGTTTCCTTGGCTAACCAACGGAGATGCGACGCCTCAGCGTATTCGTCATTGCCGATAGTTGCGTCTAACACTATACGCCGTTGTATTTCCGCCAAGAAAATACGTGTTGATCGGAGTTCTTCTTCGAGCGTGGTTTTTACGAAATTCTGATCTGTGACCATTTTACTTGTCCTCGTGCGTGACGCAAGGAATCAACGGCTCGTTATCGCGGTTCAAGCGAAAGCGATTCCAAGCACGCACGGCAAGCATCTCAACTGCAAACGATGCAGTCTCAAGCATCAAGCGACCATACGTCGCATCTAAATTCATCATGCATATCTCCTAGCAGTAGAGAGCGCAAGCAAACGCTCTACTCAACTAGGTTACACTATATAAGGCACTATGTCAATAGGTTACACTTGCATGAAGTATATTGATTTGGTATACTTTGTGCGTATTACGTCGCAGAGAGGTTTAAATGCGCATGCATAGTTCGATACCCCGTGCTCGGGGTGAGCTAGGCATGAGGTAGCCGCAGGGCAAGCGATGAAGCCTATCCGTGGGTTCGAATCCCATCGTAATACGAATTAAGAGCGCTTTGTGAAACCCAAGGCGCTCTTTGTTTTTCCCGGCGCAGCTTATTTGCGCTTATGCCCTTTGCCGTAGTGGCGTTTCTTGCGTGACACCGGCATGTATTTGTTTCGGTTAGCGTTTTTCGTGCGGCATTTCGCAGAGCAAAACTTTTGATCGGATCGAACGCGAGCGAATACAACCTCGCATTCAAAACATGGAATCGAACCAAACGTGCGAGCGAGCGAATGACCTAGCATTCCCTCAAGATCAGCCCGCACCAAAGGCGGAAGCGTCAGTTCACGCAGGTACTCAACAACTTCAAGCGTTGCAGCATCAGATAACATAATGCGCTTGTACGACTATAAATTGAATAAGTCCTAGTATGTTTCATCGCGCGAAAACGCGCTGGCGGGGCTTATTTCGTTACGGATTCCGCTGCATCGAGCAGGTGACCGTATATTTCGTAGTCGCGCATCTGTTTATACTGCATCGCAGCTTGTATGTCACGCGCTTCGCGAATCATCGCTCGAATCTTGAGATGGCGAATTTCTGCTGCTGCGCCTATGGTTCGCGCTTCTTCTGCGTCGTCTTCAAGGATAAATCTCATCTTATCAGCCATAGCGTAACCTATTTATCGCAAGGTGTTATGATTCATCCTAGCGATTGAAAACGCGTCCTAGAGCTGCGTTTGAGCGCATATCGTCGCGTTCGAGAGGGAATCTGATCGATAAAGGTGTAGGACCGAATATCTACCCCGTACCCCATAGTCCTCTCTCCCTGTTCCTAGAAATCGGAATCAGGCGGGACGATGAAGAACAGGTTCTTCGATAAGCGCTATCTCAAGCGCTCCGCACTGTAAGCGTCCTACAACCGTCGACTCGTATCTCTCATCATCGCAGTTTCCGTAGCGGTGAAGGAGTCGTCCACGCAGACCGTGGAAAGGGAGGATCATTGGAAGCTTTGTCGTGCGTTGGGGAATGCCGATAGGGCTTCTTTTCTTTTGTGCTCGTCCCTCTCTTGACGGGATGCGTTAAGCTAAGGGCAAGCGAAGCAACGCGGCGGCAATCCGAGGCATCGGGTAGCCTGGGCAGCAACGCGCCAGCCCTCGCGCAACGTCAACTTCAACGATACTGAGGGGAACCTACGGAGGGGTTTGACCAACGCCGAATAAGCGGCTAGCGGAGCGAGAGCGCCCCGAGCACGACGCGAGGGTACACCAACCATCAGGTGAGGATACCAACAACACAACGATCGCATAGGATATGCGAGAGGCTGCTCGAGTAGACAAGCGTAGCGAAGTCTGCGGCGAGTGCGCGAAAGCGAGTGAGCCGTAAGCCACCTGGCCTCAAGGCAAATCTTGAGATGCGTGCGTGTGCGTGTGCGCGCGGGGGTAGTTCGGGCGAGCCCCCTAGCCCAGGCCCGGGCGGAGGGGTTACCCTCCCGGATCGCGAGTAAATAAAAATTGCAATATATAATTTTTGTGTTAGGATTTGGGATATGGCGAACGTTGTAGAAGATTGGCACGAGGGAAATCCGTTACCAGGTGAAGCGGAGCGTGTAGGAGAAGATACAGCTGTATCTTCTGGCTCTGTTGATGTAGATGCTCCTGTGGTAGTTGAGCATCCTGATGCGAGTGTTGCTCCTGCTGGGAGTACGACGGTGGACCCTTCTGTGCGTGTTCCGGGTATTACCACGAGTGCGGGTGTAGATTCTGGTCAGACGGAGCACTCGGTTGATTATTCGAAGCCTGCTGAGGGGTTAGAGGCCCCTGGTTCTGCTGAGGAAGTGGCTTCTGGTGATTCTCCTGATGCGTCGCATGTTGACTTGAGTGGTCGTGACTTGTCGAAGAATGACGAGATGCCGTCGGCTCGTGATGGTGTTGCGGTGTCGCTTGCTTCTGGTGGTGGCGTGCAGTATTCGGATGGTGTGTGTCCTTTGCTTGCGTCTGATGAGGACGTGAAGCGTGAGCGTGAGTCAGTGTCGCTTGGGACGGTTGATGTAACGACGAAGCAGCCGTTTAACGTGTTGACGAATGCTGTTGTGTGTCCGACGTGTGCGAAGCAGGTTGAGGGTCATCAGTTGGTGTGGGATCCGACGAATCCGGGTGTGCGTGATTGTGCGATGGCGGTTGCTCAGCGTGCGCATCCGGTGAGTAAAGAGATTTTGGCGGCGAGTGATTCTGGTGATGATGCAAAGGCTGAGCGTATTGCGAAGCGTCATCCGTTGGGTCGGCGTATTTTAGAGATTCTGGGTCTTCGTGAAAAGAGTGACGCGTAGATGGCAAAGCGTGTTGAGAAAGAGATTCAGGGCGAGAAGACGCGGCTAGTAGCTGATGGGCAGCCTCGGGGGTTTGCCGGGCCTTCCGACATCGAGTTGGATGGGAATGTGATTGGGCAGCGTTCGGGTTTTAATCACGCTACCGGGCGCGAGAAACAATCGGTTGGTGATTGGGGTCTACGTCAGCTTAATGGCAAGAGAGCCCAATCGTAGGAGACCGCATACGGGCGGTTTACCGAAGAGGTATTTTAAACGATGGACAAAGGCGTATAATGGCCGCGTGTATCTGCGGACGCGAGAAAGAGTGTTCGCCGAAGCCTTCGCCGAGGGGTTCCTTTCAATTGCCCCGGCAATCATGGCCGCAAGCCGGACACGCACGGCAATCATACTACGCAAGCTTGCTATGGACTGCGTGGCGCTCGCCAAATACCGACCGCGAAACGAAGCTGGTTTCAACAAGCAGGCGCTCTACCTCATGAACATGCCACGCGTGCAGGTCGAGATTGATAAGATTATGTCTCGGCATGGGATGAGTAAAGACCGGATGGCTGCTCGTCTTGCTGAGATCATGGAAGGCAAAGCAACAACCGAGACGCTGAAGTACGAGCACGGCGTGCTAAAAGAAAAGATTGTGCAAACGAATTCTATAGCAGATTCTTTACGTGCGATCGATATTTCCATTCGCGCAACCACCGGGTATGCGCCTACGAACGCGAAGATCACGGTCAATAACGAAATGACGGCAATGTTCGATGCGCAGACGTTCGAGCAGACGCCGGAGATAGCGGTCGATCCGACGCTTGCCATTGAGGCAAAGCCTGAACAGGAAGAGCCGGATGAAAATGAAGACGGCGATGAAGAGTACGACGAGGAAAATTACTGTGATGCGTGCGACGCGGCCGGTAAGGAAGAATGCGACTGTGAGTACGATGATGAGGATGAGGAGTGAACTGTGAGCAAGGTGAGCACCGCTTTAAGCCCTTCAAGCGCAGCCGAGATTTGTTCTGCTCCGCCTGCGGCATCACGCGAACAACGAGTGGCAGACATTCTTTGGAATATGCGGTTCGATCACCCCAAAATGATAACGCACATGCTGGAGCAAGCGAGCTACATTCCGAAGAACGTGACCCCTATCGAGATGAAGCCAAGCGCATCCTAGAGCAAGCGACGTTCGAAAAGGTCATTGATCGTATTCTTGATGAGGCGGGTGCCATTGGACCGATACGCGACCGATTACGTTACGAAGCAACGTCGTTCGGGACAACGTTAGATCTTGATAAATTCGCTTCGTATGCGAACGAAACGGTCGAACGCATCCAGGTAGAAACCCCGATGGAAGACTTGCTCAATGATTTCGGCGGGGAGTAAACCGCAGCTTACAAAAGCGCAAATAGCGGAGCGCGACCGCACACGCAGACTGCGCTCAGACTTTGAGTTTTTCTGCGTGCAGATGCTCAAGATCAACCCAAAAAGTAAAGAGCTGGTATTAGAAGGGCGTCAAAAAGGCGTCCTTATTCCGTTTGTCTGGAACAAAGCGCAACGGCGCACCTGGAAGCTCATGCAAGAGCTGATCGCGAAAAAGATCCCGATTAAATTCGTGATTCTTAAAGCACGGCAAGTCGGGATGAGCACTTTTTTCTGCGCGTACATCTTCTGGCAGATGTGGCGGCAGACGAACTATCGCGCGGGCGTGGTTGCGTACGAAGCTAAGACGACGCTTAACGAACTGAACGAAACGATGGCAACGTTCTACGATAACCTCCCGGAGAACGCAAAGCCACAACTGCGCGCCGCCGGCGGTAAGCGCGTCAGCAAGGAAGAGGTCTATTTTAACGACCGTAAGAGCCGTTGCTTGTTTGCTGTGCAGAAACCAAAAGCCATTCGCGGTGTCGCGCTCGACGGTGTGCTTACAACCGAAGTCTCGTTTTATGATGAAGCGGACGAATTCTATGGCGGGTTCTTACCGGCGATGTCTGAGGGTGCATCGAGCATTCTCGTGCTTGAATCAAGTCCGAGTGATGGCTGGTTTAAAGATACGTACTTCCACGCAAAGAACGGGACGAACGATCGCTACGCGCTCTTTATTCCTTGGTGGATGTGCGACGATTTATATATTCGCAAAACGTACGTCAGCAATGGTCGTCTTTACGATAAAAAAACACGCCGCCGGGTTGAATTCCCTAAGCACATCAAGCTACAGCAGCGCAAACTCTCGAAGATGCGTCAAGCCGAGGAAGGTAAGGACGTTACCGATGAGCAGATGTGGTGGTGGTTAACAACCTGTGAGAACAACTACCAGGGCGATGAAGAATGGATGCGTCAGGAATACCCTGATGATGACGTAACCGCATTCCAACGCGCGACGCGCTCGGCGTTTAAAACGTGCATGGAAGCGGTCAATCGCACGGTGACCATCTCAAATTCGGATAAATTCGATATTCGCTGCGGCACGCTTACAAGCATGACGTATACGAATCCTGAGTTAGATCAGCAAGTGCGCTTCGAGCCGGAACACCGGCCGGGATACATCGATCAGGAAAAGCATCCGGGTATGTTTATGTTCCGCCCGCCGGTTGCCGGATATACGTACGTGCTTGGGGCGGACGTGGCCGATGCCGAGGGAGAGGATGATGAGGATGGGGAGCGCGCCTTTAGTGCGGCGACGGTATATTGTTGTAACACGCGTGAACAAGTCGCTTCGTGGAGAGGTCACATCGACCCCACCGACTACGGAGATGAGCTGGTCAAACTTGGATACTTTTACAACACTGCCCTTATCAATCTTGAACGCAACAACATGGGCCGTCTCACGGAACATCGTGTACGTACACAGCTTCGTTATCCCATGCGCTTCCGCTGGCCCGACCTCAAAGTCGGCCCGGAGAAGCTCACCAAGTACGACTTCTGGCAAACGGACGCAACCACCAAGCCCCTCATGATATCAGGCTTCCGGCAATGGGTACGCGATGGTCTTTTCCTCGTGTATGACCCGTGGCTGCAAGAAGAGATGATGAACTACCAGGTCAATAAAGGGCGATTCGGGCCCGCGCGCGGATATTTCGCCGATCGCATTATCGCTTCGAGCTTGTGCGTGATGGCGGTCGAGCAAACGGAATTTCGCTACAAGAACATCGTCAGTGCGGCGCAATTGCCGGATGATCTTCGCTCGGCAAGCGGCATGGCGATACGCGTGCTTCGCTCGAAAATGCCGGTTTCGGTTGATAAAAAAGAGCTCCCGGAGGAATTTGACGAACAATTCCGAGTGAAGGATATCTATGATGAGATGTTTGCGGAGATGGTTTAGATGACGTATTCCTATAGATGCTCTATCGGCCATCGGTTCGAGGAGAATTTCCGCATTGGTGAAGCCCCGAATGCGGTTTGCTGCCGTGCGTGCGACCATCAAGCAACACGCGACTTCGGGGCCGACTTCTCCGGCGTGACGTTTGGCGTTGTCGACCCATTCCGCTCATTTGATCTCTCGGTAAAGAAATCACGCGCCGAGGGCGAGCAGCAGCGCCACCTCGATGCGCCGCGCGATAACTTCGAGCGGAAAACACTCGAGCGCACCCTTGGACGCACATACATCGGAAATGATACAAGCGGTATGAGCAAACACGCACGCGCCGGCATTGAGGCGTATCAGAGCAAGAAGCTAGCCGGAGAACTCGCTTAATGGCTTCCTCGTCCGTTGTTCGTAGCCGCCGGGTATACGATAAGCCCGAAAAGCTCAGCAACGTCGACGACAATGTGCTCATCGATCGGCTCGAAGCATATTGCACCATTTGGAAGTCAACCGAGCGAGAGCGCCGGCAACGCGACCGTCAGGGCATAAGCCTCTTCCGCGGCAAGACCAAATTCAGTTCGCTCAACGAGAACCGCACGATGTTCTATAGCAACGCGGCGCTTGCGCTTTTTGAACGCGTTGTGAGCGAAGTGCTCCGTGGCATGCCGGAGCCGGAAATCGAATCGATCAACACCGATCGTGAAGAGGCGGCCGCTATCGCGCAGGGAGCCATCCGCACAAACTGGCGCTATGATCGCATGCAGCGCAAGATGGCCGCGGCATACCGGCTATCAGGATTTACGCGCGCCGTCGGCATGTACACGTATTGGAAAGAGGAAGCGCACGGCGGGATTGGTGACGTTGCGCATGAGATTATCCCGGCCGATAAGCTCATCGTCGATAACTCGGTGGGCGATGTGCAAGACATGGAATACGTCGGCTTTGAGAAGTATTGGAGTCGCTCGAAGCTCATCACGCTCTTTCCGAACATGGTTGAGGAAATAGAAAACGCCGCCGAGGAAAGCCCAAACGCACCCGGCATGAACGCAACCGAAGACAACCCGCTTAGCTACGGGCAATCGCCTATGAGCGGTCAAACGGATCGTTTGGTAACGGCAAACAAGACCAACACGCCGCCGTACGCGCCGGTTACATCGATTAACTATAAGAAAAAGCGCGATCCGATGTCGGATAAAGTCTGCGTGCGGTTTATGTGGTACGACGATCCGACCCCGAAAAAGATCGAAGTTCCGGTGACGGATGACCTCACGGGCGAGCATCAATACGTTGCCGATCTCGATGAAGACGGCGGCCTGCAGTTTGACGACGATGGGCACGACGTTATTCAGACGATGCTCGGGCCGCAATATGTCCCGCGCCGCCGGCCGCGTACGAAGATGCTCATGGAAGAAAAGATCGTGCGGAAGTATCCGCGAACGCGCCATGTCGCGTATGTCCCGCAAGATAAAATAAAGCTCTGGGATGTGTCCTGGGACGGACCTACACCAATTAGCATCGTGCGCGACCGTGCGCCGGCCGATGGGTTTTATGCCGAAGGCACAGCCTTGCGCATGCATAACCCGCAGATCGCTCGGAATATCACCTGGACGATCATCATTGAACGCCTGAGAAAATCGCTTTCCGGTACGTTCCTTACAACACCGGGAAGCGGTCTCAAGCGCACGCAG
>Ga0116229_10011494_pt1 | contig 13037 bp, 12 predicted proteins | sample S1TSphgellanicum_3_FD_87313 | JGI IMG/M metagenome (GOLD analysis project Ga0116229, IMG submission 87313) | Host-associated microbial communities from peat moss isolated from Minnesota, USA - S1T2_Fc - Sphagnum magellanicum MG | ecosystem: Host-associated > Plants > Peat moss > Unclassified...
CCACCCCACCTGGTACCCCGAAGCCCACGTCCATTGTGCGTGCGGCAGCACGTTCACGACCGGTTCGACGGCCAAGGACATCAGCGTCGAGATTTGCTCGCAATGCCACCCGCTCTTTACGGGAACGCAAAAGTTCATCGACACTGCCGGCCGCGTCGACAAGTTCAACCAACGGATGGCCGCAGCCGATCGGAAGAAATCCGAAGCGGCCGAGCGTGCCCGCAAGAAGGCTGAGGCAGCCGCCGTCGAGGCGTAGCGCCCCCCGCGCTCTCTCTTCACCTTCGGCCGGATTCCGCGCCGGAGGTGAGGCCTTGCCCCAGCGGCGTGCACGCCGCCAGGGGTTCGGGGGTACGGCCCCCGTAACAGATTTAGAGCCGCGGGAGTTCACCGATTTTCAACTTCGACCGCCTGGAAACGCTTTCGAAACGCTTCGATGAAATTGAGGCGGAGTTAGCCAATTCCGGCGGCGCGTTCGATCAGACGCGATTTACCCAGCTCGTCAAAGAGCGGGCGGCCAACGAGTCGACGGTCGCGACGTATCGGGCCCTGCGCCGGCTGCTGGCCGACATCGGCGAGAACGAGACCTTGGCCCAGGACAAGACCGACCCGGAGATGGCGGCTCTGGCGGAGGACGAACTCGACTCGCTGCGCGAGCGGCGGCGCGAGCTCGAGGCCGAGTTGACGGAACTGATGCTGCCGCGCGACCCCAACGACGGTAAGGACGTCTTCGTCGAGATTCGCGCGGGTGCCGGCGGCGACGAGGCCGGACTGTTCGCAGCCGAGCTCGCGCGCATGTACTTGCGGTACGCTGAATCGTTGAAGATGAAGACGGAGATCCTCTCGCAGAGCGAGAGCGAAGCCGGCGGCGTGAAGGAAATCGTGCTCGGCGTGCGCACCCACGAACCGTACCGGTTCCTCAAATACGAAAGCGGCGTCCACCGCGTCCAACGCGTGCCCGTCACCGAATCGCAGGGTCGCGTCCATACCAGCACGGCCACCGTGGCGGTGTTACCGGAAGTCGATGACGAAGGCGAAGTCGAGATCAAGTCCTCCGACCTCGAGATCGACACGTTCAAGGCATCGGGCGCGGGTGGTCAGCATGTGAACAAGACCGAGTCGGCCATCCGGATCACGCACGTGCCCAGCGGCGTGATCGTGTCGTGCAGCGAGGAGCGTTCGCAGTTGCAGAACCGCGAGCGCGCGATGACGATGCTGCGCAGCGTCCTGGCCGACCGCAAGCGGCGCGAGGCCGAGGAAGCGGTCGGCAGCCTGCGCCGCAGCCAGGTCGGCACGGGCGACCGCAGCGAGAAGATTCGGACGTATAACTTCCCGCAGGACCGCATTACCGACCACCGGATCAACGAGAACTTCGGCAACATCAAGGACGTGATGGACGGCAACTTGGGCCGCATCGTCGCCCGCTTGCAACAGGACGAGAAATCGCGCCTGCTGGCGGGCGAGACGACGGCCGCCTGAGCATCCGGTTCCGCGAGCTGATCGAACGCTCGCCCGTGATCCCGGCGGTTCGCCAACCGCAGAATATCGAGCGTGCCATCGCGGCGCCGTCCGCGGTGGTGTACCTGCTGTGCGGATCGGTCGTCAGCGTTGCGGATCTGGTCGGAGCGCTGCGCGAAGGCGGGAAAGCGACGCTGGTCAACATCGACCTGTTGGCCGGCCTCGACGGGGACGCAGCAGCGGTCGAGTTTCTCGAGCGCAGCGGCGCGGCCGGCGTGATCTCGACGCGGCCGGACACCTTGCGCGCCGCGCACAAGCGCGGGCTGTGCGCCGTGCAGCGGAGTTTCTTGCTCGATTCGCAAGCCGTCTCGAATGCCTTGCGCGCGCTGGAACGTTTCGCGTCCGACGCCGTGGAACTGCTGCCGGCGCCGGTCGCGCCGCGCGTGGTCGACGCCTTTTCGCGCGCGCATCCCGACGTGATCTTGACCGCCGGCGGGCTCGTCGCGTCGCTGGCCGAAGTCGATGCCCTCGTGCGAGCCGGCATTCGGGCCGTGTCGGTCAGCGATCCCGCGATGTGGGTGGCTTAACGTCGTGCGTGGCCTGACCCGAGCCGAATTCGAGCGCGTCGTCGGCGAAGCGCTCGAATCGCTTCCGAAGCGCTTCGCCGACCTCGTCGAGAACGTCGTCATCAGCGTCGAAGAGGAGCCGAGCGCGGAGGACCTCGAGATCGTCGACGGCGACGACGAGCTGCTGGGCATCTATCGCGGCGTCGCGCTCACCGAGCGGACCCACGACGCGCCGCTTTTACCCGACGAGATCGCGATCTTTCGCGGCCCGATCAACCGGATCGCGGGTTCCCGCGCGGAGGCAGTCGCGGAAGTGCGCGAAACGGTCATTCACGAACTCGGCCACTATTTCGGATTGACCGACGAAGAGATGTCGCATTAGCGCTAGCATCTATATGCGTTTGTTCCCAGATGCGTTCTCGACTTGCACCTCAGATAGGCTTATGATACGGTAACCCGAACCGGCCAGAGCCTTTGAAAGGCCGTTTGATGCACTGCTGAACATTTCAGCGGCTTCAGACGGCTTTTTCAGTTGGCTAACGAGGGCCGTCGCGTGACATACTTTCGTTTGTTACTTTTCGTTCTGATGGTGAGGGAACCGATGCACCACGCTCTTCCGAAGCGCATCGCCGCGGCACTCGTGCTGGCCGGCATGTTCGCGCTCACGCCGCCCGCGCAATCGCAGATCGACAACGAGTCCGACATCACGCTGGGCGGACTGCTCGCGCCCAAGGGCGCCGATAAAACGGCGCCGGGTGAGTACAAGAAGGCCGGGCCGTACAAGATCGCCTTCGCCCTGCCCGGCGTCGGCAACAGCTGGATCGTCCAGACGATCGAGGAAGGCAAAATCGAAGCGGCACGCCATAAAGAAATCTCGTTCATCCAGACCGACGCGGAATGGCAGCCGGCCAAGCAAGTCTCCGATTTGGAAGACCTGCTGACCAAGAACGTGGACGCGCTCATCATCGGCACGGTCACGCCGAGCAACGTTAACGCGGAGCTCGACAAGTTCGCCGACCGCCACATTCCGGTGGTGGTCAGCGGCTCGGGCACGACCGGCAAGTTCGCCGTCGAAGTCCGCGGCGGCGGCGAGTATTTCGGCCGCGTCGGCGGCCAGTATCTGGTGCAGCAATTGCACGGCAAGGGCACGGTCTGGGCCTTCCGCGGCGTGGCCGGCATTCAGGAAGAAGTCGACCGCTACAACGGCTTCGCCGAAGCGCTCAAGGGGACCGACGTAAAGATCGGCGCCGAAGTCTACGGCGACTGGGGCTACGCCAAAGCCAAACAGGAGTGCACGGATCTGGTCCTTTCGGGCAAACCCGTCGACGGCATCTGGTCCTCGGGCGCCGAGATGACGCGCGCCTGCATCGACGTGTTCCAGCAGTACCACAAGCCGCTCGTGCCGATGACGGGCGAAGCCAATAACGGCTGGCTGCGCGTGTGGAAGACCAGCGGCGTCAGCTCGGTCGCGCCCGTGTTCCCGCCGGGCCTCTCGACCGCGGCCGTGCGCGCGACGCTCGCGCTGCTCGAAGGCAAGTCGGTCTATCGCCACTATTGGAGCGAGCCCGCACCGATCACGACGGCCAGCCTCGATAAGTTCTACAAACCCGATCTCAACGATAACTTCTGGGTGCCGTCGTCGATGCCCGATGCGAAGATCAAGGAGCTGTACGCGAACAAGTAGGCTGCCGGCGTGATCGAAGCCCGCGAACTCTCCAAATCGTTCGGCCCGACCAAGGCCGTCGATGGCGTCAGCCTCACCGGTAGCGCTGGTTCCGTGCACGCGATCACGGGCGAGAACGGCGCGGGCAAATCGACCCTCATGAAGATGCTGGCCGGCGTCGAGAAACCCGACGCCGGCAGCATCTGGGTCGGAGGCCGCGAGGTCCGCTTCGCCAGTCCGCGCGACGCCCTGGTCTGCGGCGTCTCGACCGTCTTTCAGGAGCTGACCCTCCTGCCCAACTTGACGATCGCCGAAAACCTCTACCTCGGCCGCGAACCGCTCGCACGGGGCGGGCTCGCGCGCAAGACGATGCTGACGACGGCGCTCGGGATCCTCGAGCGCATCGGCCTCGACGCGAAGCCGGAGTGGCTGGCGGGCGGCTTGACCGTCGGCCAGCAGCAGTTGCTCGAGATCGGCAAAGGCATCTCGGCCGACGCCTCAGTGTTCATCTTCGACGAGCCGACCGCGGCGCTCAACAAGGCCGAGGTCGACCGCTTGGCCACGTTACTGCTCTCGCTGCGCGATGCGGGCAAAGCGATCTTCTACATCAGCCACCGGCTCGAGGAGATCTTCCGTTTTTGCGACACGGTCACGGTACTCAAGGACGGGCGGCACGTGGCGACGGTGCCGGCCGCCTCGATCGACGCGGGGGAACTGGTGACCTTGATGGTCGGCCGTCCGGTCGGCGAACTTTTTCCGGCCCGCGGGGCCGTGCAAACCGAGGTCGCGCTGGACGTCCGGTCGCTCGTGCCGGGACCGGGCCGGCCGGCCGTCACGTTCCAGCTGCGACGCGGCGAGATCCTCGGCCTCGCGGGCCTCGAGGGTCAAGGCCAGCGCGAGATCATCCGCAGTCTGGCCGGGGTCGAGAAGCCGGAGCGCAGCGACATCGTCAAGACGTCGCGCGAAGGCGTGGCCGCGCGGCTAGATCCGCGTGAGGGCGCGATCGCCGCGGTCAAGCGCGGCATCGGTTTCGTGCCGGAGGACCGTAAGACCGAAGGTTTGTACCTGAACCTTTCAATTTACGATAACGTCGCGTTGGGGAAGCTCAAAGGCCTGCCGCTGGCCGCGCCCGCGCCGCGCGTCGGCAAGTTGGTCGACGAGATCATGACGCGGATGCAGTTGCGCGCGCGCGACGCGCGGCAGCCGGTCGCGTCGCTCTCGGGCGGCAACCAGCAGAAGGTCATGCTGGGCCGCTGGTTCGCCGCCGGCGTCGACGTGCTGCTGATCGAACAGCCGACGCGCGGCGTCGACATCGGCGCGAAGGCCGAGATCTACCGGTTGTTGCGGGAGTTTGCCCAGGGAGGCGGAGCGGTGTTGATCGTGTCGAGCGAGCTGATCGAGATCGCGGGGTTGTGCGACCGCATCTTCGTCGCGCGGGGCGGCCGCCTCGTGGCCGAACTCGACGGTCCGGGAGCGACGGAAGAGGCGCTCTTGGAACACGCGCTCGACGCGGCGGAACGGCCGGCCGTCGCCTGATGCTGCTCGGTCGCAATTCACGCTCGGGCGTCAGCTTCGTGACTTTGGGCATTCCGCTGACGCTCGTCGTGCTGCTGGTCGCGACGACCGCACATTACTTTCTTTCGTGGGAGAACCTGACCAACCTCAGCGGTCAGATGACGGCGCTCCTGATCGTCTCGTTCGGCCAGCTGCTGGTGGCGCTGGTCGCGGGACTCGACCTCTCGGTCGGCTCGGTCATGAGCCTCGCGACGTGCGTCGTCGCATCCGATTCGCCGCTGTGGATCACGATCCCGATCGCGCTTGCGATCGGGATTGTCGTCGGCCTCGTCAACGGCAGCGGCGTGGCGCTCTTGGGAATTCACCCGATCATCATGACCTTGAGCTCGATGACCTTCTTGCAGGGCGCGGCCTATCTGCTGCGCGCCGTGCCCGGCGGCCACGTCCCCGATCTGCTGGCGTCGTCGGCGCGCGGCAACCTGTTGGGCGTGCCGGACTCGCTCTTGTGGTCGGTGATCTGCGCGCTCGTCCTCGCGTGGCTGCTCTACCGCTCGCGCTTCGGGCTCCACCTGTTCGCCACGGGCGGTAACCCGATGAGCGCGCGGCTCAACGGGGTCAACGCCGTTCGCGTATGCATCTCGGCCTACGTGCTGTGCAGCGTCTTCGCGGTCTTGGCGGGGCTCTTTCTCTCCGCCCGGATCGCGTCGGGCGATCCCGCGGCCGGCCAGTCGTTCGGCCTGGATTCGGTGACCGCGATCGCGCTCGGCGGCACGCAGCTCTCCGGTGGCGTCGGCGGCGTGATCGGCGCGATCACGGGCACGATCGCGCTCGGGCTCGCGAGCAACGGCATGAACCTGCTCAACGTCTCGCCGTTCCTGCAATCGGCGGCCAAAGGATTACTGCTGATCTTCGCGATTTGCGCGCAGCGTCGCAGTTCGGTCGGCCTATAGTGACGCTCGAAGCGGGAGCGTCGCGGCCGGTGGTTGCGCCGCTGCGGCGCGCGCTGACGACCGCGCTGAACTTACCGCCCGCCGTCTACGGCAGCGTCCTCATGTTGCTTGCGGCGCTGATCCTGCGGCCCGTGCTGCTGGGCCCCGTGTTCTTCCTCGCGATCGTCGGCCAAGCCGCGCCTCTTGGGATGGTGGCGCTCGGCCAATCGCTCGTCATGCGTTGCCGCTCGATCGACCTTTCGATCGCGGGCGTCTTCGTCGTCTCGGACTTCATCGTGACCAGCGGTTATTTTTCGTCGTGGCCGGGCGCCGCGCTGATCGTGCTGTGCCTGGTTTTCGGCGCGACGGTCGGCGCGATCAACGGCGTGCTGATCACGCGCGTGCGCGCGTCCGCGGTGATCGTGACGCTCGGCATGTCGATCGTGCTGGTCGGCGTCGTCGTGGCCTTCAGCAACTACAGCCAGCCGGGCGAAGTGCCCGCGTTCTTGCGCGCGATCGGTTCGGGCGACGTGCACGGCGTTCCGATCTCGCTCTTGATCTGGTTCGCGATCGCGATTCCCACGGGTCTCGGACTCGGGCGCTCGGTCTACGGCAGCTACTTGAGCGCCGTCGGCGCGAATCCGCAGGCCGCCGCGCTGTCCGGCATTCCGTATTTGCGGATCGTTTTTGTCGCCCACGTGGTCTCGGCGGTCTTCGCGACGATCGGCGGACTTTTGCTGGCCGGGTTCGTCGGCTTGGGCAGCACGACGCTCGGCCAGGATCTGGTGCTGAACTCGATCGCCGCGGTCATCCTGGGCGGCATCAATTTCGGCGGCGGCGCGGGGGGCACGTTCGGACCGATGGTCGGCGCGTTCATGCTGACGTTTCTCTTTAACTTCCTGAACAGTTTCGGGCTGGGCGAGCCCGCGAAGTACATGATGCAGGGCGGAATCATCGCGATCGCGGCCTGGATCTACGCGCTCGGCAAGCGTTAGCGCTTTTCCAGATGCCGTTCGTGCTCGCGCTCGACCAGGGAACCACGAGCTCCCGCGCGCTGGTCTTTGACGAACGCGGCGCGATCCGCGGTCTCGATCAGCGCGAGTTTCCGCAATCGTATCCGCGGCCCGGCTGGGTCGAACACGATCCGGCGGACATTTGGCGTTCGCAACTCGAGACGGCGCAAGGCGCGCTGCACAACGCCGGCATCGCCGCGGGCGACGTCGCGGCGCTGGGCATCACGAACCAGCGCGAGACGACCCTGGTGTGGGAGCGCGACGGCGGACGCCCGGTCCACCCGGCGATCGTCTGGCAGGACCGACGCACGGCGGCCCTTTGCGACGAGCTTCGGGCACGCGGCGTCGAAGCGCTCGTGCGTCGCACGACCGGTCTGCTGCTCGACCCGTACTTTTCGGGCACAAAACTGGCGTGGCTGCTCGATAACGTCGAGGGCCTGCGGGAACGCGCCGAACGCGGCGAACTGGCCTTCGGCACCGTCGATTCGTGGTTGATCTGGAATTTCACCGGCGGCGCGGCGCACGTGACCGACTACACCAACGCGTCGCGCACGCTGCTCTTCGACCTCGAACGGCTGGACTGGAGCGACGAGATGCTCGCGCTGCTGCGCGTGCCGCGGGCACTCTTGCCCACGGCGTTGCCGTCGGTCGCGCAGTTCGGCGTCACGTTACCCGAACTTCTGGGCGCGCCGATTCCGATCGCGGGCGTGGCGGGCGATCAACACGCGGCGCTCGTCGGCCAAGCCGGCTTCACCAAGGGGCTCGCCAAGAACACATACGGCACGGGTTCGTTCCTGATGTTGAACACGGGCGGCGAACGCGTCCACGATAGCGGCGGCTTGCTGACGACGATCGCATTCGCGCTGGAACCGCGCAGGGCCGTCTACGCGCTCGAGGGTTCGATTTTCGTCACGGGCGCCGCGGTTCAATGGTTGCGTGACGGTCTGCGCATCATCTCGACATCGGCCGAAGTCGAACAGTTGGCCGCGCGCGTTCCCGACAACGGCGGCGTCTACTTCGTGCCGGCCTTTGCGGGTCTCGGGGCGCCGCACTGGGACCCCTACGCGCGCGGCACGCTCGTCGGCTTGACCCGCGGAACGACGCGCGAGCACATCGCTCGCGCGGCGCTCGAAGCGATGGCGTATCAAACGGCGGACGTCGTGGCGGCGATGCAAACGCAAGCCAACCTCGAACTGGCCGAGCTTCGCGTCGACGGCGGCGCGGCTGGGAACGATCTGACGATGCAGTTTCAAGCGGACGTGCTCGGGGTGGACGTGGTCCGGCCGCGGGTCACCGAAACGACGGCACTCGGCGCGGCCTACCTGGCCGGCATTTCCGCCGGCGTTTGGAGCGGGCCGGACGACGTCGTGACGCAGTGGCAGGAAGCGCGCCGCTTCCGGCCGAGCATGGCAGGGGCCGAGCGCGACCGGTTGTTGCGCGCGTGGCATCGCGCGGTCGACCGTTCGCGCGACTGGGAAGAGACGAAGTCGTGAAGCGCGAGCTCGCGCTCGCGCGGTTTGGCGAACGCTTCGACGTGCTGATCATCGGCGGTGGCGCGACGGGCCTGGGCGCCGCGGTCGATGCGGCAGCGCGCGGGTATAACACCGCGCTGATCGAGGCGTCGGATTTCGCGAAAGCGACCTCGAGCCGCTCGACCAAACTCGTGCACGGCGGCGTACGGTATCTGCAACAGGGCAACGTGAGCCTCGTGCGCGAGGCCCTGCACGAGCGCGCGAATTTGCGCCGTAACGCGCCGCACCTCGTCGAGGAGCTGGGCTTCATCTGCCCGGTGTATCGCTGGTTGGACGGGCCATATTACTTCGCCGGGCTCAAGGCCTACGACGTGCTCGCGGGCAAGACGAACTTCCACGCGAGCGGCTACCTGGGCCGCGACGCAACCGTCGCCGCGCTGCCGAATCTCAAGCGCCACGGCCTGCACGGCAGCATCCGCTACTTCGACGGCCAGTTCGACGACGCGCGGCTGGCGCTGGCGTTGGCGCGCACGGCCGTCGACCACGGCGCCGCCGTGGCCAACTACGTGCGCGCCAGCGCGTTCGTCTACGACAACGGCCGCGTCTGCGGTGCGCTCGCGCGCGACGAAGAGACCGGCCGCGAGTTCGAGATTCGCGCCACGGTGGTCGTCAACGCGACCGGTATCTTCGTCGACGAACTGCGCCGGCTCGACGCGCCCGGCGCGGCGCCCCTGTTGGCGCACAGCCGCGGCACGCACCTGGTCTTCGCCCGCGAGGCCTTCGGCGGAACATCGGCGCTGCTGGTGCCCAAGACCGATGACGGCCGCGTCCTTTTCGTCATTCCGTGGCAGGGTCACGTCGTCGTCGGGACCACGGACGTGCCGGTCGAAACGACCGAGCTCGATCCCGCGCCGACGCGCGAAGAAGTGGACTTCATCATCGCGCAAGTCAACGCATATTTGGAGAAGCCCGTGCGGCGCACGGATGCGCTGGCCGCGTTCGCGGGACTGCGGCCGCTGGTGGCCGGCAACGGCGCGTCGGACGAAACCTCGAAGCTTTCGCGCGAACATGTGATCGAGGTGTCGACCAGCGGCGTCGTCACGGTGACCGGCGGCAAGTGGACGACCTACCGCCGGATGGCCGAAGACACGATCGACGAAGCCGCGCGCCGCGGCGGCTTACCGCTACGTCCGAGCCCGACCGCGAGTCTGCCGTTGCACGGCGCGCCGACCGGCGTCCTCGTGGTCGGCGGCGACGACTACGCAGCGTACGGCACGGACGGTTCTGCTTTGCTCGCGCTCGAACGCGCGGATCCGTCGCTGCGCGAAGCGCTGGACCCGCGCCTCCCATATACGCGTGCGGAAGTCGTGTTCGGCGTGCGCGCGGAAATGGCGCGGACGGTCGACGACGTCCTCGCGCGTCGCACGCGCGCCCTCTTCCTCGACGTCGCCGCGGCGCGCGCCGCCGCGCCCGTGGTCGCTGCTCTGCTGGCCTCGGAACTCGGTCGCAACGCCGCTTGGCAAACGAGCCAGATCGCGGCCTTCGAACAACTACTCGCCGCCGAAGCGGCCGCGATCGGCTGACCGATGGACGAAGTGGGAAGGCGAAGCTGACTTAGTAGTCGACGCCCTTGACGTATTGGGTGACGGGGACCGAACGGAAATGTTGGGGGTCGAAGGTCGTTAGCGCTTGCGCGGTGCTCGCGTCGACGTTGACGTGGGCGCCGCTCGCGTTTTGGACGACGTCCGAATCGTTCAAGTACCGAACGAATCCGGCGGTCGAGCGATCGATGCCGTCCTGCACGGCGCGAGCGTTGCGCATCGAAGCGTCGACCGTGGCCTGATCGGCCGCGGTCACGGCGTTCATGTGCGCGATGCCGGCGCGCGAGGCGGCCCAGCCCGCGGCGATGTTCGCTTGGACTTGGGCTTGGCGGCGGCCGTTATCGAGCCGATAACTATTGAAGAGCGCTGCCATCGCGGGTTCGTCGGTTTCGAATCGGTCGTCGGGCGCGACGACTCCGTTCACGGCGACTTGCCAGCCGCCGGCGGGTCCTTGCGGCCCGACGTCAACGAACTCATCGAAGCGTAGCAACTTGCCCTGCAGACGAGACGTTCCCGTCACTTCGGCGCCGTTGAAGCCTGGAAGCGCGGCGACCGGCTTCTCGTGGACGCTTACGAACTGCGCCGCGGGGTGGCCACTCATCTGCGCGAGGGCCCGGATGACCGTCTCGTACGAGCTCGCCGGATCGGAGTCGTACGGCACGCGAATGCCCATGCCGGCCGGGCCGCGCGGATCGACCATCGGAAAACTCAGGCCCTCGACGACTTCCGCGCCGTCGGGCCCATCTGCCACGATCGAGCCTTCCGCGAACTGTTTGATCTGCCAATCGGCCGGCAAGTTGATCGAGACGGTTCCGTCGTTCGACGTGCGCTGCACGGTCGGCACCGCCGCGATCTGCGCTTGCAACGAGGCGCCGCCCGAACTATGTTGCGGTGAGGCGCCCCGTTGGGGCGCGGCTTGCGGCGGCAGGTTTTGCAAATGGGTGAAGAGGCCGGCCAGCGTGCGCGGCAGCCGCTGCGAAACGTCGAACACGACGGCAACCTGCGAAGCGCCGGAGCCGTACGAGGTCAGCGCGACGCCGCCTACCGGCACGCCGCTCAAGCGCGCGTCGAAGGCGGCCATCGTGATGCGTCCGTCGGTGCTGCGCACGACGCTCGCGAGGCGCAGCGTTTGCGAAAAATACCCGCTAATCCGATGCAAGCCGGCGCGAAACGTCTGACCGGATCCCACGCTGCCGAGGCCGCCGATGAGGATGCGGCCGCCGCCGGCATCGTCGATCGAGCGCATTCCGGCCGGTGCGCCGCGCGCAGGTAGCGAGGTGGTCTGCGCGGGAACGGGCGAAACAGCGGCGCAAACGGCGACTGCGGCCATACCGGCTACGAGAGCCCGGAAGAAGCGGGTCATAGGGTTCCTTCGAGGACGGGGGAGTGCTTCGCGTTGCCCGAGGTAGCACGCCGTACCTGCCCGTTCGCACCGCGGCCGGCCGCGGCGCGTTCGCGAGAGCAGGACGACGCGCGCGGCTGCGAGCAAACGGCTCGCGTGAGCATCACGCAACGCGACCGGGAGGCGCTCGACCTCGTCGCGTCGCGCCGGCTCGGCGAATCCTTCGTGGTATCGCTGGATTTCGAGATGCAAGTGCGCAGGTTGACGCTCGTGCTGTACGGCCGAGTCCTCGGCGGCAGCGCGACGTATCTCGCACGGCTGACCTTCTTCGGAACAGCCGGCTTCGGCGTCGAGAACGAAGGGGCGTTTCCGGAAAGCGTGCGGGTCGCGGGTTTGACGCTCGCCTACGCGGATGAAGACGAGAGCGGCTCCGCGGAACTCTCCGGCGTGCAAGCGTGGACGCTGTCCTGGTCCTTCGACGGCCTCGCGTACGAGGAGCACCCCGCGGTCCTGGCGTCGCTCGCCGACGAACTCTGATCGCCGCGTGACCATCGCCGAGGCGCTCGCGTCCGCGAATGCGAGGCTGCGCGAGGTCTCCCCGTTCGCCCGGCTCGACGTGACCCGCCTGCTCGAGGATCTCCTCGGGCGCGACGCCGCGTGGCTCCACGCGCACGGCGATCACGCGTTGTCGCCGGAAGAAGCGTCGGCCTTCGAGGCCGCGACGGCGCGCCGCGCGCGGGGTGAGCCGGTCGCTTACATCATCGGGCGCGCGGGTTTCTACGGCCGCGACTTCGCCGTAACGCCCGCGGTGCTCGTGCCACGGCCGGAAAGCGAATTGCTCGTCGAACTCGCGCTGACGGCGCTACGGGCGCGTAGTCGCGAGACGCCCGAGCCGCGCATTCTCGACGTGGGCACGGGTAGCGGGGCGCTGGCGATCGTGTTCGCGCTCGAGCTGCCGGCCGCTCGCGTGAGCGCGGTCGACGTCTCGAGCGCGGCACTGGAGGTCGCGGCCCGCAACGCGCGCACCCACGGCGTCGACGGACGGGTCGCGTTCGTGCGGAGCGATCTGGACGCGGAGTTGCCGCCGGGCTCGCGCTTCGATGCGATCGTCGCGAACCTGCCCTACGTGCCGAGCGAGATGCTGGCGCCCGCGCCCGATCCGACGTCATTCGAGCCGCGCCTCGCGCTCGACGGCGGTCCCGACGGACTCGCGGTCTACCGGCACCTGCTGGCGCGCGCACCCGGGCTGCTCGCGCCCGGGGGCACGCTCCTGATGGAGGCCGCGCCGCCGACGGCGGCCCCGCTCGCGGCCCTGGCCCGCGCGGCGTTCGCCGAAGCAGCCGAGGTTCGCGTCGTCGCCGACCTCGCCGGCCTCGAGCGAGCGATCGTCGCCCAGTTGGGGGGTACGGGAACGCCGGGCGCGAACGCAAACGGTCCATAGTGGCCAAGTATATTTTCTTTACGGGTGGAGTCGTGAGCTC
>Ga0116229_10011496_pt1 | contig 13034 bp, 6 predicted proteins | sample S1TSphgellanicum_3_FD_87313 | JGI IMG/M metagenome (GOLD analysis project Ga0116229, IMG submission 87313) | Host-associated microbial communities from peat moss isolated from Minnesota, USA - S1T2_Fc - Sphagnum magellanicum MG | ecosystem: Host-associated > Plants > Peat moss > Unclassified...
AGGAGGAGGAAGAGGAGAACAACAAGAGGAAGGTTTTTCAAGTACATGTGTGGCTGTGGTGTACATGTGGCTAAGCTTAGGAAGGGTAGTGGTGAGAGTGGAGTCAATGCTGTGGGGAGCAAGTAGCAGCAGCAGGTGGAGGGTTGTTGAAGTCAAGGGCTTGAATTCTCCTCCTCCACTGTTGTTGTTGGAGAATGAGAGGGCAGTGGCCTCCTTGTCTTTTCCAATCCATGTTTCCGATGCCAATTTCTCGAATCTCAGGGCGAGGGGGCGGCGATACACGCATGTGGGATATGTACGTGGAGTATGCAGGTATGATGTAGTAGTTTGTTTGTTTGCTTGTTTCTCTCGCTTTTTTTTTTGGTAATTTCATCTTCTTCTGGAACGCTTCTTCACAATTGCGTCCCCTTGGTGCCTGAAATCCTCCAGAATTCATATCCCAGGATCCTTGTAGTTCAAGCACCTCCAACATACTAGAGCCATCTCCCCTCCCCCCCCAAGTTTAACAGAGATTAGTTAAGAAATTAGAACGAATCCGAACAGTGGAAGTCTTAGAAGACATGTCTAAAGTCTTCTTCAACAAACTAAAACTGAAAATTGAAAGAACAAAAGGTGTCTAAGGTTTTGCAATTAAGATTCTGCCAACAGGGAGGTTGAAATTGTCATGTGCCACCAGGAATTCAAAAAGTTATATTGTGTCATGTAGCCAGCATAAAAGATAGATGCCTATCAGGATCTTCTTGGTATCTATCCTGCCAGACATTTAGCTATGATCCCCCTTTTGCAGTGGGGTCAAACATCATCGGAAAACATAACTCAGTTTTCGAGATGAGCTCCTGGCAGCTGCAGATGTCATCTATATTATACCACTGCCCAAACAGCCTTTGAGCCGGATCAGTGTTTGTTGCTATCAGGGTTTTGGAATTTTCTCATATGTTCGCCCCTTTGATAACCTGCTGGAACTTATTGATTCATCATCAACCTGAAACAGGCCTGTTTCTGTAAGAAATTACTCACTCTGTAAGATGTGTTGAGGATGAAGTTGGGGCCTGTGTTTGGTGGCAGACACTTCTACAGCTGATGAGGCGCCCAGTCGGATCAAAGCACGACTTGCTGCTCTTTCTGCTTTTGCTGAATCCCAGGGTCTAACAGGGTATGGGATTTGTCACTGCCAGATGTGTGGAAGGCTCAATCCAATCTTTTGCAACATTGGAGTTTTGATTTCTGAAGTGAAACTATGTTGTGCCCTCCTCTCTATTCCTCTGTATGCCTTCAAACTAAATCCACAATTTTGGACATCAATGTGTGTGTGTATATAGGCAGGCTGTGTTTGATGGACTTCGTCGCTTGTGTTCTGATCTCCAGACTGAGGTACCGCCCTCTCTTGTTCCTTGCTACACTTCTATTTTCTTAACTTTCTGGTTTATCACTGCATCTAGGAACTTTTTAAATTTTCAACCATTTGCAGTATTCTGCCTGAGGAAAGCAGTGTGCACCTAGAAGATTTCTAGTGTTAGATGTTGGATCCCAGATTATAATTCTGGAGCTTTGTCAGCTTTTAGTGTCTAACTCTGAGAAGGATTGGCAGCTTCTGGATACACACCGGTTTACATTATTCTACTGTTTTGTCTTCTTCATGTGCCGTGAGCGAGGCCAGAAAAGCATCTGTAAGTCAACAAACCTGGATCTGCTTTGAATTTTTATTAAGGACCAGAAGATATGTTGCAATTATGCCTGACAGGGCTCTTCTACCCTGTTGCTCTCATCTTGATGTCCGGATTTGCTTCTGAATTCTTGTTTTATTGCAGCGGTGAGTACTGCCATAGATGCTTGGAGGTTATCCTTGACTGGGCGTTTCCGACTCCTTGATGAGTGGTGTGCTTTTGTCCAGGTAAATTAATATTGCCTGGTCTTGTATGTTGTAGAGTGACTTTATAAAGTATGTTCTTGGCAGTGCTTGCTGTACTAATGGCTTTTTGGAACAGCAACCTGTGAAAGTCTTGTTTGGGGAACATTTCTAGTTTCATTGATATGTTTGGAGGCTCCTGGTTTTCTTAATGTGAAGGTCCATCAGCGGCATGCAATTTCAGAGGATACGTGGCGCCAAGTGTTGGAGTTTAGTCGCAGTGTTCATGAAGATCTCAGCAATTATGACCCTGAAGGTAGTTTTCTGTCTTGGGAAATTAGTGTGTATCAGGACTAACAATACTCCAGGAGAATCTGCATGGAAGTGGGGTGGTCCTAGTCTGTGATTTTGCACACAGGATTGCTGCATGTGATCATGGACAAGATTACATGACAATGCACTATATTGCTTTCAAGTAGAAACTGTGACAAATCTCTCTTTTTCCATTTGTTCTTGACTGCAGGTGCATGGCCAGTTTTGGTGGATGATTTTGTCGACAATATGTACAGGTACAATATGCTGCTGTGTTGCTTTGTCTGTAAACATTTCATTTTGTAAGCTACATAAGTGGTACATATCAGCCTATTGCCAGTAGTTCTGTTTGTTGTCTGCAATAATGTTTGTACCTCTTCCTTCAGAGAGTTCGGACAGTTGTTTATATAGGTGTTTGTCAGACTGGGTAAAGAAGCTGATCACCTACAACAATTGTTTCAGGAAATTCGCTTGCTCTCGCTGCAGCACAGGGACAGATAATCTTTGTGATTGTGGTCTGGGTACAATCTTGGATGTCAGCCCCAATGCCCCCTCAGTTGCTGGTAGTATGCCAAGCCGGATTACACCTCTGCCAGGTCAGGACTGATGATGGACTCCCTGAGATTGTGAGATTTCAATTGGGATGGGGGACCCTGAGTGTATATGAGGACTTTGTATACTGGTATTAGGTATTGGAAAGTATGGCTATCAAGAGTATTTCTGCAATCACTATGCAGGTGTAGCAGCATCAGCAGGGAGCAAGAGACGACGGAAGGATTTGAAAGATGAAGCTGCTCAAGCAGAATCCATCAACTGCATTGCACAGAGGCTGGCTGAGATGCCCAGCCCACTAAGTTCCAAACGGATCTGTAGAATGGCAACTGTGGCAGAAATTACTGATCCCATGGAAGAGATTGATGCTGATGTGCCAGAAGTTACAGACCTATGGGAGCAGTTTGACCAAACAGGTGTCACTGATGAAGTCATGCAGACCTCTGGTTGTACTCAGGTTAGTCTCTTTTTCAGAGTTGGCAAATAACCACTTTTGATGTCAGTTTTTTGTTGTGGTCTCCTTGGCATATTGTTATACTGAGTTGACAGGAAAGCTGACTGTTGCTGAATTCATTTCATTTGCATAAGGCTATGATTTGCAGCAGCTTGCAGTAGAGATTGTTGTAAGGAACATCAGGCTTGCTGAAGATTTTGTTGTGGTAATTAGAGAGTGTGCTGTTTGCTAGATACATTGATTATTATATACTTGTCTACACCCTACCATCAGGAACTGATGAAGTTGTGTTTGATTTTTTTGGCTGGAACTGACATAGAAGAGTTACCTTCAAAGTGTTATTGTGGAGTTTTCTCTGCAATCTTATAGATATGTTTGGTAGATATGTACAAGGTGGATAAGTTGTACTTGCTGGATGGAAATTCCATGCCATTGGATTGTGGTCTGCCACAAAAGGAGAGGCAGGGTATGGCCTACACAGTTTTATCCAGTTATGGCAGATAATTTACCTAGAAATTAAATTTGGTTCTTCTGGTCCTTGAGAATTTGTTAGTGCCCTATCTGTCATCAGGGCTTGATTAAGAAAGAAAGAGGTTGAAGTCAGAACCAGTCTTTCCAAGATGCATTGCTATGGCCATTGCTTAATGTTAGCCTCAGGGTCATTGCTTGATAGGAGGATGACTTTGCCTTTGAGCAAAACACAGGAAATCTGTTGAGACTGGATCTGTTCCTGGTCATCACACAAAACCCATGTTGGGACTTCTCACTATACATCACGTGCAGTGTGGCTCCTTAATGCTAGCTTGGGTTTCAGTGTCTAATATCAGTTTCTGATGTTTTAATACTTTGAGTAGTCCAAAATCAAACATGCTGCAATTGCAAAGGGTGATAGATCTTGTGTCCATATGAGGATTTCTGTTCTGCATTTCTGCATCACATTTCTCATCAGAATGCATGTACTTACATTTGGAGTAATGGCTGCTTCCAGGGTTTGCGGGAACACACAATCACTGGGGGTTATGATCTCTTGTTGTCAACTACTTGGCAACCATGGCCAAGTCTCGGGAGACTGGAAAATTGCCACTTGGGACATGCTAGTCTTATGCAAGGGAACTCTTTCCAAACAGATGCACCCACTGCTTGTGGGAGTTATCCTCTGTTGTTAAGTGCTAAGCAAAATGTGCTGCTTCATCAATGAAGCCACGCTGCTGTTCCCAAGATGCTAGTCACTGGTGTCTACTATTCATCCCCATCATTGAAATGCTCCTGGATGACTATGTGTAGTCAATTCATTGGAGACTGAGGGGCTTCAGTAGCTGTCCAAAGTACACCTGCTGCTGTTCATGATTTGATATTTACTTGTAGATTCTGATGGTTCATGGGAGCCAACTGGGCTGCCATTAATTACCAGAGATTCAATCAATTGTCAATAGGGTTGGTGGCAGTGGAGGAGACAAAGCTGCATCTGTGTTGGCCATTTAAATACTGCAAATATTCTCATTAACTTGTTCTTTTAGTAGACACATGGGAGAAGCCATCTGTATCTTCCAATTTGAGTGTTGTGAATCACAATGTCACCTTAGATAGAGGAGAGTGAAAAATCATGCACAGAGACAGTGTCTCACTCTGACTCTCCTGCTCTTGGCTTATTTGACAAGATATTTGTGAAACTCGGTTTTTTTCTCTGTGAATATTCAGTAATCTTTCTGCAAATCTCTGAGAGACTGAAAAATAGTTTTTTTTGCCTGAGTTTGTCAGCTGCACCACGAATCATTCAAGTCTTTCATCTTACAGGGGCCTTCATGGAAGCTCAATAAGACATAAGACCCAGTCCCCAGGATCTGGATCCATAATGAGAGATTGCCTGAAAGCAAGTGAAGTGTAAGTTCCAGCCCTTTGGTCATTTTTGGTAGTGTTCTTTTGGTGTTCCTCATGAGTTCCTGGTCATTTTATGGTGATAGGTGCGTCCATAAAGAAGCAGGTGAAAAATCTGTGGTGACAATGTTTTCCAACCACAAATTTTCAATCAAACAGCAGTTCAAACTCTGATGGGAGTCAATTTGCTTGGCTCAATGAGAAATGTGGTAATTAGGGGGGGTATATGCCAAACCAGCTGACCTGAAGATGGGGAACTCTGATTGGTGAGGAGCTTGTCAGGATCGAAAATGTGTGGATGAAATAATATGTTCTCAATTGTAAGTTTTGGACTCTACAGGTGAGAATCAACTAAATCCACATGCACGTTGTGATATGATTTATGTTCAGTTCATCTTCAGCATTGTAATTGATGGATCGATTTGGCAGTGAACAATTCACAGCTTTAGTAACCAAATCCACTAGATGAGAGTTGTGTGCAGTTTTCCTAGTTGCTTTTGTTGTTCTTAAGGGGTTCAATTTGATCAATGATTGTGCAGCAAGGGGGGTGCTTGGTTGGAGATCCACCCAAAACTGTTTTTGTTGCTGACAAGAGAATCCACAAGTAAGAAAAGTCTGACCTTAAGTCCCCAAAATGGAGATGGTTGAAATGGTAGCCAACAAAATTAGAATGTAGTTTGATACCTAGGTAGATGGATCCAAATATGTCAAAACAGAAAGGCTCTGATATGTAGCCTTGTTTGAAATACTTGCCCCTAGTTCTTGAAACCATTTCAGAATTCAGCTTTGCAAGCTTCTAAGCATTCTGTGGACTTAACTTTTGATAGTGTTTGTAGCAATTGAGGATGGTAAGCTCAAGAAGTATAAGTGAATCAGGTGTTCAATACTTGTTTTTGGAGATGCAAATTTCATTGTTGCTAATCCTGGGTTGCTTAGTCAAATGCATGAAATATGGGTGAAGAAATCCAGAGGATGAGGGGGGAGAAGTGAAGAATGGGGGTAGTAGGGAGAAGTCTGCGGGGAAAGAAATATAGGCTTACCCTTGTAAGTGCATTCTGAAATTGCTTCACATTTTCACTTGGTGATCAATTTTGATCCATCATTCAATGTCTTATACATTGTGTGATCCTACTCAAGAACATGCCACAAAGCCTCTTGAGAAGAGGGAAGCTCTTATAGAACAGTTTCTTGATAACAAGTTGCCACTTGGAATTCTACACTAAATTTGGTCTTGGAAAGTGTTGGAATTACATCAAGTGGGTGGTGATCATGAAAGAGAGAATGATGCAAACAGCATTCATCATCACTCATTATGCAATACCAATAACAAATTGCAATGGGGACCTGAAATATGGTGAGCTCTCAGTGGGAAGATCTTCCTGCACACACTATGGTTTGTAAGCCAAGCAAACAGCAGGAAGACTTTCATCCTCAAGAAGTGCTTCACACTCAAGTGAAGCCCTTCCATGCCCGTTTGTGTTTTTTCAAAATTTTATCATGCTCAAGAAGTAGTGCATCATCCTCAAGTGAAGTTCCTCCGGGCACTCATTGTGAACTATCTACAGGTGGTTGCTTGCTGACTACAAGTTCAATGGCACACTTTTCCTTTCACACTCCTTGTCTCTCCACCTACAAGCTCAATAGTGTAGTTTCCTTTTGCACTCGTTAATACATGGGGCAATCCATCAGGCTCTCTGTGCTCCTGTCTCCACGGTGCAACTCATTAGCCTCTTCTTGCACTCTTCTACAGGTGCTTGTTTGCCACCATCAATGAAACATTTTCTTTCACAGTCCTTGTACTTTTGGGGCACAAAATTCACCAGCATCTTCTCCATGTACCTTGATAGCACAATTCCACCAGACCTAAATCCTTGCTTTCTCTCCCTTAAGAGTTGTGTAACACAATTAGGAATGGTGACTTCTACTGGGAAGAAGCAAACTATCTTCCGATTGAAAACTGATATAAACATTTTGTGCTCCAATTGAAAGATGGTTTGCTTCTTCCCAGCAGAAGTCAGATAATCTTTCTATCAAGATGAGTTTGTTTTGTTTGTTCATTTGTCATGACGATATCTCCCAAACTATTGTGGCCCCTGCTGTGTTCTTGGTGCTGTTGGAAAGCCTTTGATGAGTAGGGGTGCATTCAGGCGGTTCTCTAATGTTTAGACTTATGATGATGGTGCAAGAGTTGTTGAATATTGAACAATTTTGTCAAAAGAAAATTCAACCAAGTCAAATTGAAATAATTTACAAGGAATGGGGTAAAAGAATTGGGGTAAGCTCTTGGTAATGTTGGAAAGCCCTTAACGAGTGATATTTCTTGGAGGGGATTTTGCAAATTCTAGACCTAAAGGTTGAGGAGATATTGAATTTTAAGTAATTTTTGTTACCAAAATTTAATGAAATTTTTTTAATAGTTTTTTCAAAGTTAAGGTCTATGTCAAGGTATCATTGACATTTGGAGCAATTACAAAGTCTTGTTCACACTTGGGCCACCAACATACGCCACATTAGTTAGTTATTAATTGATGTTAATGAGGAGGTAATATCCATTGTTAATTAATGTTAGAAACATCAAGAACGTTTAATATGTAAGGAACTTTGTAAGGAAATCACAAAAACATATGATCCCAAAATGACAAGTGTCAACCTATAATGATTTGCAAGTTGATTGAATAGTTCATAGAGCTTTGCATTTGATCAATGCTTTGATCTATAAAGCTATGAGGTGATTCTGAACACGATTCAATGGAACAAATGTAATGGAAAGTTGTTGGGGGCAAAATTTATGATCAAAGCAATCTAATGGACAAAGATGACAAGCACTAAACAAGTGTAACAAGTTAAATGCAACAAGGTTAGCAAGACACCTTGATTAAGAGTTTGTTGATTTCAATGACTTGACCCAAAGAGCACAAGCCTCAATTAGCTAACCCCCCATTGGTTATCAAAACCTAGTTAACCAATGTCCCCTTCCTTAAACCAAACCCATTGTTTGAGCCGACACCCCCAACAAAACCTAGCCATTGCCGCCTCTCCTTTAGCATTTTTTTTGCCTACCCACCCTGGCCCTCCCATCCAACTTCCTTGGTCTTCACTACTTCCATGTTCGCACACCATTTAGGGGATGATGTCTCCCCAAGAAACACAATTTTTGGCTCCTAAACTTCCTAACCTTCCATCCTTCCTTAGGGACATCTCACCAAGTTACTTATCATCTTCCCGAGGGAAAAAAACTTTCCAATGTAGTTTCCCCAAGGGAACAATTGTCAAAGAAAAATTGCCCATTTGAAGAATGCATCTTGTCATTGACAAACATATTCTCTTCAGCGAACTTTGATTTCCTTAATGGACGACAACCTCCCCTCTTCTAGGAAAGCTTCTCTTCCCTTGGAAACCATGAACTTCTTAGTAAGGACATGTTGTCGTTCCCTAGAACCAATGTGTCCCTAGCCTTAGCTTTACACATTTTTTCATGCAAGCATTATGACAATTGACATGGTTCCCAAGGTTTAAAGTTATATCCAAATTTTCATTTTGCATTCTTAGGAAGGTTTTCATCATAATGATCCTTTTCCTCAAATGTTAATGATTTAATATAACTACCCCAAGGAGACATAGGCATCCATCCATTCATTAGGGAAGAATAGAAATCATAATGACAACCCAATCATGTCATTATGATTATTCCAAAATTTGACAACAACACCAAATCGATCTTTCCCCATCCATGGAGGAAATTCACGGCTTCCCAAGAAATTGCAATTGCTCTAAATTCACACCTACTTCCATTTGTTTGCACATTGCATTATATTCCTTGTCACATTTGTAAACTTGCATTCTTGCATTCTTGCATTCCTTATAGTCAAGGGTTGGATTCTTGCATTCAAAGCATTCACTATGAGTGAATGCAACCATGACCAAATGCAAACTTGATGCCACATCTATGAAAACCACTAGTGTAGCTAATGTGTGAAGAGCTAAGGTGTTCAAGCTAACAAGTTGCGTGTTTGTACTTTGATTTGTAACACCCTTTTAGAGATAGTTTTTGTTGCTATGAATTGTGATGGGCCAAGAGAGAAACAAGTGGGCATGACTTTTATAGGTCTTGTGCATATATGTGTTCATTCCATGGTCCAAAGTACCTAACTTTCTAGATGGTGAATGTAAATGACTTGATGAAAAAATGTAGTTTATTTTGAATAAATCTCAATAATTTTTTCCTAGTTCACTTAGAGCATCTAGAATCAATATTTCCTTCATCATATTGACATATTATTGTGCATTTGGATTCAAGGATGAGAAGGTGGAGAATCATGTAGTGAATATGGTGCAACCTCATGGATTGGAAAGCAAATTAGCCCCTAGGAAAAAGAAGTGAACACACAATGATTTTATCAAGACAAGATGCCAATGTGATTTCAATGTTGGGCATAATTATGTCACAATCACCTTACATTACTCCATCATTATTATATGGATCATGTAGATAATCATAGTGTTATTTGTCATGAATGCGATGCCACAATGTTTAAAGGTGCGTGCTTGCAATATGCACCACATTTGGGTCAAGCTGTTAGAGATTAGATCATGAACAACATTATTTGTTGTACAAATTATGGCAAAACAAAAATAGAATTGCTTCAAGCAAAACCCCACTTGGGAATCATGGACATGTAATCATTTTCTATATATTCGCATGATATTCATAGTGTTGAGGACAAGTATGTTATTTTAAAGTGTTTGAATGTCACCAGGACATGGCAATTAACATCAAGTTCTTGGTAGATGCAAATCTTAATGTTTTATTACACTTACAATAAAAACCAATTGTTGCAACATTGTATGGGCTCAAATTTAATATCAACATTCAAACTGTATATTAACAAAAAAAAACTCGTGGTGGATATTAAACATCAAAAGGTTATTGATTGTGATGCAACATTTGAAACAAATGATAATAAGGTAATTCCACCTTTCCCTAAGCATGGGATTCCCACATAATTTGTTTTCTATTTGTTTCCATTCCCATTATATAAACTAATGGTCTTTGACAATTGGCAAAATGGAGTTCCCATGGCTTGAACCCTCTTAGCTCGGAACAAGAGCACAAACCTCCAACCATGATTGACAACATTGAAACACAAACTTTAACAAAATTTGCTTAAATGGAATCTAAATGCATTCCTTATTGACAATGCCAATGAAAAATCAATGTCATTAAGCAAGTGTAATTGCTTACCTTTTTGCTTAATGCCCCCAAGCTAGTCATGCACATGTGAAGCTTGGGGAGATCGCATGCAAATTGGAAAAAGTTCCCAAGGAATTAATCCAAGGATAATGTATGCAGAAATTCCCATCAATGCATGCTTAAACTGGTGGTCCTAGAATGTCCATGGTAAAGCTATATGGGGAGGTAGTTAACAAAAAAAATTAACATGTGTGCCAAGGTGGCAATTCCTCGAGGGTGAAAGCACACTACAGGGGGGCCAAAAATGTTGTCACATTGTATTATTTTCCAAGGGTGTCCATATTTGAACTTCAACCATGGTAATTTTGGAGCATATTTTTCCAAAAAAATTGCATAATATGGTAGACCATAACACAAAAAATCCAATTGAAAAGAATTTTTTTTTTGACTTATATTCTATGATTCCAAAATATATGCGTGACAAAAAAATAAACGTCACTATGTACTAAAAATTTGTAAATATATTCAAAAAATGATTGAAATGATTTTAGTCTTTATGAAATTTATAGTATCTATCAAACATTAGGATAAGTTTGTGAGCCATGTGAAGAGTTTGATAATTATCATATCACAAATGGGTGTTTTTGGGGGTAATGACCATAAGTATGTGGTAAATTAACATTTTAACTAACTAACACTTTCAAGTGGAAGATGATAAGATATGTGAGGTGGTTTTAAAATTTTCATTTTAAACATTTTTTGGCTAACTAATTCAAACCCAAATCTAGTGTAGTCCAAAAACAAAAATGAGTTTTATTATATTACATATACCATAAATATACCCATTATTCCTTGAATTTAATTTTTTAATTTTTTTCTTTTAAAATATTATTAGATATCATTAACTTTGTGAAAATAAAAATATCAAACCCAAACACCAACAGTGAAACCCAAAATTAAATGCAACATGGTTTGTAAACATATTCATTACATAAATGTTGTGAAAGTGCCCAAAATGGCCCCCCCTGTAGTGTGCTTTCACCCTTGAGCAAATCATGGGGATGTTTGTTCACCAAGCAAATCATTGGGATGTTAGGGTGGCAATTCTTTGAAGAAGTAATCAAGAAAATATATAAGGGAGGTAATTTCCTAGGAACACATGCGTAAGTGTTACTTGACAATAATTACCATTTTTGAATTACCTCAAAGGTAAAATCATCAAACTTTAATCTTGGAACTTATTATGATGGTAATATGTAATGAATCCAATTTACTAATACTAAATAGGAGTATTTGAAGATTACTTTCACTATTTTAGGATACTTTTTAATGACTCCTTTTAAAAGGTGAACATGTGAAAAATAGTCCCACTAATTTAAGAGATGATTTAAAGATTTAAAAAAAAAGTGACTTCATAAATTGACTTTGAAAAATAAGGCAAGGTAATTTTTAAAAGGATAAGGGAAACCCATGTACTTATGGGTGGTGGGGAACCTTTTCGAGGGTTGAATATTTCTAATCTAGTTTGGAAGAAAGACTTTAGGAGAATTTTATATGATGTTTGGGAAGTAATACGTGTGTATATGTGGTGGGAAAAAAGAGAAAGTTAGGTTGTATGATTCCTTAGTATGCATGGAAGGTAATTAGAGAAATATTATTTTGAAAGACAAGGATGTACTTACTAGAATTTTCAGAACTTTTAATAGCTACTAAAAAATGTAGGAATAATAAGTTTACTTCTATTCTCTTACTCAAAGATGGTGTAATAGTTGGCAAAATTGGCCACAAGACAATAATTACATTATGTAGGTGGTGTTTTAATGTTTTGATTTTTTCTTTTAGTTTTTTTTTATAATATAATTTTTTTTTTATAAATTTTTTAAAACTATGTGCTAAACAAAAATTCTAGCCATGGAAGGCAATAGTAGCCTAAGGAAAGCCATAAAGAATTGTTCTATGAAACTTTGGTTCTACATTCCATCTATATTGATTCTATCACATTTGAATAGTTTCAAGATTGTTTGGTTTCGTGTGGAGGGTTTGTTTTTTATAGTTAATTGTCTTCCTTTGAAAACTTCGCATGTTTGCCAACACATGGTTCAAACACTCATGCAAGAAGATTATTGACCCCATGGTTCATTCCCATGTTTTCAAAGTAATGGGAGATGTCATGTATCTAGAAAAGGTGTTGCATCATGCCCATCTTCACATCCAACACATGTCATAACCAAGAAAGAGGTTTCAAATCAACTTTTCCAACTCCATACAACATATATGTCAATTAAGTTATTCTTTGATTGTGTTAATGCATATTGGGTGCCAAAAATCTACATGTGGTGCATAGGTGCTCAAAACATACCACATGCCAACCATGACATGAATGCCACTATAAAGGCTTAAAAACTTGAAGGAAATGTTCAAAAACATGAAATATAGGTCGGAGGGGAAGAAATTGGATTGGTTCAATATTCATGAACTATTTGTAAACATGTACACTCATTACTACTTGGTATAAAGGCTAATGTAAGCAAACATGTTTCCTTCATAACCAACGCCTGGAATAGTACTTTTTGAATACATGGTCATTGGCACAAGAAATCCCATATTTGCACATCTAGATCCCAATGGTTGAAAACATGGAACCAACAAGGGTTTAATCATAATTGCACAAAGATATCTAACATAATCCATAATCTAGATTCCAAATGGCCATTACCCATGGGCATGAAAAGGTAACATATGCAAAGACAAAATTGTTGTGCTCTTGAAATTGAAGTTTAACCTTCCAATAAAGATTGTAGTTG
>Ga0116229_10011498_pt1 | contig 13033 bp, 9 predicted proteins | sample S1TSphgellanicum_3_FD_87313 | JGI IMG/M metagenome (GOLD analysis project Ga0116229, IMG submission 87313) | Host-associated microbial communities from peat moss isolated from Minnesota, USA - S1T2_Fc - Sphagnum magellanicum MG | ecosystem: Host-associated > Plants > Peat moss > Unclassified...
CACTTGATTCAACAATAAAGAAATAATTTGATCCTTAACATAATAGTCACTTCATGGGCAAAGGAATAAATTGGTTGACAAATGATCAAGGATACATAAGGCAAAAGAGTTAATTGATCATTAACTAAACACTTGGTTCATAGGCAAAGGACTATATTCATGTGTCGTGTAAAGCAATCAATTACTTAACCAAGCAATCAATTCATGGGCATAAGGGTTTTGTGTTTAACCAAACATTCAACTCATGGGTTAAATAATTGTCTACTTACAAAAAGGATTCAAGTGACTAGGCAAAGGAATCAATTGTTTAATTCAAACCACTAAATTCATGGACTTGGGCATTCTATGCTTACGAAAAGCACTAAATTCATGGGATTAAATAATCAACTACTTATCAAAGGACTAAAATTAGTGAGAAAGGAATTAGTTACTTAACAAAGCACTGAATTCATGGGCAAAGGGGTTATGTGCTTAAGAAAACACTCAACTCATGGGGTTGAAGAATCATCTACATACGAAAGGATTGAAATCAGTGTCAAAGGAATCAATTGTTTAACAAAACAATGAATTCATGGGCAAATGGATCTGTGGTCAACAAAGCACCCAAATCATGCAAGTAAAGGAATCATCTAATTACTAAAGGATTGAAGTCAATGCTAAAGGAATTAATTATTTAACAAAACAATGAATTCATGGGCAAAGGGATCATGTGCTTAACAAAGAACCCAAATCATGCACGTAAAGGAATCATCTACTGACCAAAAGACTAAAATAAATACTGAAGGAATCAAATGTTTAACAAAACATTTGATTGAAAGGAAAATGATTAAATGAACTACTTAGTTCAAGAATGAAAAAGAACCAATTGCTTAAAATGGAAATGAATTAGTTATTAGATTTGTCACCTTGATTGAATAAGTAATAAACCTTTCATGAAGGATTGTCTCATTTGAAAAAATCGATAAAAACCCAAGACTTTTAAATAAAAAGTACTAAGTGTTAAGCACCTACACAAACAATGGGAAATTTAGCTCTAGGAAAGAGACTAGGTTGTGGACCTCAAGGAAATGAAAACAATATATATTCAAACAAAACAAACCCTAATGTATGAATTCATCAAGATTATAAATATTCAAATTAACTTTATTAAAACATCGACAATCCAACAAAATTACAATAACTTAATCGGATGAACAAAAATGAATGTTTTTTAAAACTTATAAAAGTCTCTTTGCACTAAACATTCATGCTTTAAGGCTTGCTTGAAGGAGTTACATAGGTTGTGCACACTAAGCTCAAAAGTCATCATCTGCTCATCTGGTTTTTTGAAACCCCAAGGAACCCACCAATTTGGATGAAACAACTCTTTACACACATGACACTTATGATCCTCTTTGCATAACTAAGCTAAACAAAAAGGGTGGTATGTATGCTTGTAGGAAGTAATAACCACATCATAAGATGTAAACCACCTTTTACAATAACCATATGGTTTTAGAAGAATGTAAACTAAAGTAGAATCTTCATTAGTAGGAGGAATTGAGTGTAGAATTAACTTAGGCCAAAAAAATAAGCCTCTTCCTTGCTACATTTCCTCCTATTGTCATTGAACAACTTGAATTTCGTGCTCTAGGTCTATAAGATCTTTTGATACCGACATAATGTCAAAATCAACTTTCCACATATCTAATTTTGTATATTGGAAAACATCTTCATCTTGCATTGCACTCTGTTGTTTATTTTCCAACATAGGCAAGAAATATCAAGTATTTTTTCTAAGATTTGGAGGTTTGCATTTACCACCTCCATTTCCTTAGACAAGGCCTCCTTTGAGGTAACATCGTGCTCAATCATGCTTTCAACCTACAAACCCATAGTCACCAACCTTGAACATTAAACAATGATCTACAACCTAAGATTGTTCGAGTTTTGCAAATTCACCTTAAATCTAAAATGATTTAATCGAAGAGTTTATATGTATAATACAATCATGAACCTTGTCTATTAGTATTTGGAAAAGACATTCAAACTCTTGTTCATCAATATTTAAGCATTATTGAGCATTTGCCAATAATTTCCTCTTGTCTTTAAAAAAAAAAGGTGACTCTATCAACTTGGTTTTAACTTCTTTATTGTGTGACTCCAAATGTTCAAGTTTCCATTTCACCTCAGATAGTAACTCAACCAAAACTTCATGCACCTTTTGAACCTAAGCTATGTCATTAGGTTTGATTCCAAAGGGGCACTAAATGCCAACACTTGGGGAAATCAAATTCCCATTTTCAAGGTCCTTCTCAAATAGAACATTGGGCTTTTGTTTCATAGGACCTTTCATACGATGAATGACAACAAGATCCTTTATACCAAAGGCCAAATCGACATCACTGAACTTGTAATTCGCATACAAACCATGAGTTCGTTTCCACTTTGCTATTTCCTCCCTTCTTAGCTTTTCTTTTGCAACAGAAGTTGTTTTTGCCCAGTTTATGTTTATATCTTTCTCCTAAGCAATGTAGCCTTTGACAAACCAAAGATAAAACTTGATGTTGGTAACATTGGTAGTGCCATAACATTGCGAATACAAACAAAGTAACTCCAACCTAGTGTTGGGATCAAGATCAGAATTTGTGGTTCTAAGGATTTATGGTTTTCCAAAACCTCTATGATGTCCTCATCAGTCACATGCACATTGGTGATATGGGTTTTGGGGTTCAAACCCTTGTTGCCCAACTTTTTGACATATGCAAAAAAACTCTTTTGTTTGGAATTTGTAATCTATTTTCTCCCAAATCTAGGCTTTTCCCAATATGTTTAAATTGCGTGGCATTTTGTTGGACTTTGGAATAATCGATCACATTGTTGTTGAAACAAATATGGCTTTCTAAACTTAAAGCAAGAAGGTCGTGCCTAGATAGAATCAACAAAAACACATGAAAATACCTATCTATCCTTTCAAAAAAATTGACAATTTTAAAGGAAGAAGGTTCCAACATCAAATAGAACTCATGAAAAAAACATAAGTTCAATCCAAGATACAATAACTCAATTGCACCTCTCACCCTTCACACTTTGTCAGGGAAAAAAAAAAACCTAAATTGACCCATTCACGCACAATTGACCTTTCGCGCATTAAAAACCCTATAATTCGTGACCAATTTTGAATTTTATGGGTCAAAATCAGGTTATTTGACCTAGCTACTAACATGCCAACATGTGGCTTTTATCATAAGAAATTTTCCCTCTTAAGAACAATGTGAAGGACATGGTGCTTTGTTTTGATGGCTTTTATTAAGTAATTTGCACTTGTTTGTTTCATTTTGCTCCTCTAGTGCTTAAACCATTTTTTTTGGTTTATTCTTTTTGAAGCTTTGAAAAAAACTTCATGTTCTTTTCATCATGTGTTGACAAGGAGTTCAAGTTCCTTTGAAATGATCAACTTGTACCACGAAGCTTGACCCTGAAGTTCCATCTTGAATAAAAATTTCTACAACACTAGCTTGTGCATACTTGAAACTTAAGTTTATCATTTTTGGAGGTGATTTCAATTGTTGATGGTTTATAACTTTTCTTCAATGGTGAATAGGTTTGTAATATTTCTTATAAGGAGAAAAACAAATCAAATTTGTTAGCACTTAATTTTTTGTGATTCCATGTTAGTTTTTGTTTTCAATATGGTATTTCGGCACGCATACATCTTATGTTATTTGTGAGAATTTGTTCCATTGAAATTGGACAAATCTGAGGCTACATGTTGTATTTTTCAACATTGAGACTAATAAATGTGTATCAAAATTAAGCATGTCACAACCTTAGCCTTGGGCTCATGACTGAGGCAAGGGTTTGCAAAAGTGCAAACCAAGAGTGAACCCGAGAGTCACATTTCATGCTCTCGGGAGTGCAAGAAAATTAAGGGAATGAACCCCCACACTCCCAAGTGAACTCCCACTTTGTGAGTTAAAGTCCCAATGGACTCTCCAATTTTCAAATAACCATTTTAGGGATCAAAACCCATTGGATTAAAAAGTTCCTTATATCATTGAAAATTTCTTGGAACATAGATGTCTAAAATGGGTTTGCATGACCCATTTGGACATTTAAAACATAAGTTATGGCCAAAAGAAAGGCCAAAAGTCAATTTGACAATTCGACTCCGGACCACTAAAAGTCATGAATCACCCCGATTTCCTTATGTGCAGGTGGTATGCCATATACCTTTGAAAAGCTCTCGACGAGGGCTACAATTTTTCTTTAGACCTCATCTCAATTGAAGGTCTGCACGCAAAGTTATAGGCCCCCAAAGTCACATGAGTCCCAACTTTGGGAATTTTGGGACTCCCACTTGGGAGTCCCAATACAAAATGACATTTGGGTGCTGGTCCCATGGCCAGGCACATAGTATATTATAAGGGGGAAGGTGGTGGCTTCCCCCGAGTCTAGGCCATGGTGAATCTTGTGAGTCCATGTTTACTCGTGACTTGTTTGTGCACCAAAGGGTTCTAGCTACGCACTAACCAACCTATTGTTTGGCTTGTGTAGGTCCTTGTGAGTAATTGACTTGCTTGTCAATCTTCCTAATCCCATCCCAGAATTCTAGCACGCCCCTCTACCCTCGAAGTGTTGCGAGCCAGGGAACGTGCCCCAACTCTTTCTCATTTTGCTATCTTCTTCTTTAGACTCGCAGTTGAGTCCATCAAGGAGCTTAGGGGTGCGTCACATGGGTTTAGGGTTTTAGCATTGAGACTAACAAATGTGTATTTGAATTAAGTAGGTGGCACCATGCATGGCTTTTGTCTTAGGAGGCATAAATTTGTGATTTTACCTTTACATTTTTGTGTTTTTCATTATATATATGATCAAGCTTATGGCATCCATATTATTGAAATGATGTTGATCTTGTGATACTTGAATGTTACAGAAGAAAGTGTTCCAAAATTTTGGCTCACAACAATGAAAACAAATGAGATTTTGGGCATACATGCATGACAAAAATTTATACTCTGATAATGTCTATGGGATGTAATTTCTGTGCATGATATGTAAAATATATGCATCATATGCTTGATTTTTTTTCTTATGCACTATCACACATTATTGTTTGAAATGTTTGGACATAGTTGACTAAGATTGTATAATTTATGTTTTTATTTATACATAGGATTCATACCTTTTCATAAAATAATGGTTGAGGTTGTAATAATATTAGTACAACAAACAATCTACATGTTAATTGTCATTGTATTTTTAACATTTTTTTCATGACATAGATATATGGTATTAAAGTAATTGAAATTTATTGCTCACAAATGATTCAAATCTTACACTCAAAACCCAACAATGTTCAAACTTATTGTTGAAAATTAAATTAGCTCACACTTAACATACTATTGGTCTAAATGTAATATAATTTTCTAAAGTAATTTATCCTTTGGATGTAGTTTTGAAAACCTATCATCCTTATTTAAAGCCTTTAGTAGTTAACTTTTAATCTACAAACTTTGGTTTAATCTTTTAGGATATTTTATGTTAAAATATATCAATATACATAAATATTTTATATTGAAATGCATGTACATTTATTTACATAATATGCAATCGCTACATTTCAATTTATAATTTATGAAAAAGATCATAACATACATCACCCCAAAAAATTCAAACTCATTTGCATTTGTTTTAAAAAATGGATATTACTGGGGGGGGAAATCTATCTTATTATTAAAATAAAATATTTTTCACATATATTATGTATTATAATACTTTCTGAAATTATTTGTATACATAGTGTAAAAAACCTATCATCTTTAGATCCTTTGTAACTAACCTTTGATCTAAAACATTCTCTATAGATATTTTTAGGAAATGTTTGTATCATATTATTTGATTATGGTTATTTTATGTTGAAATGAATATTAATATTGAAATTTTCTAAAGGTGTTATGTATCGATATTATGTATTGAAATGTATATGTATTCACTTACACATTATATAAAATTGTTATATTTTGATATATAATTTGTCATGAAATCAGAATTTATTTATATTCCTTTTAAAAAATATTTTGAAATATATGTCATTTTATTTTGAAAATATTTATTTCATAGTTTGAAATTTATATTTTGTACTATAATTGTTGTAAATGTAGTTTAGAAAACCTAATTTTAGATCCTTTAGTAGTCAATTTTTCATATAAAGCCTTTTCATAAACCTCTTTAAGAAGACTTTGAAACAAAAAAAAAAACATTATAAATGTTTCATATTGAAATAAAAATATATTGAAGTTCATATTCAAATGCTTGTTTCAATATATATATATCACTTTTTATATCTAGAAGTGTTCAACACAAATCTTCATCCTTTGATTTCAAAGGATACAATTCACAAGTGGAAATGTTCCACATTTACATTTAGGGTTCATTACCCTTTGTGAATAACTAGGTATTCTTAATTTTATGAATTCAATAAATGATTAATGAAAAATTCATAATTATGTTTTGACATGTATGAATAATTTGAAAATATAAATCTTAAATACTTATTTAAAACTAGGTTAAAGTTTAGGTTTCCCAAAAATAAACTACAAAAAAAATTTGAAAAAAAGTTGATTTCATGTGATGTCATTCATGTCATGACATGAATACATTACGTATTCACGTCGCAACGTGAATGACATGAATACGCAACATATTCACATGACAAAATGAATGATGTCACATGATGTCATAAGTTTGAAAAAGAGTTGAAAAAAAAAATTCGAATTGTTTTCTCAAATTTTTTTAAAAATCTAAATTGTCATGTCATGTGACATCATTCATGTTGCAACACAAATCCATCCATAGCAACATGAAGGTGTGATGTCATGTGATGCAATAATTTTTAAAACAATTGAAAATTCATTATGGTCACATATGGTGTTGATTTGGCATGAATTTTGTGTCATTGGGTTTCTAGAAAGAAGGGTTATGCCTATGAAAGTTTACAAAAGTTTTGAAGACAAAACTTATAATATTTAACCTCCCATTTTTGTCTCTTTTTTTTCAATTTAAGTATTGGATTCCTAAACCTTAAAATTATGTACTATTTAAACTTTCTTGGTGTAATTAATTGATACCCAAACTTTTTATATTATATATGTTGTTTGAATTAATTAGATGTTGTTAGGTGACCCCTAATGTTGTAATTGTATTCATAGGTAGTCATGAACTCATAATTTTAGTCTTGTAGTCATGCAAATGACTACAAATGATTATACTTATTATTTATGGTCAAATTTGGTAAAATTTTTGTAGGGATAATTGCCAATAATTGAAACAAAATAGATATAATATAATATAATATAATATTTTATTTTAAACAAAGTATTCTTTTGAAATATTTTTCTTTTTCCTTACAAAATTTGTAAACATTTAATTATTTTTGAATTATTTTTTTAGTTTGGTAACAATGTTTATCTTAAACCTGAAATTTAATATATCAAAAAATCATGGGTAATGGGTGGTTTTTCCTTTTCATAATTTAGGTTTTTAAAATGAATTATATTTGTTGTTGTTGTGTAGATATGTAAAATTGAGTTTTAGGTCTAGTTTTGGTTTTGAAGATTAAACCTAACATTATCTAGATTGGAACTAATAAAAAATTAGCTAAAACTTGATAATTGGTTTGAATATCATGTTAAAAGATTTGCCATTCAAGTTTTTGTTTCAAGATTATAGGAAACAAAAAAAATCAATTCGAAGACACATGTTATATTAGGATCATAAAGTTAATATATGTGAAAAAACTTTGCTAGATTTTGAAAGGGAAAAAAATTAAATCACCAAATTTTCGTGTTATGGCTTAAGAAATAGCCCATAGTATGGAACAATTTTATGTTTAAAAGAATAAATCATATGTGATATATATACACTAATTTTATTAAACTTTTTTGAATGATTATCACTTTGGCTTCACGTTGAAGTTTGTTATCATATAACCTAAAAAAAATCAACCTCGAACATTTTGAATGTACATTTGGTTAAGGTGAAGAATTGCAAAAGATCAATATTTGTATAAATCAACATCCAAATACATATGGATTGGGCTTGAAGAACACATGAAAAAAATCAATTTCCTAGATTTTTATTGAAGGTCATATTTGCTTGGTAACTTTAAAATTACTCAAGATAACTTCAATCTACTCAAGTTCAATAGTAATGTTCTTGTCATATAGAAAGAAACTTTTAAGCCTCAAATAATCAATTCTTCAAGAACTTTGTTCCAATCTACACAAAGTACAAAAACACAAAGAAAATAATTAGTTTAATTCAAATTTTCATTAATTTTTAAAATTTTAATAATGGTTTCATTGAATGTTCAAATCTAAAGAAATAAAAATAAAAATATGAAACTACAATCTCTTCTATATTTGTATACCTAAATTTGGTCTTTTCCCTTTGATTTGGGGCTTCCTTGCCATCAATGACAACTTACTTATTGATTTTGAAACCCTATAAATGTTGTTATGTATCATCTACCAATTTGAACAAGCAGTTGGTAACATTTTAAACCAACCTAGTTCCATAATAAAAAAGGGGTTCATCAAATACAACAAAACAAATGGCATTATTCATATGGGAACACATATTGAATTTTCACATCTCCATTTAATTACAAAAAAACCAATTGACAATTCTATGGCTAGGCTTTCTAATCAAGTAGGTCATAGCTGATAGCAAGGGATGAAAAGGGTTGGGCCAATGGGGTTTCCCATCACCAAATAGTTTGGTTCAACAAACCTATACAAGAGTCCAATGATGAAGCATAACAAATGTTTTTCGAAGACCTTGTGTTTTATAATTACAAAGGTTACAAGCCTTTATCCTTGTGTAAAAATATTTGGCTATGTAGGTTAGTTTTGCACCAATGCCCCCACATTACTTTTCCTTCTTGTTCATGTATTGTGAACAAGTTTTTCCTACAATTGTCACAAAGACCATGCACTTGGATGTGATGTCAGTTTTGGAATTTGTAGCCATTGTTTCTTGTAATTTTAATTTCTAGATGTTTAGAGGTGGGGTGCACACATTTGCATTGGTGATTAACTATTTGGATGAGACCTGCACACCTAGACATGCTAATGTGGGGTTGTTTGAAGTGCATGAAATTATTAGTAGTGCCATGGTTTTGCAACTTCGAGTTTTATTGAAAAACTTTGGTTTGATTCACCATGTGCTTGTTTTTGTGAAAGATGAAAGCAATAAACTTGGAACTATGGTTGTAGAATTACGGTCTATTGTTGATTGTGAACCTTTGAACCTTTTCCAAGTTTTTGAAGACATTTGTTTTGGGCATGTGATGTCTAAAGCGTGTTAGTATGCAACGAATGATGACAAGGTTTTTGTGGGTTTGAATTCGGTAAATGTGATAGATGTTCAAGTTAGTTTGTAAAAGACAATTACGTGGACAAAAATATCAAGTAAAAGGAAACATGAATGGAAGAAGGCACACATTGAAAGTGGGATGTGGCATTGGGGGTTGAAAACTTTTGTCAAAATAAAGTTTTCCAACAAAGTTGTTATGCTTGAAAAGACTTTAGAATTTAAGCAAATCATACAATTGTGCTATGGGAGGTATAAAACATTGACTTTATAGCAAAGAGTCCCAAAGCCCCGAGTGTGCACCATTGCAAAAGTTATCACATGGTGCTTGAATCTTGTGATGATTGTAGGTGTGATCAACTAGTCTCAAGGTCATTTGAAAGTATAGCTAGAGTGTTATATATAAGATAATATGTGAATTTCATGGATAGTTTTTGAATAGCCATAACATAATAAACTTTTAAAGGAGTACCAAAAAAACATGTAACAATCCATAATCAATGAATATGGATTCCATGCACCTTCATATAATGTTTTTCAATGAATAAAGGACTCAATGGTAACATGATGTGGTAACATTGATACCAAGGAAAACTTTTTGGAAGGATTCCAATGATCAAAATTTTATATGTACCTTGAATTTTATTTTATTTTTGTTAAGTCCTTTATTTAAGGAAAACAATAGTTTAGAAGTTCATTTTTCAAATTTAAGTTTTCCATAAGGTAAATTACGGTTGAAATTTTTTTATAATATTTTTTTAATGATAATTGGTGAGATGACTTGTGTGTTTCAAGGTATCATGTTTTCACATTACCTTTGCAGTGTTAATTTAATCAATTATGAACTTGCACATGTGCTTAAAAGTGTTATGTACCTTAGTGTGCTTTCACCCCTTAACAAATTAATAATATGTTGGCCTTAATGTTGGATCCTTGTTTCAAGTCCTTATAGATTGTGAAAAAGTTTATGGGGCATGGAAATGCAATCACCTTCACCATTAAATATGATGTGAAAAAGGTCATCCTTCTTTTGATGAGAAATTTTGATCAACTATACCCTATTGTTTAAGCAATGTTTGTAATGCTTAGTGATGGATTTGATGGAGTTGTTGAAATTGAAAAAGAGGATGTTAAAAAATTTGGTGTTAAAGAATCCACGGAGTCTTCATATGCACTTGTTGTTAGAAATTTGTTTGTATTTTGGAGGTTATCTATTCCTTTATCTAAGTGAAATCCTTTTGCTTGGTGGTGAAGCCATGAAAGTCAATTTCCAAATGTTGGCTTCCTTGCAATTTAAAAAAAAAGATTCTTGAGTTTCAAATTGAAACAAAAAGAATGTTTAGCCTTGCTAGTGTCTTGATAACTTTGAGGCACTTTGCTTACAAGTTGAAAATCTTGATTAGATCATCTCTATGGTAAAAAATTGGCCAAATGATCCACACTTCAATTGTTTAACAATTGCAAACTATATTAAAATTGAAGTTGCTTTAGGTGAAAAAAATTATGAATTGATTGAAGAATTTGAATATTTTGAAAAGTTGAAGGTTGATAATGATTAGGTAAGTCATTTCACTAAGTTTTCTTTTCTTTTTCATTAAAGTGCTTAAATATATTTTTTGTCCATGTTTGAATGTTCCAAGGTTCTTGGGCTGCTAGGTGTGTTTTTGTTGTTAATGAAGGTGCAGCAAGTTTTGTATATATCCTTGGGCTTCTTCTAGGCATTATGTTTTTGTTGTTGATTGGCATGATGTTTTATTGTTGATCAAGTTGCAACAATTTTTTGGGCACCATGTTTTGATATTAATCAAGTTGGAGAAGCTTTTTGGGGGGTTTTTTTTTTGTTGTTGTTAATCAAGTTGTAGCAAGTTTATGGGCATTGCGTTGTTGATAAAGTTACAACAAACTATTTGGTGACATGTGAGGTAGGGGTGGTGGGGTGTTTTTGTGGGTGTTTGTTTTGGTAAACATTTTGTGCTACAATGGGTAGAATTCTATATAGAATTGGGGTTCAATTCTCCCACAAGCTACTTGATATCTAATGTTTGCATTCTATATTTCTTTGTCTATACATACCTAGCATGTGAAGTTTGGTATACATAACTTGTATGCATATCTAGAAGTTACTTTGAATTTGAAAATTGACAAATACGTTATTAATGAATTCAAAAATTCCAATGGGTGCATAACCATGCTTATAAGGAAAAATTTGAAATATCCATATGCATATTTTTTGTTAAATTTTTAAAAAGAATAAACCTTTTTTGTATTTTCTAGATTGGTTTAAAATACCACAAGTGGTCAACATTGGTTTGAACCAATGTTTGTAGCCTACCTGGTGATCATCCATAGGAAGATGTAGAAAAATGACAATCATCCATAAAAAATAATTTAGTTAGGTCTAGTTATAAACAATATATGAAATACAAAATTTTTAATCAATGTTCTATATTTATGGCTACACATCAAAAACCAACTATAGGAATTTGGCGATTTCCTCTCTTTCTTACAAGTGTGTTCCAGGTGAAGTAGTGTATTGAACTCAAGCTTTATTCTTTTGGAAATTTAATTTAATTAATTTTTTTTGTTTATAAGTTCCCCATTCATGACAATATAATTCTTTGTGCTTAAATCATATGATTGTATAGTTAATAATAATGTAACATTTTATGTTGGCCTTGGGATTTTGATTATTTCAATGCCATAGCTATTTATCCTCCAAGTTCAGGTTTTAGTTGGTGCCTAGCCATTGCATTGTGATGATGACCAGTTCCCATAGCTATGAAATGAACCAATTTATGAGCCAAATTATGCATTACATCATCTCTAGGTCATTAGCAAGGTGAAAGCACACTAAAGGTGAACCATTTTTGTTCAAAAAAGGTGATGCACAATAAATATTATAATACAAAATAAGCTATAATCTTGATGGCATCCTTTGGTTATGCTAAACAAAAACAAAAAACTTGAAAATTTGCACAACAACATTTTGGAAGTCAAAGTTCATTTTGAGTCAAAATTAATTTTGATCCAATAGTTAGATAACGAGGATTGGATAAGATCAATGTACACAAAATATATAATTTACATTTTTTCAATAGCCATAAGGCCTCATGTTTGTGGTTCATGAAACATTACCAAACAAAAAAAAATTAAAAAAATAATGCAATGCCCAGTTTTAAAATCTCTTTCTCTTTGATATGGTAGTGGTTTTTTTCTTTAAACAAATAAATATTATGCATTCACTATTAAACAAAAATAAAAAAAACACATTTTTTGAATGAAACTTTAAATTTTCAAATTTTCTTAGATTTAATTAATGTATATCAATATCATACACCATAAAAAAATTCATCCAAAAATTCCATCCACAACCTTAGTTTTGAAGTATATATTCAAAATTTCAAACTCTATGATGGGTATTATTTTATCACAAATATATTTCATACACTTAAATTTTTTAATGTTTGTTGAAAATTTCAAAATAATTGATTATATTAAGTCTAAAGTTAATCAAATATACTTAAAACAAACAAGAAGAATTCAAGATGTGATGTTCATACATTACAAAAAAAAATTAATTATAGAAAGATTATACTTGTGATTACAATTTTGAAAGGGGCTTAGTGTGGTTTCACCCAACTGCAAAAATTGTCAAACAAATGATGTAATTGGTATTTGA
>Ga0116229_10011499_pt1 | contig 13031 bp, 5 predicted proteins | sample S1TSphgellanicum_3_FD_87313 | JGI IMG/M metagenome (GOLD analysis project Ga0116229, IMG submission 87313) | Host-associated microbial communities from peat moss isolated from Minnesota, USA - S1T2_Fc - Sphagnum magellanicum MG | ecosystem: Host-associated > Plants > Peat moss > Unclassified...
ACATTAGTAGCATACTACTTGCTAACAACCCGGTCTATCATGCTAGGACAAAGCACATTGAGGTGCACTACCACTTTATTAGAGAAAAAGTTCTAGCAAAAGAAATTGACCTCATTCATGTCAATACTGAAGATCAAGTTGCTGACATTTTCACAAAGGCTTTAGGTACAGACAAGCTAAAGAAATTTAGAAAAATGCTTGGTGTACTAGAAGTGGATTTGAGCTTGAGGGGGAGTGTTGAGAATTCAAGCTCAACTAATTAGGTTTCATTAGTCACTGGAGTAGGAAAGTAACTAGGTTACTTTCACGAGGTTGAATTACTTTCGTTACTTATTTTAGTTTGGTTATTTGTGGTGTGGTCTTGTAGTTAAATACCTTGGTGTTGATGGTTTGCATTTCTTTTCTTCATTGCACAAGTTTGTGTGTTTCTTGTGATAAGAACCTTGGAGAGTTCTTGATGTTGTGTTTTGTGTTGTGAGCATTATGTTGTAGTTTCCTTTCAATAAAGATTTATGTTTGCACTTGAGTAGATCTCCTATTTGTTAACATTGTGGTTGGTTTTGGATGCAGATTCAAACTTGATAATCTAGTCCCTCTTCCTAGTCTAATCCCGGGACTTCTAGCACGCCCCTCTACCCCCTTTTAGTGCTGGAAGTCGGGAGCACCCCTCAAGTCCCAACTTTCCGCAACTCTACATAGTTGGACCCTCAAGTGGGTTTAACAAGGGACTTGGGAGTGCGTCAAGTTGAAGCATCATTTAAACCCCCTCTAAATAGGACACATTCGTAGCAAGCATGAATAGAGTTGTAAGTCAAGCCCAAGTGTTGAACCACCTTCTTAGCATGTGATACATTGACTTTGGCAAGGTGTTGTCCTTTAGGAATAGGTCAATCTTTAATAGTGAAAACAATTCATCAACAAATGTGTTATTCCACCATGTGTAGTTATTAAATTGAAGAATAGTATGATGGCATTAAGGCGGTTGGTGGGATATCCTTCATAAAGTAGAGTACAAGGCTTGTGGAATAATTCAGACATGGTTTTCTCATAATCTACCTCCTATTCTTCCCAATTTGGAAGCTTGTTGTCTTGACCCCCATTATTCTCCCCAACAATTTCCCTTTCATGCTTGGGTGGCCCCCCCCTATTGCCCCCTTGTAACTTATTAGACCTCCTTAGTGTTTCCATAACCATCTTCCTCATTTATGTAGCTTGGTCAAGGCCCAACATTGGGTCTACTTCATTATGGCTCCATTATAGGTTTCAATTGCTTGTGACTGTTGGAGCTTTGGACATTAGCGGGCTTTCATCACAATGACAAATACACACATGAGAATATATGGAAGTGGAATCAAGGAAGAGAAAAAAGGTTTTACATCAACCACCATTTGGAAAAATCAAAACTCCCAATGTCTTAATTACAAGCATCTAGATTATACAAATGATGTATTTATTGAGCAATGGATTGACCTTACCCCTAGGGGGGTGGTGCAAAGATAATCCGACTGAATTTATGGAAATGGTCATGTATTGTGGGCCTTAATACAAGCCTCTTGCCTCCACAGCACCATGTGCATGGGCACCTATATTTTATTAATCCTAGTTGATCAAGAACAACCTCCTTTTCCTTGTGCAGTTTTTCTCCCCATGTTTTTGGTCAACGTGTACCTTCCATAGGCCTAGTGGGCTCCATGACCTCAAATGTCCTTCAAACCCACATAAAAGTTGTTAAATTGCCTCAACTAATTCACATTCAATTATTGGTAGATCACCTTCCAACATTACATCAAATGGAAAATTGATTCACTAAACATTGACTTCAAAAAAGAATTACCAACAATTTTTTTTGTTGTACACACCTTTGTGTTATGGCCTTTGACAGGAGCTTTCTACTAATGCCATTTGCTTTAGAAACACGGTCAATAAATTAGTCGTTTGTTGTTATTCCCGTTAATTTTGGGCTTCCAAACTAGCATATATCCTTTGATTTTTGGGTAACAAATTGGGTATGTACAACTCATGTCCCTTGATTTGTGGGCAACAAATGGATATAAGTAGCTCTCATTCCTTGGGATGCTAGCAACATGAATACACTTCCTACACCTAAGAATAGGAATGATATTAAGTATCATCGTATTAAACTATATATGCCATTACCACATGCAACCCATATATTACAAGTGAGTCATAGCAAAATAATAAGAATATATATATATCAAGAACAATGTCAAGTCTCCTACAAACAAATAACCAACTCAAAACAACAAGGAGTCTTGCAACAATGCAACTGAAAATAGCCAACGAAATCCCTCAAAATGAATTGTCTCAAAGCAAAATAAAATGCCTTAGACGGAATGAGCTCAAAGCAACCCATGCATCACATCTTTGACTATGGTGCAAAGGAGACCGCTCTCTTTGTCACACTCAAAAGGCTTTCAAACTCAAAGGAATACCTATTGTTTGGGAACAAGATGACGTCATGAATGTTCTTTACCTCCTGAAATTCCTGCATTAGAAATGTGTGCAAGGGAAGTATTAGGTCCCGCAGGCCACCAACATCCTTTAGAGCTACAATAGACCATTCCCAAATGTTCTATGTTAAAACTTGTGGCTTGAACGTCTCTCCTACATCCAACATTGGAATTACTGATGCACAAACGTCACCTTGGCTACCTATTAATTAAACCAAAGTAGGTTACTAACCTGCAAAATCCTACCAACTCTTTAACACAAGCCATGCGTCCCACAACAAATTCAAGAGTTGGACGTCATCAAGATCCTTCATAAGAAATGGCCAAACCATGCAAATGAAGACAATATTTACAAGCACTAAGGGGATGAAGGTGCCCCATGAATAATGTCTTCATGTGCTGCTACTACCCAAGTGATACCTATGTAGCATTGGTCAACAAGTGCTGGTTTTCATGTTTGGTTTGTCTAGCCCTCTTGTTGTTATCCATCTATGATCATGGTGGTTGCAAAATCAATCTTACTTCTACTACTGCCCAAAATTGAAAATGAACAATAGGACGTACCTCACAACATCATACATGTAAGAAATTGAAATGTAGTTCTCCTTTGCATGTAGATTCAAAAGTTCATATCGAACCATAGGTGGTTTACTGTTCTCAAAATTGAACCATCATAAAAATGGGTCATTTTGAATATTTGAATTAGATGTTTGGCTAACTTTATGGGATAAAGCAAATTCCATAGCTTAGAATGTGGCTATTTTTATCACAGACATGGGCCATTAACTTTTTTTACTGAATTACAGAACCTTAATGAAACACCTCTGATGGTGAATACGAGTTCAATTTAAGATTTGTTGTGGGTAGTCAACTCCAGATGCCCAAGTCACAACCTACATTCAACATACATAAACCACATGGGTGCATCAAGTCATTCAAATAGATTATCCCATGAATAAATGCATAGGAGATTAGGGACTCAATTCAACCAATTGATCTAGAAGGGTCAATGCATAATGGGCAAATTGGACCTATGGACTATTATTATGGTGCGATTGGGTCTTTAGTGAAGAGTAAGAAGTGTGTCCTCTTAACAACAAAGCCTATATAAATTATGGTAGACATCATAAACTCTACAAATAGACAAGGACCCAAACTCATGGCAATTACAACATAACATTCAAATTGCACAACATCTAATAATTAATATGATGTTTCTTGCTTGTTTACTAGCCAAAATGTTGAAATTAGATCAGATGAAAATTTGAGCTTGCCTAGTGATTTGGTTTTACTTGTAGGAAGTTGAAGATGATCAAGCATTAAACTTACAACTCATGACTTACTCATGGGAATTAATGTCCACATGAATATCAACACAAAATAGATGAAAAATGCAACTTCAAGGATATACAAGATGATTAATAAATATACCAACAACTTCTAATTAAACTGGCTCACTTTAAAAGCTTGTGAAGTTTTGAAATTTGTAACTTATAACTTCTCATATGTTCAATTATGACTTAGTTCATAATAATTTTAAGAAGTTCTAATTAGTTAGAGGTAATTATAGCGCATGCCAAAAAGCTTGTGCATTGCTTCAAGAGGCTACCACAAAGAGATAAAAATAGTTTAAGAACTTAGTTCATATCAAAGCTTGATTATTGAATATGTATTAATATTAAGTTTAGTTATTGGCTAACGTAATCCACAAAAAATCCCATGTCAATGTATGTCAAAAATCAAAATTATCATATAGGAAAGTATTGGGGAAATGGAGCAGGCAATTAAATGTGTCATTATAGAGATGGGGAAAACAATAATGGTTTGGTTCAGTAATTGCCTTAAGACTTGTGCATAATGGCTATATTTGCACCAATCCTTTAGGTCCAATTTATGAAGTTGGAAAAATGTTAATAGTTGATTATGGTTTCCTCAAACATAATATTTTCTCTTATGGTGAAAAATGGGTATTAGCCAATTCTAACCATTAACGATTTTTTAATGGATGAACATCTATTATTTGTGAGACTTGTAGTAAGATTTTTTGCTTTGTAACATTGGGACCAAGTGATAGTGCTATTACCTTGCAGGCATATAATCCCCCACTTCGATTAGTGAAGTTGGCTATGTTTTGAAAATATTATTGATTTGAGGGTTTGAAAATTTGAACATTTATCCATTTGTGTGTTTTATGGAGGCAGGTTTTGTTTTGAATCTATAGTACATTAATTCCATTCCCAAATTGATGTCTTTGCAAAATTGATTAACCTTAAATCTGAAAGACGATAATTTTTAGTCTTTTAAGACTATTCAATCTAATTATTAGTCTTTTGCAAATCTTGCATTTTGCAGCCGTCTTTTTATTCTAAATATATTTCTTTCTTACCGAGGGGGGAACTAATTGCAACTATTTTGTTTCTTTGCAAACATGGATTAGAATGAAGAGTAGTTCTATTCACTCAATTTTTTTTAATCCATCATGTGGACATTAGCTTGCAATTCATCTTAACAATGGTTGGTAAATTTCCACTTGTACTCTAGGTCTAGGACAATTTTTAATATTCTAGTGCACCATCACATGCATCTGTAAATGCACGATGTAATTGTTCTTCAATTTTTGATACTAGGTGGAAATATTTTTTTTGCATTTTCTTAAATAAGGATTGAGGTTGGTAATATGTATAGTTGGCCTATACAAGGACATTAGCTATAACCATTTGAATGGAATTAGAAGTTTTGCTCAAAACAAGAATAGATACAATTAAGAATAAATAACGAATATATATAATTAACAATCTCTCACATGAAATGAAATGTTGGTGTGGCTTTGGGTTAGGCATCTGAAAAATTGAACTAGTTTTCAGAGGAAACATATTGTGTCTTTGATTAGTTTTTATGTTCAATTTTCTTTTATTGGTCATCTTTATTATTGGTAATGTTTTACTTTAGAGCACCTTTGATGGGCTACAAGGGCTGCATGCAATTTCCTTTGTTCATGATTACTGTAACAAGTTTGCAACAATGAAGACATTTCAAGAATGGATAAAGGTAAAAAATGCATCTAACTTCAACCTTGCAACGTCAAGTTTTGCAACGAACTTGTTATCTTGTTGGCAATCCGTCCTTAATGACTATTGGAAACTAAACAAGTGAGTTTCACACAATGGCCCTACCATACGTATACATTTTCCCCAAAGCACCAAAATGTCAGTTTGTAAGCATTTCAAGCATCCCTTTGAGCTTCAAGCAATTCTTCAAGTTTTGGCAATTCATGACAAAGTTGCAATTTTCATCAAACTTTGAAAGAAATAAATTACAAGCAAATTGAGGTTCATGTATTAACCTTGAGTCACAACTTGATTGTTATGTCACTATTGCATGCATAATTATACAAAGATCCTAACATGAACGTTGGTGATGAAACTAATGTACAGAACACAATGAGTAAAAATACAACAAAGAAGCAAAATGAGCTTCAAACCCTAAACACCCATATAACTACAAAGAACGTTGCTAAGATTTCACCTAATTTTGGTTTTTTAAATCACTAAAAATCAAATTTGAAATGATGTTATTAGTTGTTGATTAATCACACGAATATATAAAGGAATAAAAAATATATATATATAAGCATGATGTTTTAAAAGTATTTTGTGATGTAGCCAAGGTGGTGGTCACCTAGAAAATAATTTAACCAAATTTGGCTATGTTTGTATGGGTTGTAACTTATAACATATTTGCTTAAATCTTGTGGCCAAACATGATCATTGATTGCCAATTTTCCTACAAATACCTACAAAATTAAAACATGTTGATTGATATAAAACAATGACATGTACATTACAAATGACTTAATGGACCATGAATGATTTATGTGAGTCATGGATTATAATACCACAAATTGTTAAGCTTTAGTTCCATAGTTTTCCTTAGTATTAATGATTTGAATCCTAATAAACCTCCAAGTATAATTATTAAAAGTTGAATTAGCCTTTGGATATTTTAGTGTAGAAGACTTTTTTATTTAAATTAATGCAAGGCTTAGTTAATTTTAGGACCTAATAAACCTTTTTAAATGCATTATCCTTTTATGTTATAGAGAAGGGAAAGGGGATGTAGAATTAGATGTGATTTATTAATATATTGGGAATACAAGCCCATAATTAACAATAACATTTTGCCATGACAATATTAAGTTAGTTTGTAGAATAATCTTTAGGCACAAATGATGTATTTGAAAGATTTCTAAGATGTAGTCCTAATACATCTTTATTTAGTCTTCACTTCTATCAGATTCTTAAATATAATCAAAATCAAACTTAGGTATTAACATTTCCACTTGAGTGGCCTCAGGTGAATTACAACTTAGTAAACAATTTTAAGGGGATATATCACAATTGTAAAAACTCTAGAATGCGATGAATGGTGCAAGCGAGGTATTCGACTCGATGCTGCATGGAAAGGGGGTTGATTGGGCCTCGCAGGCAACGATAATGGCCATCACCGGAAACCGAAGTTCAACAATGAAGACGAACATCATCGTTTTCACATTAACACTATTCAAATCTTTCTGGTGCGGCTCCACAAGCAGGAAAAAATTCTAAATAGATTGCTAAGGCATGTGGGTTAGGAGACAATTGACAATCCCATGTCGAATGATCAACTCAAGTTCGCACCACTCTTCGGGACGGTTCTTCTTTGCACGACCGTTGAGAGACATTCACGTCAAGCGGTGTTTTTTCAAACTCTTCCTTTTCTATTAGTGAAACTAGAAGATTCGAAGGCGTAGCGACATCATTCACCATGTCTAAATTTTCACCTGCATCAACAAAAACCAAGAGGGTAGAAGAAACAATGGGGTACTTACGTTTAGAAGGGGTCGAGGCTTTTTTATTTAACAAATTAGGGTAGGTGTAAGGTGTGGGAGTGATGGCGGAACCTCATGAAACCTCAAACATCTTAGATCTAATGGATTCATTGAACCTTAATTTCGACGGTGGATCTAAAAGTATGTGGGGTTTTTTGGTGATGCAAATTTTAATTCTAATTTACTATGTACTACATAGTTAATTAGTGCATGGAAGAAAAAATAAGTAGGGGATATCAAAAAAGTAAATGGTACGCCGAGATGTTACTTTAACCATTGAATTGATTTAGTCAAGTAAGGACTCAAGGATGTTTACTTGTTACTATTAATAAATTATCCTAGTAGTTAGTTATTTGAGATAATTAGGATGAAGAAGTAGGATGTGAGGGTCAACGGACGAAAAAGATAAGGATCAAACTCAAGAACCTCATCAAGATATCCAAAATAAGGGGAAGGATGAGTCCTTCAATCCCATTAATCATGAAGATTGTCATCTTATTTGATTGGAAGATGGAATATGTTTTGTGTTTCATGGGGCCCAAGAATTTTCATCGTAAAATCAATTGGAGGGCAAATCATTCTCAATTCTCATTGGATTTTGAAGGATGCGAAGATTGTTGATTGGAAGGGAGGATTTTGAAGCTTCCATTGGACAAGGGGAACAAGCTCAAGGAAAGGTCATAAAAGCTTACCAAGGGAGAGAAAAGTATCTTGTGTTAAGGGAAGGGGAAAGGAAGAGAATGAATGTGTGAGGAAAAAAATTAGTTCTTATGTGTGGAAAGGTGTTGTTCATGGAAAAGATGTGTGCAAGAAATAAGCATGGAAGGATTTCCATGATAAAGTCTCTAGAGTTTTATTTCAAATAGTTGTTCCTCCCAAATCCACCGTTGGATTTGTGTCAAACTTAAAACAATTTTTGCTTAAGAGGTGCTAAAAGCTCTTTCCAAATTTCAGCATCATCAAATTTGTAATAAGGGACCTACGTTTGCCAAAAGTAGAAGGTGTTTGTAGTAGAATTCATGGAAGGATTTCCGTGACAAAGCCTCTGGAGTTTTATTTCAAATAGTTGTTCCTCCCAAATTCACCATTGGATTTGTGTCAAACTTAAAACAATTCTTGTTTAAGAGGTGTAGAAGGTTTTCTCCAAATTTCAGCGTCATCAGTTTGGCTATAAGGGAGCTACACTTGCCGAAAGTAAAAGGTGTTGTAGTGGAGTTCATGGAAGGATTTCTGTGACAAAGCCTTTGGGGTTTTATTTCACATAGTTGTTCTTCCCAAATCCATTGTTGGATGTGTCAAACTTTTTAAAAAAATCGTTAAGGAGGTAGAAAGTTCTCTCCAAATTTTAACATCATCGGGTTTGCTATATGGGAGCTACACTTGCCGAAAGTAGAAAGGTTGAAATAATCTATTTTTTTTCAATCTAAGCAAAGTAATTTTTAGTCCCAAGGCTTAACTTTTGATCAAAAAGACAAAAAAAAAATTATAAGATTTTGTAACATGATTCCTTTTTAGATTAGCTTTTCAAAAATCAAATGCATGTTAGATTAGGAGGTTGTATGTAGATGTTATGACGAATAGAACAAAAGGGGTTCAATAGTCAAGCGTGACATTGAATGAACATCAACATAATGCCCTTTCACATTCCATCATCGTGAATTACAATTCTCCCACAATGTTTTTGTATTTTCCAAGTGAGCATAACGCATTAGATTCTTAGTGACGCACTCCCAACTCCTTGGAGGACTCAAATGTGAGTCCAAGTAAAAGACAACAAAAGAGGGAGGAGTCAGGCCACATTCCTTAACTCACAACACTTTGAAGGGTAAAGGGGTGTGTTGGAGCTCCGAGATGGGACTAGGAAGAGTTGACAAGCTTCATTCACTTACATGGGCCTGCACACAACTCACACAAAGTGATTAGTGCATAGTTGGAGCACCTTTGGTGCTAAGACGAGCCATGGGCAACGCGAACACACTAGATGTCGTAACCCCACTTTGGGCGAAGTGGGAGAATGTAATTCCCATTCCCAAAAGTGGGAGACTTGGAGTCCTCCGGGACTTTCAAAAATTTAGAAAACGATTTGAGGGGTCAAATATCCTTGCATTGTTACGTTTTTAGTCTCATTGGAAAGGTCTTGAAGTGTAGCTCTCCAAAATGGCCTCGCATGAGCCATTTGCACATCTGCAGCCCAAGTTATGGGCAAAAGAAGGGCCGGGAGTCAAACTGGCAGTTTCACTCCTGACCATTAAAAATCAGGAATCCACCTCTTCCCGAGGTCTGATTCAAGAGTGCGACATGGCGTTGAAAAGCTCTCTTTGAGGGCTACAACTTAGCATTAGACCTCGTTTTCATTGGACTCTGAAGTTGGGAGTTATGAGCTCCCAAAGTTGCAGGACTCCAACCTGGGACAGTTTCAGGACTCCAACTTGGGAGTCTTGGGAAAAAGTGCCATTTGGATGTAGTCCCCGTGGAGAGCTACAGAAAATACTATATGGGGGAAGGTGGTGGCTTCCCCCGAGTCCGGGCCGTGGTGAGTCTTGTGTGTAAAAGTGCCCGTGGCTTGTCCCAACACCCAAGGGTGTTCCCGAATGTGAACTAACCCTCTTGTGGTTGGTTTTGGATGCAGATTCAAGCTTGATCTTCTAGTCCATCTTCCTAGTCTAATCCTAGGACTTCTAGCACGCCCCTCTACCCCTTTCTAGTGCTAGAATTGGTAGTGCCCCTCAAGTCCCAACTTTCCACAACTCAACATAGTTGGACCCTCAAGTGAGTTCAACCCGGGACTTGGGAGTGCGTCACTAGATTCACCACAACCCGAACTTGGGGGAAGCCACCACCTTCCCCCTTATAGTATACTTTGTGGTTGGCCACGGAGTCCACATCCAAATGGTTTTTCTCTCCTAGGACTCCCGAGTGGGAGTCCCGAAATTGCGCCAATTGTGATTCTTGCGACTTTGGAGCCTCATAACTTTGCGAGTAGACCTTGGATTGAGATGCGGCTTAAAGCAAAATTGTAGCTCTCGTTGAGAGATTTTCAACGGTATGTCACATGCCCTCTATCACCAAATAAATCAGGTTGACTCCCGACTTTTTTTGGTCGGGAGTCAAACTGACAGTTTGACTCCTGACCTTTCTTTTGGCCATAACTTATGTTTCAGATGTTCAAATGAGCAATGCGAGCCCATTTTAGACAACTACATTCCAAGAGCTTTTCAATGATATAAACAATGCCACAAGCTATTGAGTTTTGACCTTTAAAATCGCTCTTTGAAGATTTGGGAGTGCATCGGGACTCCATTTCCCAAAGTGGGAGTTACATTGGGAGTGTGAGGGCTCACTCCCTCATACTCCTTCACACTTTTTTACACTCTCGAGAGTATGTGATGTGATTCTTGAGCTTCTTTTTGGCCTGCACCCTTGCGACCTCTTTGTCTTGGCTCACGGGCTTCCTCTTGCTCCGCAACCTTGTAACCCCTTTGCTTTGGTTACAAGCCCAAAGCTAGGGTTGCGACACTCTCCCCCACTAAAAAAAAAGGGTCAATGCCCTCATGGACACTTAGAAATTATTTCCTCAATGTAATTGCTTTCATTTGGATTCTTGGCCATCAAATGCTGACTTTTGCGATAGGACCTTGCTTCAAGCTAACTCAGGTGTCCCCGAGTTTCCAACACTTTCTTAACAAGTCCAAGGAGGGTCTTATAAAAAACCCTTAACCATTGCTTCGTCAAGACCTAAACTAGCCTAATTCACAAAGCACTCATTTGGGAGGCAATTTTCGTCCTTCCCCTCATGAAGAACTCAAATCAAGTCAAATTTTGACCTAAGCTACTTGACATGACTTGTGTTTCAAATGTTCAAATGAGCAATGCGAGCCCATTTTAAAGATCTACATTCCAAGAGCTTTTCAATGATATAAAGAACGCCATAGGCCATTGAGTTTTGACCCCTGTCGCTTTCTGAAATTTCGGGAGTCCACCGGGACTCCATCTCCCAAAGCAAGAGTTACCTTGGGAATGTGAAGGTTCACTCCTTCATACTCCCTCACACTTTTTTACACTCTTGAGAGTATGTGATGTGACTCTTGGGCTTCTTCTTGGCCCGCAACCTTGTAACCCCTTTGCCTTAGTTGCGAGTCTAAAGCTAGGGTTGCGATAATACATGAAGCTTCATTGCGAAGTCTCGAATCCCAACAATCTAATTCATGTGAGTCAAAATATGTGCTAAGTGAGGAGTCTTCTTCATGTTCCTTAGAAGCAGATGACCTTCATTTGGATCGTAAGAAAAATAATCGGTCGACCCCCTCAATGCATGAAAGGGAAAGGAAAGGTAAGGGTTTTTCTAGTTTTGATGTGTTAAGTAGGATTGGTTAGATTCCGTGTGTTTTCATATACTTGGTTAATCAATTTTTTTCACACCTTGTTCTCATAAGCATATTCACTTTCTTTCTTATAAAAAATCTTTATATAGGTCTCTTACTAAAACATTCAAAAAGTTCAAATTTGGGTTATTGTTGTTATATAAGCATTATCACCTTTTCGGGTTTATTGATGTACATGGAAATATTTTCTAACATTTATTACAAATGTTCCACCCACCATTTTGTATTGTTGCTGCAACCTTAAAATGGTCATTCCATTTCCCTACCAACTTGTCAACAAGCTTTGCCATATAATAATACATTATGTTTTCAAGAAATATGACCCAGTAGGTTTTTTTTCTTTTTGCATATTTACTTTTATGGATTACAATTTTGCAATGTATTTATGTGACGGAGACCTCACAAACCCTTCAAAAAATCTTCAGCAGTCCATCATTTTTTTTGTTTTTTCACTTTCATTCCCTTCACATGTACAACATGTAAATCACAATGTCAATGAAACACATTTAAAGTTATCATTTTCCCTTTCTTGCATATGGCCCAATAGAACATGATCAAGAAGTGTGATTTTTCATGATCATGGGTGGTTGTCCAAGCATTGTTGGTTTTTTAAATACAATGTTGTGCGGGTAGTGCTATAAATATTTTTTAACGAGACTTATAATTTACTTTTATTTGATGGATGCTCTCCTATAATGTCACAACCCTAGTTTTGGGCTTGCAGCCAAGGCAAAGGGGTTACAAGGTTGCGGGCTAAGAGGAAGCCTGGGGGTTAAGGCAAAGAGGTCACAAGGGTGCGAGTCAAGAAGAAGCATGAGAGTCACATCACTGTGAGGTGACTTTCCATCCCTCTACTCCCGGTTCTACAAGGTGATTATGCTTGCAAGCACAAATGCTACTGGCGAAGGAAAGAATGCTAATGCAATTCTAAATGTTAAGTTGCGTTTGTAGTTGAAATCAAGTAATCTACCTCCTATGCATAATTTATGATTAAAACTGATAGATATATTTTTTCAAGCTCACAAACTACACGTTCTAGGACTTTATGCCAAATTGTTATTCATCCAAACCAATGTTTAAGGACTTAACACCATGTCCAACCTTGCTGCAGACCACTAATCACTTAAAATGTTGTTTCTCACCCATAGATTGTTCAAATCTATCTAACAATAAGGCGCACCAACCTACCAAATCTTATGATGTGCAGCTACGACAGTAAGGAGTTATACCACCAAACCCGAGAGGGTTTTACAAAGGTGATGATTAAACCTTGCTATAGACCACTAGTCATTTAAAATGTTGTTTCTCACA
>Ga0116229_10011502_pt1 | contig 13028 bp, 7 predicted proteins | sample S1TSphgellanicum_3_FD_87313 | JGI IMG/M metagenome (GOLD analysis project Ga0116229, IMG submission 87313) | Host-associated microbial communities from peat moss isolated from Minnesota, USA - S1T2_Fc - Sphagnum magellanicum MG | ecosystem: Host-associated > Plants > Peat moss > Unclassified...
CCAATGCACCTTTGGATTTGGTTACAAATAGGTTACACATAGGTATGCATAGGTACATATAGGTATGCCTAGGTACATAGAGCCACACCTAGGTTAGGCATAAGTACACATAGGTACACCTACCTAAATACCGAGGTTATGCATAAGCTACACCCATAGGTATGCATAAGTATACATAGGTACAACCTTATACCTAGGTATAAACCTAGGTCATATGTATGTTAAGCTAGGTTGTATGTATGTAAGTTATTTCATACATAGGTCATGCATAGGTTACAACTTAGAGCCTATCTACGACCTGACCTACCTAGGTCATACATAGGGTAGAATAGGCTAGGACATCATATCTGGGGTTTAAGACATCGTATATGTGTAGGTTATAATGTTGTATGTAGGCTAGGCCATACGTACATAAGCTAGGTCATTTGTATGTAGGCTAGGTTTTACATACATATGCTAGGGCGTATGCATGTAGGTTAGGTTGTATGTACATATGTACATAGACTATGTCATAGGTATGTAAGCTAGCACTATGGGAAATCATTGTCCTATGCAATTAAAAAATGTCCTTTACAATTAGTTTGCAATTCAAATTAATTATAAAGGACATTTTTTAATTGCATAGGACAAGTTGCAAAGGACATTATTTCTCATAATATAGGTTGTATGTACATAAATTAGGTCATGAGTATGTAGGCTAGGTTGTATGTAGGTCATACATATGTAGGCTAGTACATTGTGCATAGGCTAGGTTTCACATACATATGCTAGGTCATCTAGTATGTTAGTTAGGTCATATGTAAGTCATACATAAACTACAACTTAAACTACCTAGGTCATACAAAGGTTAGGCTAAGCAACTAGGAGGTTGTACATACATTAAGTGGTATTTATGTAGGCTAGGTCATACATAAACCATAGGTCTTTAAACTAGGTTGTATGTAGGCCTTTAGGCTAAACTAAATTTTACATATGTAACCTAGGTCATACATACATTGCTATGTTAGCCTATTTAATTAGGTATGCTTAGGTCTACATAAGTTATTGTAGGTCATATTAAGTAGGCCTAAACATAGGTTAGTTTAGTTAAATTAGCCTAGGTTGATGTAAATAAGCCTAGGATAATCTAGATAAACATTAAAATAAATTAGGTCAACCTAGGTAGGCCTACCTAGGTTAACATATGTTTAAATCTAAAATAATCAAATATTATACTTGAAGTTAGTTTAGTTTAAGCTACTTAAGTTGTTAAAAATTAGAAATGTTCACAATAATATGGTGAAATTTATTATTACATTAAAAAATATGGGGCAATGGTTAAAGATTTGAACCCTAAATGTGAAGGTGAAGGGTTCAAGCCCTCACACTTGTCAATTACTTGTATTAGATTGCTTAGCTTGGTAGTTACGTTTAGGTTCCTATCCTAGGTTCATTTCTTTCATAGGTAGCCCATGTTGTTGAAGCCTAAAGTAATTAGCCTAGGCTACCCAAGTGGCAATATAACATTAAACCATGTTTGTACATATATGAACCAGTTATACAATGGATTAATCTACTAAGCAGCCAATGTATACAAGGGTGGTTGTGTGGAAAGTGTGTGGACATGTTGCCATGCAACTTGAATCATAGTCCAATCCACTATACATGGTCTAAACTAGTCTAGTAATTTTTTTGCAATATAACGAAAATTGGGTGGAATGTAGAGTGACCTAGGTCAAAAATTTGTAATAATGGTATAATAACTAAATGAATATTATACACATTATGTCTACATCAAATTTTTGCTATGTTTATAGGTAATCTTATCTTTGATTGGCGTTAATGAGAATGGACACTTGAAGAATGTAGTAGTTTGTAGGTTTCTATTTTGAAACATAGCAAGAAGACATTTGTTTTAACTAATGATGTGTGTTGGCTTTTGATGGTAGTCAACATCCACAATTTGTTGCATTAGAAGCACAAATATCTTGAACGGAACTTGTGTTTTTAAACCTTCATAACTCCCTTATGGTAGCTACCCCTTTTATGGCATGTGATGGAATGTTCCTAATTTCTAACTCCTTCCATGGTCTAGATCTAAAAGTATATGTTGTTGATGGCTTGGACCCATTTGACAATTCAAGACCCCTTCAAGTATAAATGTGTTTTTCTCTCTTTATTTTCCACCCACTTCATTGCATGTTCTTGGGATGACCTTTCCTTCCCCTTGTTTTATTTCCTTGGAAATGAAATTCTTTGTTGAACTTTTCAAAATAAAAATAAAAATGCATATATTGAAATTATCAAGTCAAAAGACACATAAGGGATGATTAGATAGTCTAGTAAGAACAAATACTTTAACAATACACAATGGTGAATTTCAATTGTTACACTTTAACATGTAGATGACTATGACATCCAATTCTATATTTTTGGCTTTAAATAAGTGGGTTTTACTTACAAAGGAAAATCTCTTTGTTTTTTGAGGTTCTTTCATTTTCATATTTGAATAAAGGTCCACATTTTTTCCCTTTAATGTAAGTTTCATTCACATTGTGAAGGATCCACCACTAGTTGTGTTTCTCACTTTTATGGATTATAATAATCAAATAACAAAATATCAATAACATTCACAATGTAGAAAAAAAGATTTTTTTTTCATAACTCTATAATAAGTTTCTCAAAAACACATTTGTTTTGTAGTTAAGTTGAAAGAATAAATTTCAAAATTATCATAAGAAAATTCTTCAAATAAAAATAAGAAAAACCTCCCAATTTGTTGGCCCTAGCTTGTAAGGCAAGGATATTGTGTTGAGAATCATTATAAAATATAATAGGTTCATGGGATTTTGCCCCTTAGAAACTAGGTGAGATGATTCATTTTAATTCGGTTGTAAAAAATTCACATTCATCTTTTGATATTTTATTTTCTATGTCACCCCCTCAAATGTGCACCCATCCCCAAGTGATTTTGTCACCAACCCATAACCCACAAAACTAAATATGAAATTGCTTTCTCCAAAAATGATTATGGCACTCATCATATGCAAAAATTCATGTAATATTTTCAAAATGTGACAATGTGAAAACATTTAAATACATGTGTCATGATGAGTCTTTTTCTTTTTGTTTGAAATTTTGCACAAATGTCAAAAATAAATACAGAAAGGGAATATTTGATCACTTTTTTTTTGAAAAAAAAGTCATTAGATTTGAAAAAAAATTGAAAACCATGTTGTGACATTTCCCTATTGATTTTGATTTGGTAACAATTTTTTAAATGTTTAGATAGGTTCCTAGAACATGTCATCATTTAATTTGAGATCCCTTTTGGGTTCCTCATAACTAATGTGATGTAAAAAAATGAAAAAAATTCATGAGAATTTTTCTTTTACAACATGATGATGATGTGCATTAGTTTTAAAAAAATTTCTCCTAGCTATGACCAATTTATTATACAGTATCAATTGTTGATATTAAATTAATGGCAAGGCCATTGTGTACAACACACCTTGTTTCAAGAACATTTGCAAATTTTTTTGTAAAAGAATTCATGAAATTTGTCATAAGAAGAACCATTAAAATTATGTAAGAAAAGTTATCACAATTCATCTTCGAATCACCTCATGTTGCCATGGTATATCAAATGGATGAGACCACATGATTTACTTCACACTTATGTCATAACTATACTTCCATCAAATATGGTTTATTCACCATGAATAGGTGTGAAAAATGTTGTGATGTTGTAAACCTTATCTTCTTGTAGTGTTACAAAGTAAAATCGATAAGTATGAGAGCACATGCAAAATTTCAGTTATATATGTGATTACTACACCTGTCAAAGTTTAGAGGAGTGCAATACCTTGCCCAATTGTAGTATTAAACAATGATCCACCATGCCAATAAACACCAACATGTCCCTTTAGAATCCAATGCAAGATTGCAACATTTGCACTTACATGTGTAATCACAACCAAAATCTATAGCCACAAGCACCAATAGGGTTCAAAGGGTTCAAATGAGTGTTAACTAGAAGCACAAAATGTTTTCATCGAAGTTGTCATGAATATTAGTTGGAATTGAAAAAAGTTTTCATACATCATCTATCAAAACGACACAACCTGGAATTGAAAAAGTCTTCATCCCTCACCTTTTAAAATGACACGACTTGTCCACATCGGGTATCTTGGTCCATGTGCACACTAATCCCTTTGGGATTTGAAGAACTTTTTTGATAGACATGTATGATTTTATAGTGTGTCACATGATGGGCTAGAAAAGAATTGTTCCAGTTTTCTTGATAGGAGTAGGTATTTTTTTTGACATGCATTTGACATGTGGTGAGTGCAAAAAATCAACCTTGTTGGTGAACAATCCAAAAATGACATAGCATTAATCGACAACACATATACAACTCTCTTTTTTCCTTGCTTCTTTCCTGTTTCTTAGAAAAGAAATATTTCCATGGGAACGTGGGAACATATAAAATTGGGGAGCTCCGCCAGCATAACGGCCTAGGGTTCTTCTGCTGGGGGAGATCCCTCAAAATACACATAGAAATCGAAAGGGAGTTGTTTACGTATCTTTCAGGAACACAGTAGAGAATTTTTGATGGAGAGATTCTCTCTGTTCAGAGTGCAGGCTAGCAGTTCTTGGTTCCTAGCAAGCATGTGAGACATGACCAATTGACATAGCATCCGCCTAATTGCATTTCAATATAGAGAGTAGTACAAGCCTTCCCTGAAAGTGCAATGGCAAATGGAATTGTGAATTTTCTTCACCCCAAATAACCAATCTTGTTCTGGGCCATGTTAGTTTGACCGACTAACGCTAGCCATGCCATGTAGGTTTCTAGTGATGTACGTGACATGTGCTGGAATGTGCATTCCAATAGAGGGAAGGATCCCGCAGGTGAATTGTGGAATGTGCATTTGAAAGGATCCTGCAGGTGAATTGTGCTGCTGAAATGTGCATTCCAATAGAGGGAAGGATCCCGCAGATGAATTGTGCTGCTGGAATGTGCATTCCAATAGAGGGAAGGATCCCGCAGGTGAATTGTGCTGTTGGAATGTGCATTCCAATAGAGGATTTGATCCCGCACGTGAATTGTGCTGCTGGAATGTGCATTCCAATAGAGGGAAGAATCCCGCAGGTGAATTGTGCTGTACATCATCCACAAGAGTGTCATCAATTTGTGCAGGGTGGGCACTGGTCAATGGTGTCTGTAGCACAGATAACGGCATTGGCAGCACAACAAGCTCTTGTGTCAAAAGGTTGTGCAAAACGGAAGTCCAGACACTGGCAGCAGTGCATGGACCACATTGCAATTAAAAGCAGGGTTCTAGTCTCACCCAGCACATCTCTACTTAAATGCAGCTTGACTCTCAAACTTCCAGGTTCCTACATGAAAAAATAACTCTGAGAAGACCAACACATGTTTTGATGTCACAAAGAAGAGGAATATGGCAAGTGATGCAGCTTCACCAATTCACTCTTGAGTACCACAGAAGATTCTCAACCATAACCATCAGTTGCCAACAGACTGATGCAGTTGCAAAATCTCAGGCACTGAAAAATCCGAGGATGACATTTGCAAAAGAAGTGGATCACAAGAGTGGACCCAAATTCAGGCCATTCAGATAGAGGGCAGGTTATTAGATTGGGGCAAGCAAAATGAGCACATGCTAGTGGAACTAGGTACAGGCAGGTTGAGTGGAACACATGAAACTGTGCAAATGGATTTGGATGCCTCTGAAGTCAGGGATTGCACAGGGAGACAAGGAAACAAAGGAGACTCCTGAGGAAATCATGCTCTTATGCCTGGCTCCTGAAAGAAATGCTCTTATGCTCTCCAGTGAGGTGGAAGTAAGTCAGTTCTGGGCAGTGGAGATGGGATAGAAAGGTTCTCAAAGAGAGTGTAGCACAATTGTTCAGTGAAGTACTACCACTCTGTGCTGCATAGGAAGCCACATGTGTAAATGTGTTGGAGATACTAACTCAGGGCACCTGAACAGAGTAACATCATCAAATGCATGGTCAAATATTGGATCCTTCAGCAATGTTTCCGATTAGAATCAGATGGGCTTCTTTTTCAACCTCTTTGGATGCAAGCGATGCTGGAAATCTCTTCAAAGGAGACTTCTGGATGCAGAGAATGGGAAGTTCTGTAGTGCAGAGTCTGCTGATTAGTCCTCAGTAAATCAGCAATTTCTTTAAAGAGATTGCCCATGAGAAATCTTCAATCCCTGCTTGTTTGTTGTGTGAGGTGATTGCTACATCATCATAATTTTAATGGCTCCAACGGGGAAGATCTCTTCTGTCACTGGGCAATGTACAACTGGGCAAGTGTCTTGACAGTCTCAGGTTTCCACATTCTGTTGATTGTTGATATTTGTTGGGTCTTAGGGATGATGGGTGCTGTATTCATTAGTTGGTGAAATGACATGTGGGATGGGAGGATGGATTGTGTGCAATTTCAGGGTTGCAGGAAATGGAAATATCATGAACTTCTTGTGGGGCATCATTCAACTATGGAACTGCATGATGACCCCTGGAGCTCCTCAAGTCTTTGTTGTTGCTCAATGTGACTTATATTGTTGGAGAGTTGTTGGAAGATCAGATTGCTCTCGCCTGATAAACTCCAAGCTCATAAACTTATGTGTCTCTGTATATACCATGGGTGATTTTGTTTGTTATTTGTGCACCATATCAAGGCTTCCATTAGATGGAAATGCTCAACTGCCAGAAACCTTGAAGGGGAGTAAGAGTGTCCTTGAAATTGAGTAGTTTGCAAAAGGTTTGTCAAATATTTTTGCCTTCAACTCAAGTCTTGAGATTATTTGGTTGAGTATGTCTGGTCATCCATCTTGCAGCTTAGGAAATAGCAGAGGAGGAAGATGAGCTGCTTGGGGTGGAACATCTTTGGAGTTGGCTGGGTGAGCTTTTGGATGGTACGATTTTACATAGGCTGTGAACACTACTGCAGCAGCAGAGTTATTTTGCCATCTGAATATTCTGAGGGTGAATTGCAGGCCAAAGGCAAATATTTCCAGAGCAGAGGGAGATTCAATCAGGGCACACCAAGTTCATGCCTATTTTAAGAGATGGGTACAATGCTTTCTTTGACAGCAATCAAGAGAGAAGTTGTCTTGTTGAGGTACCGCAGGGTGTCTCCTGTAGGGTCTCACCATTCTTTTTAGAAAATCTGAAGAAAACTACTGAAGCAAACTGCACAGATCTTTGCTGTGAGTCAATATTGCTAGCATTAGAGTTGATATAAATTTAGCAGTTAATCCTTTGCAAGACCATTTTGTGGAAGGTTCTGCTGTTGAGAAAGCTTGAAAGCCATAGAATTTGGTTGTGTGAGAAGGATATCATCAAGAGAATATTGATAAACCTGCACTCTGTTGGGTCCAATATTGGGTCCATTGGATCCACTCCTGTTGGTAAAAACTGGAAATTGCAATCACCCACGTTTGGAACCATCTTTCCACCATAGGGAATCCTGCCCTACACAATGGATAAAAAATGGCTGTAGCTTTTGATGACTACAAATTGCACATATTGGCAATCCAGGTTAAGCAGCTTGAGCTTCATGCAAGAAGATCACCACTTCACACCTGAGTGCAATGGTTGGGGATGTGCTCAGCAGTTTTTTTTGGGGGGCAAATTTTCACCACTTGGCCATGAAAAGAGTCCCAGTGCAACTCATGTACCAAGGATTTTTGTGCAAAAAAATGCACCGAAAGACATCAGATTTTGAGAAAAAAACTCCTGAACTTGTCACATTTAGACACTGGGTTCCAGCAGGTTGCAAAAATATAGCAAGATTCTTAAAATTTTCTACTTTCCTCATTGTAACTCAAATTTGTCTAATTCCTCTTGTGGATGATTGCTAGTGTGGATACATCACAGAATTGGGGGAAAAAATCCCTGGATGTGCTGCAAGCTTCTTCTATCATGTAAGTTGATCATTGAGAGAACTTCCATTAGAAATCTGAAATTCTGTTGCAGAAAGAAATTTCCACTAGTCCTTTTGAGCCCCATAGTACCACTCACACTTTGTTTTTCCAGGCAGAAGCATACCTAATGATGTGGCCAAAAGCAATTGTTCCCATGTACTTCCAACAATCTTTTGCTGTTTTTGCAAGCAGATATTTGTGATTCTCATTTCTAAGAAAAAATGAATGGGTTTAGGGTTTAGGGTTTCTGACATGTTGAGGTGAATGTTGAGGCAGCTGACCATTTACAATTTTTTTTGTTTGATTTTTTATTTTGATTTTCTCTCCAGAAATACATTTATCAAAAGACAGCCCAACAATTCTTCAAACAAGTTTTGCTGTAGTATGAGGTTTTTGGAAAATGTAAAAAAAAAATGAAAAAACATCATTCTTTTGAAGTAGTGTAAAAAAAAAACTGTTATGGTGAATGGAATGTTTTTATTAAATAAAACATAATTTGAAAAAAATATTGTGCAATTTTCTGAAAAATTAATTATATATGAAGGATAAACCTCTCAAATTAGGGTTCACATGACAATAATTGTCTACTCATCATCATCACTTGCCCATTCTATGAATTATTCTTTATATTTGGGATTGCATTTTTTTTTCTTTCAATATTAAACTATTGAATTTGAATACTAAACATGCAATCCTTTCAAATTTTACCCTATTTCATTTTTGCTATGTATAAATTAAAATGTGCTTTGATTTCTTTCACATGTAGATGCTACCCTAACTTAACCATTAGGAAATCGCAAAATCGACATACTTTTTTTTTTCAAAATTTTAAAAAATGAAGCAAATAAAATCATAATCTTGCAATTTATTCAAAAATCTATTCACTTAAATATATATATATTTTTAAATGTTCAAATGAGTTTGAAGAAAATATTTTTGAAAAATATGAATCATTGAGAAATTTAAACATGTTAATTTATGATTCTTCTATTTTTAACTCCATTCATAATGTGATTGAACAAAATTAGGTAGCTAGGGTAAATAAATATATAGATAGTGTAGATAGGTCATAAGTAGGTAGCTAAATAAGTATATATGTAAGGTAAGTAAGTGGGTAGGTTGTTAACCATGGTAAATAAATATATAAGGCATGTAAGTAGATTTAGGGTAAGTAGTAGCACATCATGTGATGACATACAATTAAACATAATTGTTGTTATTGTATATAGGTATAATGTAATTTCAAATACAAAAGGGGGTGTTTTATTAAACAACTAAACATTTATTATGAATTTTTTCAATGGATCAACTTTATTTGAGTTTGGAAAATTATGTTCACCCATGGCATAGGGATTTGATTCTCCTTTGCTATTATATCCTTAATTAAGATTCTTAAACTCTCTAGGTATCAAAAGGTTCAATTTCTAGTAGCTTTTTGTCTTAGATGTCCTACTTGACTTCTTATATGAAAACCGGGGAGGTGGGGGGGGGTATATATATCTAAATATCCAAATTTTAATATGTTTTAAAAGATAATTGAGGTGACATTAAATGAACACCAAGAGATAGAGGAGACATGAAAGCTTCTTTTTTGGTTTTATTATAAATATATATGTTCATTAATTGTTCGACTTTTTTACTCACAAAATCTGGAAACAATTGTTAAACACATGTTACACAATCAAATTCACAATATTTGTTCAAAACTTATTCACATTAAGATTATTAAATCACATTGACATTGTAAGAGAAAACAAAACCTTTCCAAATTAACAAGTAATTCATTTGATTTTTAAGCTACAAGTTGCCCCATTAGATTGTAGAATTAATGGAGAAGTAATTAAATTTAACATGGCTAGTCACATACATAGACATGTTTTGTAAATATGGGAGTTACAATTATTGGACACAATAAGGGTACCTAACTAATATAGATAATGGCATGCCTCTTTTAATTGCCAAACTAAAGGATGTAGTTAAGGTACCTATAAATTAATACAAGTAATGACATCTTTCTTTCAATTGCCAAATTATAAAATATAGTTAAGGTACTTAGTTAATATAAGTAATGGCATGTCATTTTCTATTATGCCCATATAAGTTCTAGCTAAGGATGTCAACTTTTAATCCATTTTGATTGGGCAAATGTTACATGTGCCATTCATGTTATGACCTTTTACCCAAAAAATATTTTTCTTCTACTAAAAAAAAACCTAATTAACATGAACCTTTAAAAAAGCCATAATTATTGTAGTGCTAGGTAGCCCCTTCATAGCCCCTAAGTAGGTCCTTAAAGTATTTAAAATATTTTAAGCAACCCCTAGGTAGGCCCCTAAGTACATTAATTAGTTTAAGCAAGCCTTAAGTAGCCTAGGTAGCCATTATGTAGCCTTTAGGTACTTTAGCTAACCTAGGTAGCCTTTAGGTAGGCCCTTAAATACCTTAAATAACCTAGGTAGCCCCAAGGTAGCCTTTAAATAGCCTAAACAACCCCCATGTACTGAAGGCAACCCCTTTGTAACCGCTAAATAACACAGCAACCCTTTGGTAGCCCCTTAGATATATAGCCTAATTAACTTAGCAAATCCCTAGGTAGCCACTTGGAACCCTTAAGTAGCCTACATATCTTAAGGTAGGTTGAATATGTCATTTTGGTAGGTTAGAAAAAATGTTTATTAAATGTGAATTCATTTCATATTATGTAAAAAAAAGTTGGTGCAATGGTAAACACTTTGAACTTCAATGTTGAGGTTATGGTTGATTCTTTACTATTGCAACCTATTTACCATAGTTTAGGCTAGGTAATTTAAATCCTTATTCTAGGCTAGTATGTTTAGCCTAAACCAGCTAGGCTTCGACTAAGACCATGTTTTTAGCTTAAACAATTTCGGTTAGGTTGTTTAACCTAAATACCTTAGGCCAACTAGTTTAGGATAGGTGGTTTATCCTATATAGGCCATTTGGCACCATTTTTTCAACCTATAATTTGCCACATGTCAATATATTTCAATGTTTAAAAAACTTCCTAGGTTTTCACATTTTAATCATAAAACTAATTGCAAATGACCATGCACATAAGCATATGTCACTAAACATTTTAGTCAATTGTCAATGACTGTACCATGTATGGTAGAAGTTAGTTGGATGAAAATTGGGTGTAAGTTGCACCTTGACGTGATTATTGTTTTGACTTGGTGCCATGTAATATCTTATGTGACTAAAATTTTATGCAAATTTTCCAGAGCAATATAAAAGTTTGTAGTCACATGTAGCATTTAGTTTTGAAAAATAATGATTTATGATTGAAAAATCTAATTGTTAATATGCAAATTCCTTGTAGTATGTGGTTGCCAACTAGCACTCTACCAATGATTAGTTAGCATATCCAACTTTTTTACAACTAATTAATAACTATATTGTTCATTGTGAGGCAATTAAGAGACATGTCACACAACATTCTTTTGCATTTTGGCTTTTAATTCAAAGAATGAAACATTCAAGATAGAAAAACAAAATTTTCATTTTCATTTAAATAACACATGGAGTTAAAAAAATTGATTTTTTGTTGTTCATATCTTTGTTTAAGAAAAAAATTGTCTATTTTTTTTTTTTATTGATTGAAACCATCAAAGTTTTATTCTTGGTGGTTGTATGAAATTATAAGAGCTTTTAATTTTTGAGTGTAATGAATAGAAATATTCAAGTTCAACAGCCATGTTGTTTTGTGCATTTGCAACACCATTCATTATTCTTGTGCATTAAAATATTTTTGTTGTTAGATTGTTAGTTGTTGTATAATTAAAATGAATTATTGATTATGAACTTGGTGTAGGTCCCAAGTCATTCTAATTAAATAGACTTTATGCTAAAACAATAAAGGTGAAGGTAAATTTACATTTACATGTGAGAAAATTCAAGACCAATTTACTTCAATTTTGTTTATGACATCTTACTTTGAATTTAAATGTTTGTTTGTAAATGTAGAGTTTGTAATTTAATCATTTCATAGCTATTCATTGTGTTATTTATATTGCATTTCAATGATAAATTAATGGTGAGACTATATGTACATTGCTTGTTAGTTGCATTATGGTTGCAAAAGATTCCTACTTAGATTTAGAATATGAACATTAAATTATTTTTCACATTGCAATGATGTATTTTTACATTGATGTGCAAACATCATTTCACATTTGACAATTATCAAAATATAATTGAATTTTGAATAGAAACAAGGTGGACCTTATTCTTAACATTAAATAACATTAGATATTGGAAATGATAGTTAAGAACAATAATTCTAATAAGTTTGAAATTATCACCATAAATATAAATAAAGTATATACCATTGGAAGGACCAAATATCACCAAAAATGTTCATATGAATATTGTATTTTCCAACATTGAATATATATATATATATATATATATTGGAGCAAGATGTTTGTCATTTATGCAGTGAATTTATGTAATGTGTTTCAAGATGTAAAATCATCATTGCCAATTCTAGTAAGTGCAAAATAATACCATCCATGAATGGACATTAGTAACAACATAGTTCTATCAACAAATTGATAAGTTGTAATTTAGAACTACACTAATTGAATCCAAATGATAACATAATACCATTGGAAAAAGCCATTAGTCTCAAGACACTAATTTGATAATGCATTAGTTATAATGGACATTAATAGATTTCAATTGTTGATGGATGAATGAAAAGCCACATAAACATTTCATTCATTTGTGAACATTTTACATGGGAAAATTATGTGGACACCTTAGTTGTAACATAGTTGCACCTATTTGCATGTACTTTTAATAAATATATGTTTCCATATGTGGTGAGGTCTGTTTGATGTAATTGTTACAAGTAGTCCTTATAATTCAGAAATTTAGTTGTAAGCCTAGTTTTAATCCTTTTTTTTCATATTGTAAACATGGTTCAAATTGGTTCCTCCAATATCCCGTTAGAAAGGTCTTGAAATGTAGATATTTAAAGTGGCTTACATTTTCCATTTGTAGTTGTGAACTTGGAATTATATTTTAAAAATTTGAAAAAATAATTAAAATTCAAATAAATTC